>Ga0255056_10000237_pt1 | contig 15472 bp, 16 predicted proteins | sample Cases_109_1_MG_FD_183639 | JGI IMG/M metagenome (GOLD analysis project Ga0255056, IMG submission 183639) | Seawater microbial communities from Amundsen Gulf, Northwest Territories, Canada - Cases_109_1 | ecosystem: Environmental > Aquatic > Marine > Gulf | place: Canada: Northwest Territories... | reverse complement strand
CCTCGAACTTTCTTGCTCTACTGCAACAGTCGAGACGATGCGGCTACGAAATCGACCTGGTGCCATCCGATGAAAGCGGGCAGATCGACGTAGACGCAATGGAGGCAATGATCGGGCCCCGGACGCGCCTGATCGCGCTTACGCATGTGCCGACACAGGGCGGCCTCGTGAATCCCGCCGAGGACGTCGGGCGAGTCGCGCGGAAGCACGACTTGATCTACATGCTCGATGCCTGCCAATCGGTCGGTCAAATCGATATTGATGTTCAAAAAATCGGCTGCCATGTTCTTTCGGGAACCGGGCGGAAATTTCTGCGCGGTCCCCGCGGTACCGGCTTTCTTTACGTTGCCAGTGAGATGATCGATCGAATTGAGCCTCCCTTCATCGACATGCGTGCCGCGAACTGGATCGATACCGACGATTACGAGTTCGCCGCCGGTGCCAGACGATACGAAAATTGGGAATCCTATGTTGCGGGTAGAATCGGGCTCGCTCGAGCCGTTCGGTACGCGCGCGACATCGGCCTGGGCCCGATTGAGACGCGTGTCAGCGACATTGCCGCCACTTTGCGCGAAGCACTGTCCGATCTGCCGAACGTCAGCGTGCATGATCTCGGTGTGAAGCAATGTGGCATCGTGACGTTCCAGAAACAGGACGACTCAGCAAGCGAAATGTCCGCACGCCTAAAGCAAAAGGGAATCAACGTATCGGTGACAGACCGATTGTCTGCGCGGATTGATTTCACCGAGCGCGGATTGGACCAGCTCGTACGGGCCTCAGTGCATTACTTCAACACGGAAGACGAGGTTGAGCGCTTCGTTGCGGCAGTGAAGGACTGAATAAATGTGGCCAGCCCCTGGGATCAGGCGCTTTTGCTTGCGAGCGCCGCTTGCAGATCCGCTATCAGGTCATCCACATGCTCGAGCCCAACCGAAAGTCGTAGCAGGTTGTCAGGCGTCGTCGTTGCATCGCCTTCAAGCGATTTCCTGTGCTCCATCAGGCTTTCGGTACCGCCCAGGCTGGTCGCGTTGAGGATAAGCCGGAGCCTGGACGCTACGTTGAGAGCGGCGTCGAAGCCGCCTTTAACGTCGAATGCCAGCATGCCGCCGCCTGAGGACATTTGCGTCTTCGCGATCTTGACGTCCGGGTTCGACGGCAGGAACGGATAGCGGACCCTTTCGACGGCAGGATTCGATTCGAGCATCTCGGCAATGGCCAGAGCATTGCTGCAGTGCTTCTCCATGCGGCAATGCATCGTATGCAAGCCCCGGCTGATCAACCAGGCATTGAATGGCGCTAACACCCCGCCTGTCAGTTTACGAATTCTATCCAGCGCCGCGACGGTTGTTGCATCGTCCCTGACGACAATCGCGCCACCTTGTACATCGCTGTGGCCACCCATGTATTTGGTGAGTGAATGCAACACGTAATCGACACCGAGATCGAGGGGCTTTTGCAACGCGGGCGTTGCGAATGTGCCATCGACCAGCGTCTTCGCACCATGCTCTGAGGCTATCGCTGCAACCGCCCGAATATCGATGATATCGATCGTCGGATTTGTTGGTGTTTCGAACCAGACAAGCGCCGCGCCGTCGGCCAGTGCCGCGCGTAATGCCTTCTCGTCGCGGCAATCAATAATTTTCGGCTTGAGGCCCCAGTTTTTCATATTGGTTCGGGCGAAATTCAGAAAATCGAAATAGATCGTGTCGTGGAAAATGATCGTTGAGCCAGTCGGCAAGGTATTCATCAACGCAATTCCGGCGGCAATCCCGGAGCCAAATGCCACAGCGTCGGAGCCGCCTTCGAGTGCGGCAAGACGGGTTTCGAGATTCGTGACATTGGGGTTGCCATGGCGAACGTACAGAAACCCGTGAATCAGTTCGTTGCCAGGTCCATGCTCAAATGTCGTCGACAATTGCAGCGCTTCAGCCACGCCACCATCGCTGCGTTCGGTTGGCACGTGTATCGCCGTTGTTTCGGGTTTCACAAGTCCATCTCCTTCCGATTAATTGCTCTGCGCGCGCGTGTGCAAGTCTTTCAGGAACGCGCCCAGTAATTTGAATTCATCATCACGCCGGCTGCCCTTTCGCCAGGCCAGGCCGATGCTGCGGTAACTCTGGTCGGCCAATTTGCGGAGCTTCACCTTTGTATTGCGAAGCAGGGTAGTGCCGGCGGCCATTTCGGGCAAAAACGTAATGCCGAGGTCAGCATCCACCATCTCCACGAGGGTCAACAAGCTGCTGGCTGCGAACGGGCGTACTTTCTGCGTGTTGCGAATGTTGCAGGCCGCGAGTGCGTGGTCGCGCAGGCAATGGCCGTCCTCGAGCAGCAGAATGCTGTCGGCGTGCAGTCGATTGAAGCGATAATTTTCCGGGTCAACACGCTCCGTTCCCTCGCGGTACGCAAGGCAAAAGCGATCCCGGTACAGCGCTTCGATTTCAACACCACGCATTTCCCATGGCAGGGCCAGCAGGATCACATCGAGTTCACCGTCCTTGAGCCGCTCGACGATCCGTTTTGTCTGGTCTTCGATCAGGTAAAGATCAAGCTTCGGATACTCGCGCCGCAGCTTGGGGAGCGCTGTGGGCAGCACGAACGGCGCGATCGTCGGAATGACGCCGAGCCTGAGTTCTCCGGACAGTGGTTCATGGCCCACTTTGGCCATTTCGACGAGACTCTCGACGTCCCTGATGCAGAGCCTGGCCTGAACGGCCATGTCCTGTCCGCTGGCGGTGATCGTGACACTTCGATTCGTGCGATCGACCAGCCGCGTGCCGAGCAGGGTTTCCAGCTCGCTGATGGCGCTGGAAAACGCGGATTGAGAAACAAAGCAGCTCGCCGCAGCACGGCCGAAATGCCCCGTCTCTGTTAGCGCCAGAAAGTACCTTAGTTGCTTTATTGTCGGATATCTCATTGATCGAAATAATCGATTACTGTATCCGAATTAAACCATTTTACGGATGAAACGGCGAGCCCCAGACTTATCACATGAAGACGCTGCGACGAGCGCGGTGGACTGATCGATATCTACTGAAGGAGAAAGATGTGTTTCAGAACATTGAAGGGCAAAAAGTACCGCAGGTAAGTTTCAAGACGCGAAGAGATCATGAATGGCTGAACCTGAGTAGCGTCGATGTATTCGCCGGTAAAACGGTCATTGTTTTTTCACTGCCGGGCGCGTTCACGCCGACCTGTTCGTCATCGCACGTGCCTCGGTACAATCAATTGGCGCCAATATTCAAGGCACATGGTGTTGATGAGATCATTTGCGTGTCCGTCAACGATGCGTTCGTCATGGATGAGTGGAAGCGCTCACAAAAAGCGGATCGCGTTAGGTTTCTTCCGGACGGCAACGGCGACTTTTCCGACGGAATGGGCCTGCTCGTTGGCAAAGAAGACCTCGGCTTCGGCAAACGCTCATGGCGTTACTCGATGCTGGTGCGCGATGGTGTGGTCGAAAAAATGTTCATCGAACCAGATGAGCCCGGCGACCCGTTTCACGTGTCCGACGCCGACACCATGCTTGAGTTTATCGACCCGAATGCGGCGAAGCCGCTCGACGTAGCCGTATTCTCACGCCCGGGATGTCCGTTTTGTGCCAGGGCGAAAGGCCTGCTTCGTGATGCGGGCATCGAGTTTGAGGAACTCGTCCTGAACCGCGATTACAGCGATCACACTTTGCGCGCGGTGTCTGCAACTACGTCCTACCCACAAGTGTTCGTCAATGCGAAACACATTGGCGGCGCGGATGAGCTTGAGATCTGGCTGAACGCTCGCCGCGAGGCAGCACGCCGAACGGCCGCATGACAGCGGGATATTGATGCGCGTCGCGTTTCTCCCTATCCTGTCCGGCCCACCCGGGTATTACAGAGTCATCACAGGACGCAACAATGCAGATTTCGGATTCGGGCCTCCTCAAGGGCCAGGCTTACATCGATGGTCAATGGTGCGATGCAGATAGCGGCGAGACCTTTCCCGTACTAAACCCGGCCGATGGAACGGCGATTGCTGAAGTGGCCAAGTGCGGGACGGCAGAGACACGCCGGGCCATTGAAGCGGCCGAAAAAGCTCAGGTCCTCTGGCGAAAAACGACGGCGAAGGAACGCGCTGCGTTGTTGCGCAAGTGGTTCGCCCTCATGCTCGATGCACACGAGGATCTGGCACAGATTCTAACCGCCGAGCAGGGCAAGCCACTCGCCGAGGCACGCGGCGAGGTCACCTACGGGGCAAACTACATTGAATGGTTTGCCGAAGAGTCCAAGCGAATATACGGGGATACGATCCAGCCGCCGTCTAATGATAAACGCATTGTTGTCATCAAACAGCCTGTCGGTGTTGTCGCATGCATAACGCCCTGGAACTTTCCGAACGCTATGTTGACGCGGAAAATTGCGCCTGCACTTGCCGCGGGATGCACGGTCGTATGCAAGCCAGCGAGCGAAACGCCGCTGTCGGCGTTCGCGTTCGTGGAACTGGCGGAGCGCGCCGGTATTCCGGCGGGCGTCATTAATATCGTTGCGGGCGTTACGCGCGAAATCGGGGCGGAGCTGACCGGAAATCCAATCGTCAGGAAGTTGACGTTCACGGGTTCAACTCAAGTCGGCAAAATGCTGATGGAGCAATGCGCGGGCACTGTAAAGCGAACGTCAATGGAACTCGGCGGCAACGCGCCCTTTATCGTTTTCGATGACGCGGACCTCGACGAAGCTGTCAAAGGCGCAATCATCTGCAAGTATCGTAATGCCGGCCAGACCTGTGTCTGCGCAAATCGGATCCTTGTGCAGGAAGCTGTCTACGACGAGTTTGTCACGAAGTTTGAAGCCGCAACCGCGAAACTGAAGGTGGGAAGCGGCACCGAGGATAGCGTGTCGGTCGGCCCACTCATCAATGCGGGTGCCGCCAACGACGTGATGGAGTTTATCGAGGACGCGGTGGCGAAAGGTGCGAATGTCGCTGCCGGAGGCAGTCGATCCGCCCTCGGTGCATGCTTCGTTCAGCCAACGATCCTCACGGATGTCAGTGATGATATGCGTGTTTTTCGTGAGGAGATTTTTGGACCCGTCGCGCCCATTTTCAAATTCAAGACCGAAGACGAAGCCATCGAGATGGCCAATGACACGGAGTTTGGTCTTGCCTGCTATTTCTACTCTCGCGACGTCGGTCGAATCTGGCGAGTGGGCGAGGCGCTCGAATACGGCATCGTCGGCATCAATGAAGGCATTATCTCGAACGAGATGGCGCCGTTTGGCGGCGTCAAAGAGTCCGGTCAGGGACGCGAAGGCTCCAAATATGGCCTCGATGACTACCTCGAAATAAAGTACATGTGCATCGGCGGCATCGATAAATAAAGGGGTCTTGTACGAGCGGGCCCCGGCCCGCGATTGACGCACTTCATAGACGTCCGATTCTGGCTAGTTTCTTGCGCTGCGAAGTCTATACTGAGCAGCATGAGGAATCAGCCGATATCGAACAACGAGATTTACGAACGCGCCAGACTGTCACGCGATGCGCGCTTCGACGGGCATTTTTTCATTGGCGTTCGTACGACCGGTATCTATTGCCGACCCATTTGCCCGGCAAACTCGCCAAAAAGCGAAAACATTTCTTTCTATCCCACGGCTGCCGCTGCGGGTGAGGCCGGCTATCGTCCCTGTCTGCGCTGCCGGCCCGAATGCGCGCCCGGCACGCCGGCATGGCATGGAACGTCGACCACGGTTCGGCGCGGTCTGCGCCTGATCGCCGGCGGTGCCCTTGACGATGGAAATATCGAGCAAATGGCTGATCGGCTGGGGGTAACCAGTCGTCACTTGCGCAGGCTCTTCACCCGACATCTTGGCGCGAGCCCTATCGCTGTCGCACATACTCAAAGGCTGCATTTCGCGAAGCGCTTGATTGATCAAACTGATCTTCCGATGCAGGAGATCGCAATCGCTTCGGGTTACGGCAGCGTGCGGCGATTCAACGACGCCTTCAGGAACACTTACAGCCGTGCACCTCGCGACCTGCGCCGCAAGGATCGCGATGGCGTTGCCGGCGGCGATCGCAGCTCCCTTGGTGTTCGACTGAACTATCGGCAGCCATTCGAATGGCCGCAACTAATCAACTTTCTTGAAGGGCGTGCCATACCGGGTGTCGAAGCCGTTGTGGATGATCGCTACTACCGCACGATCAATATCGAGGGACAGGTCGGTGTGGTCGAAGTGGGTCACAATGCCTCGGATGGCAATCTTGAATTGACACTTCACGGTATTGATACGCAGAACTTGTTCCCTGTAGTGCAGCAAGTCCGCGAGATATTCGACCTTGATGCACCGGTTGCCGACGTTGCCGGGGTGCTGATCAAGGATCCGCTGCTCAAGCAACGGATCAGGAATCATCCAGGCATTCGAGTACCCGGCGCGTGGGACGGTTTCGAACTGACAGTCCGAGCCATTCTGGGCCAGCAGGTATCGGTCAAGGCGGCCACAACGATTTCCGGGCGCATCGCGGTTCGTTACGGGGAAAATGTTGAGGAGCGAATTGGAGTGCCAGTTCGCGCCAAAGGCCTCAGCCACCTTTTCCCAACGCCGGAAAAACTGATGCGCGCCCGATTCAACAACATTGGTCTGGTTAGCGCCCGCGCTGAGACGATTCGACGGGTTGCTCGTGCGATTGTCGACGGGGAGCTGAGTTTCGATCCCGCACAGGATTCTGAATCTTTCTGCGAGTCACTAACATCATTGAGGGGCATTGGTGACTGGACAGCACAGTACGTCGCGATGCGAGCGCTCAAAAATCCGGACGCGTTTCCCGCGTCGGACCTTGGTCTCCTGCGCGCGTTTGATTGCGAAGGTGAAGGTCGAATGCGACCGAAAGAATTGGAGGCAATGTCAGAGTCGTGGCGTCCCTGGCGTGCCTATGCTGCACTATTGTTATGGAGTGCCACACCGGACTCCGGAGGATAAGACATGTACTACTGCTATATCGATTCGCCAATTGGTGAACTGTTGCTGGCCGGTGATGATGACGCGCTGGCCATGATTGGTTTTCCACAAGGTTCCATGCGTCGCGAGCCTGAAAGCGACTGGATACAGAACGACAAGCCATTTGCCGAGGCGGCTCGACAGCTAGCGGAGTACTTCGCCGGCGAGCGTCACGAATTTGATTTGCCGTTGCGTCTGAACGGAACGGAGTTTCAACTGCTCGTACTCGATGAGCTGCGCCAAATTCCGTACGGCGAAACGACGTCCTATGGCGATATCGCCGAGCGTATCGGCCGACCGAAGGCGGTGCGCGCGGTTGGCGCCGCAAATGGCCGTAACCCGATTCCCATTATTGTTCCCTGCCACCGGGTTATCGGCAGCGGAGGAGCATTAACCGGATTCGGCGGTGGCCTGGATACCAAGAAGGCGTTGCTGCAACTCGAGGCCGAGAACGACCCGTCCGCATTGATCTAATCGCGGGCTGGGGTCCGCGATTACAAAATCTTCCCCTGTAACGCCTTGACCGCGGCAGAAGGTTCCACGCCGTCAATAAGACGATCCGAATTTTCAAGTTCCGTGTACGAAGACTTTAACGGCAGGATGCCGGCCCAAATCGCCGTGTCGTAGTCGAAATCCTCGTCTGAAGGAAACGGGTCTTCTGCAACCTTGGCTGACGCGGTATCGATAGTCAGAGAGATGACACCCGTCATTTTGATTTCCTTTTCGAGCGGGTCCCTGAGTTCGTCCCAGCGGCCGGGCATTGCGTGCTCGGAAATCGCGTGCATCGCATGAAGTTTTGCCTCTCGGTCATCAATGAATGTTGGCTTGCCGAAAACCGTGACGGACCGATAGTTCATTGATGAATTGAAGGCAGAGCGCGCCAGAACGAGCGCGTCGATCAGGGTCACATTCAGCGATGCACACTCTGTTTCCTCGAGCGTGCGAATAACGCGTGCCTTTCTTGCACCGTGCAGGTAAATCGTTTCGCCATCGCGGGCATAGAGCATCGGTACGACAACCGGGGCGCCATCCTGGATGAACGCGACGTGCGCGACGATTCCCGCATCGAGGATCGCATGGACCATTTCCTTGTCGTAGATCGCATATTCGCGAAGCTGGCGAATCTTGTTTTGCTTGCTTACGTCGTATTCGTTTGTCACGGCAACAAAATCCTCTTACAGAAATCGAGGTGCCAAGAATACAGCGGCGAGAGAAACCAACACAATGCCGATCAGGTTCAGCATGAAGCCTGCACGTGCCATCTTTGGGATTGTCAGCAGGCCCGACCCGAATACAATTGCATTCGGTGGTGTTGCGACGGGCAACATGAAGGCGCAACTCGCAGCGAGCGTAACCGGTACAGTCAGCACAATTGGATCAATGCCGGCCTCAATGGCGATGGCGCCGACAACCGGCAAAAAGGTTACAGTCGTTGCAACATTGCTCGTTAATTCCGTCAGGAAAATGATCATCGTTGCTGTCGCGATCACCACCAGCATGACGGGAAGCGTGCCAATTCCCTGCAAGCCGCTGCCGAGCCATCCCGCGAGACCGGTGCCAGAAACCGCCCCGGCGAGTGTCAGGCCGCCACCGAAAAGAATGAGCACGCTCCAGGGCAGCTTCTCGGCGTAGTGCCAACGCAGCAATAGCGGATCCGTTTTGTCGCCGCTTGGAATCAGAAACAAGGCGACTGCTCCCGCCATCGCAATGCCGGAATCATCAAGCGCGGTGAGTCCGGTGGCGTTTACAATTATGGGCCGAAATATCCATGAGAGCGCCATACACGTGAAAACGATGGCGACGCGTATCTCGGGTGGCGTCATGCTGCCCATCTCGTCCTTCATGTTACGCAAGGCCGCACGGCCCTCATCCGAGGTTTTGAAATCGACCTTGAAAACCCAGCGTGTTAACGCGAGCCAGGCGAGCGGCAGCATTGCGGCACTCAACGGCAAGCCGACAAGCATCCAACTGGAAAAGTCGACCTCAGTGGCATAGTTATCCTTCATGAAAGCAGCAAGCATCGCGTTGGGTGCTGTCCCAACCAAGGTTGAAATGCCGCCTATGGTTGCGCCATACGCGACACCAAGCAAAAGCGAGTATTGAAAATTTTCACGCTGCACCTGATCGAGTTCGGAAACGGACTTGTGAATGACGGTGATGATCGAAACAGCAATCGGCAACAACATCATCGTTGTAGACGTGTTCATGACCCACATGCTGAGCAAAGCGCTGGCAAGCATGAAGCCACCGACAAGTGATCGGCCGCTTTCGCCAGCATGTTGCAGCACACTCAACGCTATGCGCTTGTGCAGGTTCCAACGCTGCATCGCGAACGCGACGATAAAGCCGCCGAGGAAAAGATAGATAACTTTGTTTGAGTACGGCGCGGCCGTTTCCTGAATAGTTGCGACGCCGAGTAGTGGAAAAAGGACCAGCGGTAGCAGTGCTGTGACCGCTATCGGCACAGCCTCAGTTGCCCACCAGACGGCCATTAACACGCCGATTGCGGCGGTGCGCCAGGCTGCAACACTCAAGTCTTCCGGTGCGCCGGCGATGATCATCAATAACGCCAATGCCGGCGCAAGATACAAGCCGACCGTTTGATGACGTGAACGTCCGCTGGTGTTATCGGGAAGGCTCAATACATACTCCGGGGTAATGAAATTCGTGCCAATGTAGCGTGTCGAGCGCTAATGATCGCCTATGTAGACAAAACATCCAACATCTTGTGTGAGACTCGCCTTATTACACAAGATGTAGTAGCATCGCGTGCGTACCAACCCGGTACGCACGGAGATGAGATGTAACAGGCCAAGTGGGCGGGTCACCGTGCCGGATGCATGGTTCGAAGGCGGGTGCCACGTGATACCTCTCAACACGTCACCCAAGACATTTGTTCTGCGCGATCAATGTTGGCCGACGATTAAAGGCTCCGCCGCTTGGGTAAGAATTCGACGAATATCATCGCGACAGGACGTCACGGTCATTCAATATCGATTCCTGCCTGGTTTGAGACATCCTCTGCTTAATTGGCCGCCCATAATTTGGGCGGCTTTTTTACAGCTGCAACAGAGTCGGACCAAGGGAGCGAGGCAATGAAACGATACCTGATGTTTTTCCTGGCCCTGGCCGCTCTTGTGGTGGCTGCGTGCGCGTCAAATTCTCCGCCGAAATTGCCGTATCCCGCGTTCGTTCAAGCCGGCGAACTCCCGGACATGTTTCTTGCCGCGATGCCCGGCGTGAGAGCGAAGCCACTCGCAGGCGATATGCGAACACGGACGTCCAGTAATCTAATTTCATTGCCGGCCGATTGGAAGGGAACCACGGGAGCGTCGCCGGGCAAGTCTGTTGAGTTATTCGTCGTCGCGGGCGAACTCGAATTGTCGGAATTCGTCGTTAAAAAAGGTGGCTACGCTTACGTGCCGTCCGGTAGTTTCGGTTTCAGTCTGGAAACGGAACTGGGGGCGCAGATTCTGTATTTTCAGGATGATGTTGATTCCAGCTCTGTCATCCGATCGCCAATCATTCTCAACAGCGAATTGCTTGAATGGGAACCGGTATCGGTTGGGCGACACACAAAGGAATTGCGTAGCGATCCGGGCAGTGGCTCGAAGTCGTGGTTATTGCGTATCGAGCCTGGCGCCACTGTTCCATGGATCGCTTCGTCGGTGGTTCGCGAGGGATTCATGCTGTCCGGCCAGTATCAGGATAGCGAATGCTTTAACGGCGAATCGCAGACCTGGGAATATCTCCCCGGCGGATACTTTCTGCGGCCGCCAGAGACTTATAGCGGTGGAGCCGAAGCCATTGCGACGCTCGAGTCGACCTGGTTTCTCAGAGAGCAGAGTGCGGGCGTCGAGTTGGCGTCAGAATTCTGTATCTTTACACCGTCGCTAAGCGGAGATTAGCGAGCCTAGAAGCGGTCGTTGCCGGTTCGCTGCAAATTATTTATGCGGGACTTGCCGAGCACTTTCAGTAGCAGATTGCGCAGCGACTTGAAGAGCGGGTAAAGCAGTCGCGCCAGCCGACGCGAACCGAAACTCAGGCGTGCCGCAGTGTTCACAAAACCCTTTTCCGAGCTTAACTTTGTGAGCTCATGAATGGCGTCGGCTCCATAGTGAATTTCGTCGCCTACCCGGACGACCATTCCTTCGTCGATATCGAGACCAAGCGATGTAATTTCGTTCATTATTTCGCTGTCGTCGCGCGCATCAATCCGCACAAGCTCGCCAACTGATTCGCGAACGCCGATATGCTGGCAATAGAAATCGCATATCGGACACTCCTTATCGTAAACAACTTCGATACGATCGGTGTCTGACATTTACGTTGCCTATTTCTTGACGAGTTTTGTGATTTTGCTACCGAGCTTCATGAGCTTGGTTAGCGTTCCGGATGGAATGTCCCGAATCTGTTCGTACCACGCGCTCGTGTTCTCAATAAAGTCGAGCATGCTGCGGATGCGTTCCTTGGTAATAGGGTCAGTGTCCTTTTCCCTGGCGACGTCATCGGCACAGCTGCGCAGCATCGTTAAGGTTGGATTGAGTTCACGCTGTTTGCGTTGTTCGATGATGACACGAAACAAATCCCAGACGTCGTTAATGGATTCGAAGTAATCACGCCGGTCGCCGAGTTCGTGCGTCATGCGCACGAGGCCGTAGCTCTGCAGCTCACGGATACTGGTGGATACATTCGAGCGAGCGACTGACAGCAGTTCACAGATCTGGTCCGCACGCAGTGGCTCGGGTGACAAATAGAGCAGGGCATGAATCTGCGCAACGGTGCGATTGGTACCCCAGCGTGTGCCCATCTCACCCCAGTGCAGCACATATTTCTCAACAGCAGGCGACAATTGCATATGATTTTTCCGTACGTTCTGTCCAAACAGAAATTACCGAATTTATAAGCAGAGATCAAGGAGCTGACTGGCCGATACACGCGCCGCTGCGCAGTTGAATTCGGTATTCTCCGTTTATGAGACGAGTTCTGTTGGCATTCCTGTTTTCCGTGTTGGCGAGCGGCTGCACGTCAGTTGCGCCCTCGCACAATATTCCTGTAAAGACTGAATACATCGATGCCGGCATTCAGGCCGGCGATACAATCGAAATCACCTTGAAAGATGGCGAGGAAATGACCATCGAAGTTGTCAGCGTTCGCTTGGATGCCATAGAAGGGCCGGAAGGCGACATTTCGATTAGCAATATCCAGAGTATCGTCAAACGCTCCTGGGAGTTGCCCGGTCATCCCTGCACGGGCGACGAGCCTGTCGGCTGTTCCATTCCAGAGGTCGTTTTGCTGTTAAGTGAGAAATACAACGAGCAAGCCGCGAAATTTCATCCCGCTTGCGTTACACATGATTTTTGTTATCGACACGGCAATGCTACTTACGGCGCGACGCGTAAGGAGTGCGACACGGCATTCCTGGCCGACATGAAAAAGTCCTGCAGTGGAATCGGCGGTATTGGCATCCTCGATTTGGAGGAGTACAGCATCTGCCGCTTCGCGGCGGATCAAACCCACGGTGTCGTGCGCATGAAGGGCGAGCCCCATTTTCGAACAAACACGAGTTCCTACTGCGAGTACAAACCGGAAAATCTCTAGCGCACCTGGCTGCGCTCCGCATTGAGGCCCATGTCCATTGCCGTACTTTCAAGGATTGACCAGTAAGCCCAGGGCCTGAAGCCTATCAATAGTGCGAAGGCCTTTTTTTCCGATTCGGGCATATTGATATCCAGATCTGCGAGCTCATCGAATTCTCGCGACAGCTTTTCGAATTTCTTCATTAGTACCTTGACGGACGACTCCGACAGCTCCCCCGTCTCGTAGCGAAATTCCTCGTCCTTGCCCTCGAAGCGCGAGTCCATGAACACGTCGGTTACCTGCCGCTGATAGAGCTTTCTGATCGGCCCGTTTCTTTGCCATTCGACACGCCGACTCGTACGGAGTCTGCCGCTATTATTCGGATACAGCTCAACCAGTTTGAGTCGACTGAGCCTGACCAGCATCGTGGTCTGCTGGCGGTCATCAAGACCAAATTCTTTGGCAATCTTCTCGGGCGTGCGCCCTGTGAGCATCAGGTAGAAATAGGTCAGCGCCAATGGATCATCGGCGAGCCCCTGTTCCTGCTCGAGCGTTAGACGTGTGATCTCGTCATCGGTGTCGATACGTGTGAGACGCGCCAGGTCATAAATACTCATATCGAGAAACCGACACACCTGTTCAAGCCGTTCCAGCGTGAACGATTGCTGCGAGAAAATTCGCTTCACGCTCGACTCGCTGAGGTCCAGCGCCTCGGCCAATTCACGGTAACCAAGCCCCTTCGCGCGCAGGCATTTTTTGAGGGCTTTGAGTAAGTCCTGGGTCTGATTCATTGGAAAATCCCGGATATTGCGACCAAAAGGTATCGTATCCTAATACTTCCAAAAAAGATATTGAAATACAGTCCCTTCCGTTCTAACGTCAGTCTCGTGATGGCTGATTCAGTCCTCGCTTTATTCGATAACCCAAGAGGAAAGAGCAATGAACAAATTACTATTTTTACTACCTGTCGCGCTGCTGGCCGTCGGCTGTCAAACGGCACCTGAGCATCGCGCCGACGTGCAGGATAACTCGACGGATCGTGTGACCGTGGGCGTAGTGCAAAAGGACATCTACATTGGTATGCCGAGTTCGGCGGTCATAGCCAGCATCGGATCACCGAATGTTGTTACGACGAATGAGGACCGTAACGAGGTCTGGGTCTACGACAAGCTGGCGACGGATGTCGTGCACTCGGAAAGCAGTGGCAGCGTGTTCGGCATCATATTCGGCCCCATTGGCAGCGCAGGCGGTAGCGCAATCGGCACCGCCAGACAGTCCTCGGGCGCGACCTCGACTTCGCAGCGTACGCTGACGATCGTCATTCGTTTTGATGCAGATCATCGCGTCAACGACTTCGCGTACCACTCGTCGCGGTTTTGAGGGCGGGCCGATGGCACGGTTCACGAAACCCGGACTACTGATGGCAATTCTGCTGCTTGCGGGATGTCAGACGACAGCACCGGAGCGCGCACTGCAGCTCCCGGCCGCGTCGCTCGACATCCGTCAAATGCAGACCCGTCGCTTCGCCGAGATTAGCGAATCACAGCTGCTGTTAGCCAGTGCCGGAGTCCTACAGGACCTCGGCTTCAATCTCGACGAAAGTGAAGTCGAACTGGGCCTCATCGTTGCGTCAAAGCGCCAGACGGCCATCGACCGCGGTGTCAGCCGGGTAATGCAGCTCCTGGAGATATTTGCCGACATAGAAATTGCCGTCGACAGGGATCAACGCATCCGCGCTTCATTGGTTAGCTGGCCGGTGCCGAATACGGACGAGGAGTATTTCGTACGGATCACATTTCAACGCATCGTCTGGAACACCGAGAACGACATTACGAAGCGGCAATCCTTGGACGAGGCCGTAATTTACCAGGAGTTCTTTGACCGCTTGTCGAAAAGTGTATTTTTGGAGGCACATTCAATATGAACATCAGAAAGCTCACCATTCTGCTACTCATTGTGGGTATCCCGGCCTCGGGCTGTGCGTCAGCGCCGCAACAGGCGATTTTCGAATCGCAGAGCTCGGTTCAGCAGCGAAGCTACCAGTCACGAGTATTTGAGACAACGGATACGACGCAGACCCTGCGCACCCTCATCGCTACGATGCAGGACCTTGGATTCGTCATCGACAAGGCTGATGCAACACTGGGATCGGTCAGCGCTACCAAGCTTGACGATTACGAGCTGCGCGTAACCGCAACCGTACGACGTCGCGGCGAAACGCAAACACTCGTTCGCATCAACGCAGCTTGGCGCGATGGCGCAGTCACTAATCCCGTGATGTATCAGGACTTCTTCGTGGCGCTCGAAAAAGCGATGTTCCTGACCGCTCAGCAGGTCGACTAGCAGAAATACCGTTTCACCAGATAACAACGGGCACGCCAAGTACGTGCCCTGGGGAACCTTTGACCTTTCAAAACGCAATACAGGAGTAAGACACATGAAATTCTATAAACACTTTGTATCAACATTGACGATCGTGGGATTAACACTCGCCCTCGCATCCGGCGCCAAGGCTGAACAAGGCTTTTATGTCGGTGGCGCATTCGGTCAGTCGTATCTCGATGAAACGATCGACGGCATCCGAATAGACACTGACGCTTCGTCGTACCGCCTCTACGGTGGCTATGGTTTCACGCGGTATTTTGGTGTCGAAGTTGCCTATCTCGATCTCGGCACGTTCCGCGAAACCATCGATGTGGGTGGCATCGGCGTTCCGATATCCGCCAGCGCGGCTGGATTTTCGCTCGCCGCGGTAGGCACATTGCCGCTCGGCGAAAAATTCTCCGCGATGGGACGGCTGGGATACTACTTTCACGATGGTGATTCGTCAGCCGCCGGTGTCAGTGAGCCATCGCCGTCCGAGGAGAGCCCCTTCGTTGGTGTCGGGCTGGCCTATGACCTGACCGAAGTGCTCGAGGTCAATATTGGTG
>Ga0255056_10000235_pt1 | contig 15506 bp, 15 predicted proteins | sample Cases_109_1_MG_FD_183639 | JGI IMG/M metagenome (GOLD analysis project Ga0255056, IMG submission 183639) | Seawater microbial communities from Amundsen Gulf, Northwest Territories, Canada - Cases_109_1 | ecosystem: Environmental > Aquatic > Marine > Gulf | place: Canada: Northwest Territories... | reverse complement strand
GAAGGCCTCAACCCGTGCCGCGAGTCGACGGTCCCAATAGGTGACCGCACGCTCCACGGTCGCAGGCTCGGATACCCAATCGGCATCCAGTGCGGCCATTCGCTCCTCCATCACCGTGACCACCGCCTGTCCCTGGGCGGCGTACTCCGACAGGGTCAGGCTTGCACCCCCACAGGCCGCCGCGACGAGAACGAGACCGGCACAAACCCAAACACGACGCATCATCCAACGCGCTCCCAAACCCTGCCGCATACCATGATCGTATTCGCTGCCGGCGACGAGCAGGAGGTCATCCGATGAAGGCCCGCATTGCCCGATCGATCAATCGTCCTCCACAGGCGGTCTTCGACTACGTCACCGACCCAACCAACAATGCCGGCTGGCAGGGTCCCACCGAGTTGACGTTCGACACCGAGAGCGAGCTGAGCGGCCCGTTCAGGTTTGCGGAAGGACTGATCGTCAAACAGCTCAAGAAACAGCTCGAGACCGATTTCGACGCATTGAAACAAGCTCTCGAGGCCGAGCAGCGGTAGTGCCGCGCCGCGGGCGGTGATTGTCCTGACCGTTTCGAACCGGGGGCGGCTATCCTCCCGCACCCCACGACTTCATCGATCGCATCGAGGATTCCTCATGGCCGTCCCAAAAAAGAAGATGTCGCGATCCAGGACGCGGCGACGCAAGGCGCACTGGAAGGTGGCCAGCCCGACGCTTGCTATCTGCCAGCAGTGCGGCGCCAAGCACGTGCCGCACCGTGCCTGCGCCACATGCGGGACCTATAACGGCCGCCTCGTCACCGAACCCGAAGCCCAATAGGGCAATGCCCAGGATCGTCGTCGACGCGATGGGTGGGGACCATGCCCCGCTCGAGGTCGTTCGTGGTGCGATCGACGCCTCCAACGCCGGTGTCGAGATCGTGCTCGTTGGCGACGAGGTTCAGATTCGTCCCATCCTGAAACGGTTCGAAGCCGATCTCCCAATCGTGCACACCGATGAGGTCATCGAGATGCACCAGGACCCGTCACGGGCGCTGCGCGAGAAGAAGGACGCCTCGGTCCTGGTTGCCGCCGGGCTGGTCGACGACGGCCACGCCGAGGGGCTCGTCTCGGCAGGCTCGACCGGGGCAACGATGGCCGCCGCCGCGTTCATCATCGGCAGGCTGACCGGGGTTTCCCGCCCGGCGATTGCTTCGATCTTCCCCACCCGCGAGATCGTCATCGACATCGGCGCCAATCTGGATGTGCGCCCCGAGCACCTGCTCCAGTTCGCCATCATGGGCAGTGCAGTCGCCGAGGTGTACAACGACCTGGAGAAGCCGCGGGTCGGGTTGCTCAACATCGGTGAGGAGCCCGGGAAGGGCCGCCCGCTGGAGCGCGTCGCCTTCGAGCTGCTCGAGCAGGAAGAGACCATCAACTTCGTCGGGAACGTCGAGGGCAGCGATCTCGGCCAGGACAGGGCCGATGTGTTCGTCACCGACGGCTACACGGGCAACATCCTGCTCAAGACCGGCGAAGGGTCGGCCCGGGCCACGCTCCGTCTGCTGCTCCACGCACTGGAAGCCGACGAGTACCAGGAGCCACTCGGCGAGCTAGCGCCCGCCTTCATGGCGCTGCGCGAGCGCATCGACCCGGAGACAACCGGTGGCGCCCATCTCGTCGGCACCGAGGCCGTCGTGGTGATCGCCCACGGATCCAGCTCGCACCGCGCCGTCGACAACGCCATACGGATGGCCGCAGAAGGCGTCGAGCGCGACCTCGTACGGCGGACGGCAGCCGGGCTTGATTTCGCCGCACCGTGACCGGACCGATCGTTGCCCTCGAGCAGGCGATCGGATACCGATTTGAGAATGCCGATCTGCGGGATGAGGCCCTCACCCACTCCTCCTACACCGCCGAGCACGAAGGCGCAGCGGACTACGACCGGCTCGAGTTTCTCGGCGACGCTGTGCTCCAGCTTGCGGTGACCCGCTATATCTATGAGGCGATGCCCGGCGCATCCGAGGGCGAGATGACGCTGGTACGCGCCGGGGTGGTTTCCGAGCCGACGCTGGCAGCGGTGGGCAAGGAGTGGGGAGTGTCGGATGCGGTCCGGCTCGGCCGGGGCGAAGAGCTGAGCGGCGGGCGCGACAAGGACTCGATCGTCTCCGACGTCGTCGAAGCGCTGCTCGGCGTGATCTACCTCGAAGGAGGCCTGGCGGCGGCCGAGGAGGTCGTCGTACGCCATTGGGGACGGCTCATCGACGAACGAGCCGTTGCTCCCGGGCAACGGGACTACAAGACAAGGCTCCAGGAGATCCTGGTCGCCGCCGGATCCGACGTGGAATACGTGATCACCGATACCGGACCCCAGCACTCGAAGGAGTTCACCGCCATCGCGGTCTCCGGTGACCGCGACCTCGCCACCGGCGTAGGAAGCTCGAAGAAGCGCGCCGAACAGGAGGCCGCCCGCCGGGCCCTCGAGCGGCTCGAGGCCGCCGGCGAGTGATCCGACTGGCCGTTTTCTTAGTCACACCTTTGTAATTCCCACTGGTAAGCTCGCCCCGCTGTGCTGCTCAAAAAGCTCACGCTTGTCGGCTTCAAGTCCTTTGCCGACCGGACCCGGCTCGAATTCGACGCCGGGGTAAACATCGTGGTCGGCCCAAACGGGTCCGGGAAGTCGAACCTCCTCGACGCCATCGCCTGGGTCATGGGCACGCAGGCCACTAAGTCGCTGCGGACCGAGAAGATGGAAGATGTGGTGTTCGCCGGGACGGCAACCAGGCCGGCGGTATCGCGGGCAGAAGTGTCGCTCACCTTCGACAACAACGACGGGTTCCTGCCCGTCGACATCTCTGAGATCACGATCACGAGGCGGCTGCATCGCGACGGCACATCCGACTATGAGCTGAACCGCACTCCCTGCCGGCTCCTCGACATCCAGGAGCTGCTGTCCGATGGCGGCGTCGGCCGGCATCAGCACGTGCTGGTCTCCCAGGGCGAGATCGGCCAGATCCTCACCGCCCGCCCGGACGAGCACCGGGCCGTCATCGAAGAGGCCGCGGGCATCACCAAGCACCGCGCCCGTCGCGATCGGGCGGTTCGCCGGCTGGAAGCGACCGAGGTCGACGTCGAGCGGCTCAACGACATCCTGATCGAGAAGCGTCGTGCCTTGCGGCCGTTGAAGCGGCAGGCAAACGCCGCGGCCCGGCACGGTGAGGTCAGGGCCGAGGCAAAGGCGCTCCGGCTATGGCTCGGCGGCGAAGATCTCCGCGGCCTCGATCAACGCCGCCAGTCGGCGAGCAACGAGGACACGCGGCGCACCGGAACGCTCGAGGAAGAGTCGGCCGACCTGGACACCGCGATCGGGCAACTCAAGGATTTGCGGGCGTCGGCGGGTGAGGCCGGTGCCTCGCTGGAGCGTGACACCGCATCGGCGGCGCGCCTGGAGACGGTGACCGAACGGCTCCGCCGTTATGACGTAGTCGCCCGCGAGCGGCGTACCGCCATCGAGGGACGACTCGAGGGCGCTGGCGAGCGGAGAGCCGATCTCGAGCAGGAGGCTGCCGAGATCACCGAAGAGCTCGCCGCGGTTGGAGAGCAATCGACACGAGCCGGTGCCGAGGCCGAGCAGCGTGACGCGGTCCTCCAGGCGCTCGAAGACGAGGAGCGATCCCTCGGCGAGCAGATGCAGCTCCCGGCCGAGGGCGTCGTGGCCAATCTGCGCGGCGACCTGCGCTCGATGGAGGCCGCCGGTCAGCGCGACGAGCGTGAGCGGGCATCCATCGCTGCCAGGCGCGATGTTGTGACGGCGCGCATCGCGGGCGAGACCGAAGAGGCGGTCTCGCTCAATCGGTGGATTCAGGAGGCCGACGGGCTTGGCACCAGTGCAGAGCGGGCATACGAGGATGCCAGAACCCGCCGTGAGCATGAACAACAGGCCTTCGAGGGACTCGATCGAGAACGCGTCGACGTGCAGCTTGCGGTGGCAGCCGGGGAGGCACGCATCGAGGCGCTGGAATCGGCGATAGCCGGGCTCGGCGACCCGGAAGCGCGATCGGTTGTCGGCGATAGCGACGGCGTCGCCGGCCTCGTGACCGCCATGCTCGACGCCCCGGGGGAGCTTGCCCCGGTGGTCGAAGCTGCGCTGGGTATCTGGAGCGACGCCTATGTGACCGGAGACACTTCGGGCATTCGCGGTGTGGCGCGCGCATTGAAACAGCGAGGACTCGGCGGCATCTCGGTCGTGGCGCGGCGGCCGGCCGACGCGGCGGCGTCTTCCGACGCGGCGGCGTCTACGGACTCCGTGGCCAATGCGGTCGGGGCCAGAGACGCAGCAGCTGCTTTCGGAGCCGATGCGCTGATCGATCTTCTCGGCGACGACGCCGATCGCGAGCTTGCCGATCAGCTGCTCGGTGATGTGGTGCTGGTCGCCGGTTGGGAGACGGGCTTGCAGCTGGTCGAGCGGTTCCCGGCCTTGAGGGCGGTGACGCCTGAAGGCGATGTGATCACACCCGGAGGCATGCAGGTTGCGCAGGCCGATGGTGTGGGGTTTGCGGCGCTGGAGGCGGCGCGGGTCGCCCATGAGGTTGTTGAAACCGAGCGGGCGCAGATCGAGAGCCGGTGGACCACGAGCCGGCGGGGGCTCGATGCGGCCATGGAAGTGGAGCGAAGGGCGCTCGAGGCGCTCGAGGAGATCGAAGCGCGGATCGCCGGGCACACCGAGGCGCTCGACCTGATCGCCCGGGCCAGAACGGAAGGCGAGGCAGAGATCGCCAGGCTCGACGAACGGGTCGCCGCTATCAAAGCCGCCGAAACCGCCAGGGCGGGCAGGCTTGCAGAGATGCGGCAGCGCCTAAACGAGTTCGAAGGCGAGGATGCGACGCGACAGGAGGCGTGGGAGGCGCTGAGCGAGCGCCGCGAGGTCGTGACCGTCCGCCGCGACCAGGCACGACGTCTGCGCGAGGAGTCCGCCGCAACCGTCGCCAGGTCCGCGGAGCGCCACGAGCTGCTCGAACGGCGCCTGGAGCAGATCCACGCCGAACTCGCCGAGCTCGCCCATCTGCCCGCCGACGATCCCCGAATCGACCTGCTGCGCGATGTCGAGACCCGTGCCGAGCGGCTCGTCGGCGTGGTACGACGCCACATTGACGTGCTGCGGGCGAGGCAACGCGAGATCCGCGAGCAGGTCGGCGACGTCGATGACGCACTCCGTACCGCCGAAGAGCGCCGGGAGGCCCTCGAGTCCAGCGTCACCGATCACAAGGACCGGCTGGCCGTCCTCGCCGTCGAGCTGGCTGAGCTGCGGGTCCGCCGCGAGGCTGCGATCGAGCGCATCCGCCGCGACGCTGACTCGAGCGAGGAGGAGGCGCTCGCTGCGCCGCCAGCGGAGCTCGACGAAGGGATCGATCCCACGGAGCGCCTCGAGGCCCTCGAAGCGGACCTGCGCCGCATGGGCTTGATCAACCCACTCGCTGCCACCGAGTACGAGGAGCTGGAGGCCAGTGTTGCCCTGCTCGACGAACAGCTCGAAGACCTCAACGAGTCACGCCGCGAGGTCGTCAAGGTCATCGACGTTCTCGACCAGGAGATGACCGAGCTGTTCCTCGGCGCCCTCGAGGAAGTCTCGGCGCTATACGAGGAGAACTTCGGGCTGGTGTTCCCTGGCGGAAAGGGAGGGCTCCGCCTGCTCGATCCCGACAACCCGCTGCTGTCGGGGGTCGAGGTCGAAGCACAGCCGCACGGGAAGAAGGTGGGCCGGCTCAGCCTGCTCTCCGGTGGAGAGCGGTCGCTGGCCGCATTGGCGTTCCTCTTCGCCGTGTTCCGGGCCCGTCCAAGCCCGTTCTACGTGCTCGACGAGGTCGAGGCTTCGCTCGACGACTCCAACCTGCACCGGTTCCTGCGCCTGGTCGACCAGCTGCGCACGTCGGCCCAGCTCGTGATCATCACGCACCAACAACAGACGATGCAGGCCGCCGACATGCTGTACGGGATCACGATGGAGCCGGGTGAGTCTTCAAAGGTTCTGGCCAAGCGAATGTCCGCTGCGGTGACCTGAGCCGGGAGCTCCCGTGGAACCGTTTCTCATCATCCTTGTCGTGGCGGGGATCGTTGTGGTCATCGCGGGGACGGTCATTTGGAAGTCGCGGGGCGACACCGAAGCCCCCGTCGTACCCGCCGAGGTCGGTGCTCCCTCCCCGCCACTGAGGGCGAGGCTCGCCAGGACGAGAGGTGCGGTCGGCGGCCGCCTCTCATCCGTGCTGGCACGAGAGCGCCTCGACGATGCCTTCTGGGACGAGCTCGAGGAGACGCTCATCGCCGCGGACCTCGGCGTCGCCACCGCATCGACGCTGACCGAGGAAGTTCGGGCGAGCCGGCCCGAGGATGGTGCCGCTGCGTTGCAGGCACTCGAGACGGCAATGGTCGACATCATGACCGGCAAGGATCGTTCGCTCCATCTCAGCGGTGACCCGGCGGTGGTGCTCGTCGTCGGGGTCAACGGGACCGGGAAGACCACCTCGATCGCAAAGCTGGCCGCGGCGCTCAAGGGTGACGGCCGCACGGTGATCCTGGCGGCCGCCGACACTTTCCGGGCGGCGGCGGCCGAGCAGCTCACCGTGTGGGCTGAGCGGGTGGGGGTGGAGATCGTCACCGGTCCCGCAGGCAGCGACCCCGCCGCAGTTGCCTACGAGGCATATCGGAGAGCCGGCGACGAGGGCTACGACACCCTCATCGTGGACACCGCCGGCAGGCTGCACTCCAAGGCCAACCTGATGGAAGAGCTCGGCAAGGTGGCACGGGTATTGCAACGGGAAGCGGGGGAGATCGGGGAGGTACTCTTGGTCCTCGATGGCACCACGGGCCAGAACGCAATCGCTCAGGCGGACAGCTTCGCCGCGGCGGTAGGTGTGACCGGCATCGTGATGACCAAACTCGACGGGACCGCGCGCGGCGGGATCGCGATCGGTGTGGAGGAGGAGCTCGGAGTGCCGGTCAAGTACATCGGTGTCGGAGAGGGGATCGACGACCTGGTTCCGTTCGAGCCACAGGAGTTCGTCGAGGCGGTGCTGGAACCATGACAGCCAACGAGGATCTGCTCGAGCAAGCGCGGCAGGCGGCAGCGAGGTCCTATTCACCGTATAGCGAGTTTCGCGTGGGAGCGGTGGCCGTCGCCGAGGACGGATCGGTATTCACCGGGGCGAACGTCGAGAACGCCGCCTACGGGTCGTCGGTGTGTGCGGAGGCAAACGCCATTGCCACAGCGGCGGGGAGCGGGGTGCGCTCGATACCGACGATTGCCGTTGTCTGCCTCGACGGGGACGTCTGCGCTCCGTGTGGGAACTGCCTGCAGATGATGCGCGAATTCGGCGTCGAGCGGATCATCGCCGAGGACGGTGAGCACTCCTTCGAGGAGCTGCTCCCGTACTCCTTCGGCCCCGAGGCCCTGGGGAAGTAACGGGCTTGGCTAGGACCTGGCGTTCAGCGCCTCGATGAGCTTTGGCAGCAACTGGTGCACGTCACCCACGATGCCGAGGTCGGCGATGCCGAAGATGGCGGCGTCGGGGTCCTTGTTGATGGCGATGATGGTGGCGGCGTCCTTCATGCCGACCAGGTGCTGCATTGCTCCGGAGATCCCGGCGGCGATGTAGACCGTCGGCTTGACCGTCTTGCCCGTCTGGCCGACCTGCAGGCTGTACGGAACCCACCCGGCATCGACCACGGCGCGGGTGGCGCCGACCGCAGCACCGAGCTCGGAAGCAAGATCCTCGACGAGGTGCCAGTTGTCGGCGTCGCCGATACCGCGGCCGCCGGAGACGACGATCTTTGCTGCCTCCAAGTCCGGGCCCTCGCGTTCTTCGGTGTGGCGCTCGACGACGACCGCCGTCCCCGACCGTCCGACGTCGGGCGCCTCGACAACGTTGACCGTCGGCGTCGCGCCATCGCCCGGCTCGGCGGTGAAGGCCTTCGGTCGGACGATCACGAGCGTCGGCGCCGGCGCCGTTGCCTCGGTGATGACCTGCTGGGTGCCGCCGAGGATTTCGGAAGTCACCGTGACCGGGTCGATCGATACGTCCTTGGCGGCCGCCAGGACCGGTCGGTCGATGCGAGCAGAGAGCCTCCCGGCCACATCGCGATCGGTGTTCCCCATGCCGAACAGGATCACGTCCGGAGGGTCGTCGCCGACCAGCTCGGCGATCGCCGCAGCTGCGGCGGGCGCCGCCAGGGCGTCACCGGCGTCGAGATGGTGAACCGTCGATGCGCCGTGAGCACCCAGCTCGTCGAACGCCTCGGCCGAGCCGGGGCCGACGTGAAACACCGCCACCTCGCCAAATCCGGCGGCCTTGGTGGTCAGTTCGAGGGCCGACGCCGATGCGTGGCCGTCCGACTCTTCGCTGAAGACGAGGTTCTCCATCAGATCACCTTCGCTTCTTCGAGCAGGGCGACGATACGCAGGTAGGCGTCGCCGTCGTCTTCGATGACTTCCCCGGCCTGCCTCGATGCGATCGGCTCCACTTCGGTGATCGTCTGCCCCGACCCGCCGCTGCCGACGTCGCCGGACCCGATCCCGAGGTCTGCTGCGGTTACGGTGTCGACCGGCTTCTTCTTCGCCTCCATAATCCCCTTGAAGGTCGGGTAGCGAGGCTCGACCGAACCCGAGGTGACGGCAAGCACGGCGGGTAGCGGTGCCTGCACCACGTCGTAGCCGGCTTCTGTCTGGCGCTGAACGGTGACGGTGCCGTCGCTCACCTCCACACCCCTGGCGAAGCTCAGCGACGGAACGTCCAGGATCTCTGCGATCTGCTGCGGGACGACGCCGGTGTAGCCGTCGGTCGACTCGGTCCCGGCGATGACGAGGTCGTACCCCTCACGTTCGATGGCGGCGGCAAGAACCCGCGCCGTCGACAGCGCCGCCGACCCCGCAAGAGTCTCGTCGTCGATGATCACGGCTTTGTCGGCGCCCATGGCAAGCGCCTGGCGGATGCCCTGGAGCGAGCCCGAGGGCGACATCGAGAACAGGGTGACGGTTCCCTCGTTGGCATCGGCGAGCTGGAGCCCGACCTCGACGCCGTAGCGGTCGGTGTCGTCCATCACTTGATCCTCGGGGCGGACGACGTAGTGGGTGTCCGGGTCGAGCTCGTACGGCGTTGCCGGGTCGGGGATCTGTTTGACACAGACCGCAATCTTCATGGCGTTCAGCGCTCCTCGTTGGCTTGCGAGATCTTAGGGAGCAGCAGCCCAATGACGGTCCGGAACCGGTCCATGGCTGCGAGGGCGGTCTCGGTGACCTCTTCGTGGGAGAGCGGCTGGTCGATGATGCCGGATGCATAGTTCGTGACCAGGGAGATCCCGGCGACTTCCACGCCCATGTGGCGGAGGGCGATGGCTTCGGGGACGGTCGACATCCCGACCAGGTCGGCCCCGGCGCGGCCCGCCATTTGCACCTCAGCGGGCGTCTCGTAGCTGGGGCCGAGGAACCATGCGTAGACCCCTTCCTTGTATGGGGCACCGGCCTCCTCGAAGGCGGCCCGCATAAGCGTGCGCAGCCGCTCGCTGTATACGTCGGTCATGTCGGGGAACCGCGGGCCGAGCCGGTCGTCGTTGGCGCCCACGAGCGGGTTTCTGGCGGTGAGGTTGAGATGGTCCCTGATCGTGACCAGATCGCCCGGCGCCATCCCTTCGCCGAGCCCGCCCGCGGCGTTGGTCAGCAAGACGGCACGACACCCGGCGAGGGCGGCGGTGCGGACCCCGAACACCACGTCGTTGAGATCCCAGCCTTCGTAGGCGTGGACCCTTCCGGCATACAGCAGCACCGCTCCCTCACCCCTGGGCACCGAGTACAGCGTTCCACCGTGGCCGGCGATCGAGGGGACGGGAAAGCCGGGGATGTCGGCGTAGGGGATGGCGACGGCGCCTTCTTGTTCGGCGGCGTAACTGCTGAGACCGGAGCCGAGCACGACGGCGGCGTCGTGGCTGGCCCGGCCAGATCGCTCGGCAACGGCGTCTGCTGCGGTCTTCAGGTCGTCGTAGTTCATCGCACCGCTCCAAGAATCAATGGCTGGGGCTCCGGTGGAGCATCGGCGAATTGCCACGCCGCGTCGAGCACGCTCAGGCAGTCCTGCAGCCGGTGCCTGCTGTGGTAGCGGACCGTGGCTAGCGGTGCTCCCGCGCTGACCTCATCTCCCACCTTGGCGTGGACGGTGATTCCGACTCCGTGGTCGATGTCGTCCTCCTTCGCTGCTCTTCCGGCCCCGAGGCGCACTGCGGCCTGCCCGAAGGTGAGCGCGTCGCAGCGAGTGACGAACCCGTCCACCGGTGAGGTGACGACGGCGGTCTCGCCGGCAGCCGGCAGCAGCGAGAGGTCGTCGATCACTGCAGGATCGCCGCCCTGGGCCTCGATGAGCTCACCGAACTTCTGGAGCCCGGCGCCGGAGCTGAGCGCCTTATCGAGCCTCTCCCGTGCCTCGTCCTCGAACAGGCCGCAACCGACCATCATTTCGGTGCCGAGCGCCATGGTGAGGTCGACGATGTCTGTGGGGCCCTCACCGCGCAGGGTCTCGATGGACTCGGCCACCTCGTTGGCGTTGCCCACCTCGGCACCGAGCGGTTGATCCATGGCGGTGAGCAGGGCGACGGTGGGGGTGTCGTAGGAGCGTCCGATCGAGACCATGGTGGCGGCAAGGGCGCGGGCGGTTTCGATGTCCTTCATGAAGGCACCCGACCCGACCTTGACATCGAGGACCATCGAGTCGAGGTTCTCTGACAGCTTCTTCGACATGACCGACGAGGCGATCAGCGGGATCGAGGGGACGGTGGCGGTGGCGTCGCGTAGGGCGTAGAGGCGGCGATCTGCGGGCACCAGCTCTTCGGACTGGCCGGCCATCGCCATCCCGATATCCTCGACCTGTGCGGCGAGCTCCTCGATGCTGAGCTCGGTGCGGTAGCCCGGGATCGATTCGAGCTTGTCAAGCGTCCCGCCGGTATGGCCGAGGCCCCGTCCCGAGATCATCGGCACCGCAAACCCGCAGGCGGCGACGAGGGAGACAAGGGGCAGGCTGATCTTGTCGCCCACCCCGCCCGTCGAGTGCTTGTCGACCTTCTGCAGCGATGTTCCCGAGAGATCGAGCATCTCACCGGACGTGAGCATGGCCTCGGTCCATGCCGCCAGCTCGCTGTCGTCCATCCCCTGAAACAGCACCGCCATCAGGAAGGCCGCCATCTGATAGTCGGGTAGGTCGTCACCGGTGTAGGTCTCCACCATCCAGGCCAGCTGGTCGGCGGTGAGCGATCCGCCGTCGCGCTTGGTGGCGATCAGGCCCGGCACGTGGTAGCTCATCGCTTCACCGCCAGGTCGACGCGGCCGTTGCGTACCCGGACGCCCTCGGACCGCAGCATCTCGGCCTGGCGCCGCTCGTGGCCGGGGGCGAGCCGCCCCGACTGGGTCACGACCCGCCACCACGGTAGATCCGGGGTCGTGGCCAGGATGTTGCCGACCGCCCGCGCGGCCCCGGGAAACCCGGCCTCCTCTGCTACCTCGCCGTAGGACATGACGTCGCCCGGTTCGAGTTGCTCGAGCGTCTCGATCACGGCCGTTGCGAACTCGGTCACGTCGTTCCGAAGAGCCGGTCGCCCATGTCGCCGAGCCCGGGGAGGATGTACTTGCGGTCGTTGAGATCGCGGTCTTGGGATGCGGCGATGATCCTGACATCGGGGTGCTCGTCGTACATCCTGGCGACGCCCTCCGGTGCGGTCACGACGCACAGCGCGGTGATGTCCGTTGCTCCAGACGCCTTTGCCTGGTCGGCGGCCCACGACAGCGACCCGCCGGTGGCCAGCATCGGCTCCAGGGTGAGCACCGAGGAGCCCGAGAGGTCGGGGAGCTTCGAGTAGTACTCCATCGGCCTTGCCGTGTCTTCGTCGCGCTGGACTCCGGCGAAGCCGACCTTGCAGTCGGGGATCATGTCGAGCACCACATCGAGCATGCCGAGACCGGCACGGAGCACGGCGATGGCCACGACGTCGTGGACGCGGTAGCCGGTAGTGATCTCCATCGGGGTGGTCACCTCTACCTCTTCGAGGGGAAGGCGCTTGGTCGCCTCCATCAGGAGTGTGTAGGTGAGACTTCGGGCCGCCCATCGGAAGGCCTCGGGCTGCGTGTTCTCGTCGCGGAGAATCGTGAGGTAATGCCGGGTGAGAGGGTGGTCGATAACAGTGAGGTTCATAGCCAGGAAGTCTCGCAGGAACCCGTGGTCTACCGCCAACCCCCCCACCCCAATCAACGATCTGTGACCGTCTCCCGGGTATGGTCGCGATGATGGAGTCTCGCCCCAGCAGGCTCATCGTCGCCGCGGCGATCGTGGCCGGAGTCATCGTCCTATTCCTCTGGGTGCTGTGGGTGACTTCGGTCATCCCGGATGGGATCGACCAATCGGGCACCCCGGTCGGATGGGACTTTCGCGCCTTCTTTAGCGCTACCACCATGCTGACCGAGCGCGCCCCCGAGGCGATGTACGGCTGGCCGTGGCCCGCCGGGCTCGACGGCCCGCCCTTCGTCAACCCGCCGTTCATGGCCTTCTTCTTCGTGCCCTTCGTCCTTCTCGATGTTGTGCCCGCCTGGATGGTGTGGAGCGTGCTGTCGCTCGCGGCGCTGGCCATCGGATTCCGCGCCCTCGGGGTTCGGTCATGGGCGCTCGCCACCGCCGCTGCGCTATTCACGGTGCCCGTCTTCTTTGCCCTGCGCCTCGGGCAGACGTCGCTGGTGGTGTTCATGCTGATGAGCTTGGCGTATTCCGCGCTGCGCGAAGGGAAGCTGCGCCGGGGTGGGGCGCTGCTCGGCTTCGTGGTGTTCAAGCCACAGCTGCTGATCGGGTTTGTCTTCTGGTGGCTGAGCCGATTCCGGCAGATGCGCCCCGCCATCGTCGGCGGCTTCGCCACCGGTGGAGCCCTGATCGCCATTTCGCTGATCGCACTGCCCTATGCCTGGGTCCGCTTCTTCGAGATCGTCGGCACCCTCCCGGAGCTCTACGCCTTCGGTGACTCGCCGTACTACGAGTTCGCCATGTGGAACCTCATCGTCCGCGAGGACCAGCCGGCAAACCCCACCCTGATCTCCACCCTGTCCATCGTTCTCACTATCGCCGCCGGCCTCGCGCTGGTCTGGTTCGTGCGGCGGGTGCGTGACGACCTGCCGCTGATCTACTCGGGGGCGGTGGCGGTCGCGCTGATCGGCTCGGCGCACATCGTCGTCCATGACTGGACGCTTCTGCTTATCGCCGGCGTGCTGCTGTGGCAGCGCCTGCCGGAGGAGCGGACGGCGCTGGCCGCCATGGGCCTCGCCCTGCTGTATACGACGCTGTTGTGGCCGTTCATCGTGCTGTATCAGCTGGAGGCATTCGGCGTCGCTCTCAACGCCGCTCCGGCCGTGCTCGTGGTTTGCACGGTGGCTGCCGCATATCTCGGGATCCGCCAGGTTGATCGGGAACAAGCCGCAGCCATCGATCTGGAACCCAGCCACCCGTAGACTCGGCGGTCATGTTCGAAGCGCTCTCCGATGGTCTCAACGACACGTTTGCGCGGCTCCGCGGCAAGGGGCGGTTGAGCGAGGCCGACGTCGACGCCGCCCTGCGGGAGATCCGCATCGCCCTACTCGAAGCCGACGTCAATGTGGGCGTTGTCAAGACGATGCTCGCCAGGGTCAAAGAGCGGGCGCTGGGCGCCGAGGTGACGAAGAGCCTGACCCCCGCCCAGCAGATGATCAAGATCGTCCACGAGGAGCTGATCGTCACGCTTGGTGAAAGAGAGGCGCCCCTGGTGCGGCCGGCGGCGCCTCCGCTGGTCATTCTCATCGCCGGGCTGCAGGGATCAGGAAAGACCACCACCGCTGCCAAGCTCGCCAAGCATGTGAAGGGCAAGGGGAAGCGGCCGATGCTCGTCGCCGCCGACCTGCAGCGACCCGCCGCAATCGACCAGCTCGAGACCCTTGGCAAGCGCATCGACGTGCCGGTGTATGTCGACCGCGGCGGCAAGGCGCCCAAGCTCGTCAAATCGGCCCTCAAGACGGCCCGCAGCGACTCGCGAAACGTTGTGATCATCGATACGGCAGGGCGCCTCCAGATCGACGACGATCTGATGAAGGAGCTCGCTGCGGTCCGCAAGGCGGCCGATCCCGACGAAGTGCTGCTGGTGCTCGATGCGATGACCGGCCAGGAGGCGGTCAACGTCGCGAACGGATTCCTCGACTACACCGACCTCACCGGGCTGATCCTGACCAAGCTCGATGGCGATGCCAGGGGTGGTGCGGCCATCTCAGCCCGCGAGGTGACCGGGCAGCCCATCAAATTCGTCGGTGTCGGAGAGGGAATCGACGATCTCGACGCCTTCCACCCGGAGCGCATGGCCGATCGCATCCTCGGGATGGGTGACGTGATGACGCTCATCGAAAAGGCCGAGACCGTCTACGACGAGGAGGAGGCCGAGCTCACCGCCGCAAAGATGCGCGACGCCTCGTTCGACCTGGAGGACTTCCTCGACCAGTTCCAACAGCTGAAGAGGATGGGGCCGTTGCAGCAACTGGTTGGTATGCTCCCCGGCGCCGGTACTGAGTTACGTGATGTTGAGATCGACGACCGTCACCTCGGACGCGTCGAAGCGATCATCAGGTCGATGACACCTGCGGAGCGGCGAGATCCGAAGCTCATCAACGGGAGTCGCAAGCGCCGGATCGCGGCAGGCTCGGGAACCCGCCCGCAGGATGTGAATGTCCTGCTGAAACAGTTCGTCGAGGCGCAGAAGATGATGAAGGCATTCGCAGGAGGGAAGAGCCCTATACCGGGGTTGTCCGTCCCGGGGATGCGCAGCAACAAGAAGAGGTAGACAGAACATGGCGGTGAAGATTCGCCTGACACGGACGGGGAAGAAGAAGCAGCCCTCATACCGCGTCGTCGTGATGGATTCGCGCAAGCCACGCGACGGCAAGTACATCGAACAGATTGGCCGCTACGACGCCCGCCAGGAGCCCTCGCTCGTCGAAATCAACAATGAGCGAGCGCTCGCCTGGCTGCATCAGGGCGCCCAGCCGACCGAGCGGGCGCAGAAGCTGCTCGAGATCTCCGGCGCCTGGGCCCAGTTCCGTGTCGACAAGGGCGAGATCCACACCATCGAGGATCACCGGTCCCCGGAGTACCAGGAGAAGTCGGCCATTGTCGAGGTCTTGACCGAGACAACAGAGGACTCCGTCGAGGTCTTGACCGAGACAACAGAAGACTCCGTCGAGGTCTTGACCGAGACAACAGAAGACTCCGTCGAGGTCTTGACCACTTCCGAGGCGTCAGCCGAGGAAGCAGAAGGCATAGCCGAGCCTGTTGAAGACGCTGTAGCCGAGGTCGTCGAAGAGGCGGTCGAAGAAGCCGTAGAAGAAGCGGTCGCGGAAGCGAAGGCCGAAGCGGTCGAAGAGGCCGTAGACGAGGCCGTGGAAGAGGCGGTCGAAGAAGCCGTTGAAGAGGCGAAGGTCGAGGCCGTCAAAGAGGCAAAGGCCTA
>Ga0255056_10000234_pt1 | contig 15510 bp, 18 predicted proteins | sample Cases_109_1_MG_FD_183639 | JGI IMG/M metagenome (GOLD analysis project Ga0255056, IMG submission 183639) | Seawater microbial communities from Amundsen Gulf, Northwest Territories, Canada - Cases_109_1 | ecosystem: Environmental > Aquatic > Marine > Gulf | place: Canada: Northwest Territories... | reverse complement strand
CATCCCTGCGACCATGCGGGCTTCCTCATTCACAATGAGATCCAGGTAGCGGCGACGACTACGGAGTTCGGTGTTCTGGAGCCCGTGATACTTGTCAGGAAGAGGGCGAAGCGATTTCTGAAGCAACTCCAAGTGATCAACTTTGACGCTCAACTCGCCACGCTTGGTCGTCATGACAACACCACTGGCCCCGATCCAATCTCCCAAATCGAGAGCGGAAAACAGTTCGGACACCTCGGCTCCCGCGCTTTTCACGTCGACAAAAAGCTGGATGGAACCGCTTCCATCCTGGATGGTCCCAAATTGGAGCTTCCCGAACGAGCGATGAAGCATCAACCTTCCGGCGACCGTTGCCCGAATGTCGGTCTCATTGGCCGGTTCGAGATCGGCATACTCCCTCTGTAGATCAGCCGCCAGATCAGTGCGCTCAAAACGGTGCGGGTACCCGCCGGCAGCGATGATCTCATCGTGTTTGGACCGTCGGCCTTCGATCAGTTGATCTTCGGTTGTCTCGGGCGATTCGCTCATCGTCGGGACTCGATCATGGCATCACGGACAGCCGACTGGGTTCGTCAAGAAGAACTCCACGATCTGGGGTCGGGCGACCTTCGACATAATCGAAGGCAACATTGTCGATCAGACGGACACCGCCAACGGTGGCAGCGACTGCAAGCACGGCCGACTGATCGAGGACCGAAATCGGTTTCATCGTTGCCTGCGAAGCCAGCTTGACGTAGTCAACGTCGAGACCTCGGACCGATCTGAGGGCAGTCCCTTCGAGCCGGTCGGCGCTCCGCTCACCGGCATCCACCTGTTCAGATGCCTGGAACAGGCCGCGACTCATCGCCAACGAGAGCTCTCGATCTAGTTCGGTGAGACGAGCATTCCGACTCGACAACGCCAGACCGTCTGGCTCACGGACGATAGGACCCTCCACTATTTCGATGGGAAACCTGAGGTCGTTGACCATTGCTCGCAGAACAGCAAGCTGCTGGGCGTCCTTTCTGCCGAACATGGCCACATCGGGTTTGAGCCCTGCAAAGAGTTTGGCAACGACGGTGGCAACGCCGACGAAGTGCCCGGGACGATGGCGCCCCTCCATTTCGTCGGTAACACCTGTGACCTCGACGGTCGTAACCGAGACACCCTGGTAGAGCTCCTCGAGCGGCGGGGCGAACACGATGTCTGCGCCTTGGTCGTGGGCCAGCTGCGTGTCGCGTTCCTCATCTCGGGGATAGGCGTCGAAGTCCGCGGTTGACGTGAATTGCGTCGGGTTGACAAACAGGGAAACGACCAGTGTGTCGCACTTCTCGCGAAGGAGGTCCATCAGTTTGAGGTGGCCTTCATGGAAGAATCCGAGTGTGGGCAGCAAGCCAACCGTGCCCTGGTAACAGTCTCTTGTACCAGGAAAACTTCGAGTTACTTCCATTGGTGGAGATCCCGCTCCCGACCAGCGCGCACCGCGGTGGCTTCGACCATCAAATGGAACTGCTGCCCAACCGAGTCGGAGACCTCATGCGCCGCGGTCAGATGCCCAATCACTGTGTCAACGTCGCCCCGGACAATCGGGCCGGTCAGCGATTGGGAGGCGCCTTTTTCGAAACAGTTGGCCACGACCCGTTCGACAAGAGGGCGGGAGACGCGAGGATCGATTCCGGCAGACTCAAAGAGGTCGCCGGAGATGGCAAGCGATGTGACAACAAAGTTGGCAGCCGCGGCAGCCGCCGCGTGATAGGCAGGCCGGTCCGAATCCTCCAGTCGAAAGACCTCCAAACCGAGACTGCCTCCGAGGTGGGTCAAGGCGTCGACAGCGAGCGGATCACCGCCAATTCCGACAAAAGCGCCGTCCAAAGCAGCGGCGCCTGATGTCGGGTCGGGCATCGAAACCAGTGGGTGGAACCCGCCGACGGCGACCCCATGGTCATGCAGTGGGTGAAGAGGAAGTACCGGGACAAACCCGGACAAGTGGGCAGCGACCGCCACATTGTCAGTATGAGGTTTGAGTCTCGCAACAACCGATGCGATGGCATCGTCTTTGACTGCGATGAGAACTACATCGGCCTCGGGGAGCGGAGAGTCCCATGCCAAAACGGGGCCATACTCCTGAGTAGAAGACCGCGAGAGAACACCAACAATCTCATGACCGGCGTCCGGAGCTGCAGTAGCGAGGGCCCCACCGGCCCGACCCGGACCGACGATGATTAGACGCACTTCCACTCCAACCTGGACACGGGGCGAGGCTAGCCAGGTTCACGGCGGGCCCATCGGCACGAACATGAGCAGATGCGGCCCAGATACGGGTCGCAGAAGCTGAGGTTGTCCACCCAAAGGCCGGGAGGGTTATTCGGTGGGGAGTTGGTGTGGTGTGATCACTGGCCACTCTGAATCGATCTCGGCCTTTTGGGAACGGAAGTTGTCCCGACGTTTCCAAAACTTGGTCTTCCATACCCTGAAGCGGCGGTGTTCCGGTTCGCTGTACCCGGAGCTGGCTTCATGCTGACCGGTCCGACGCTCCTCGGGCAGGACGATCTCGTCGGGATCGTCAACCATGTGAAGCTGCTGGTGGGCGGCATGACGAGTGGCGCGGTGTTGCTGCTTGCGTTCTTCGCGCGAAGGGCGACTTTCGTCGTATCCGGGGATTTCCTGGCGGTTGTTACGCGACCGTTTGGCCATCTATTTGTGTCCTCCTGTGGATGATCGATACCTCACTCTCAGAAGAACTCAAGGCGGTCCGCGCCCTGGCACCATCCCCTGAAGCTAGCACGAGATGGCCGATGATGGATAGGGGCGGTAGTCACAACACAAAAGGAACGAATCGCCGAGTTACTACCCCCTGATAAGCCAAGTAGTTCGAATACTGGATTCGCAGGAGCCGTTCCTCGTACTCCGACTTGAAAAAGAAGAAAAGGAGCAGTCCAAGGCTGAGCAGTGCGCCGGTCACGCTATTGAGGATCATCGACGTTCCGAGGATGAAAAGAGTCACACCCCCATAAATCGGGTGACGCACCATTCCATAGGGCCCGGTCTCGACCAGAACACCTTCGTCAGTCGGCTCAGGGACGACAACCAGGGCCGCGCCAAGACGTCGCGAGGAGACAAAGGCCAGCGCACCCCCAAACACTGCGAGCAAACCGCCGATGCCTCGAAAGACATCAGCTGATCCGTCCGGCAAGGTCCCGTCCCAGGCCAGCGCCAACGCAATGACGACGAGCCAGCCCACCTGCACCCCGACAAACACTCGGCCCTTCCAGACGGGGAACGGCTCGATCCAGACCCTCGCCAAGCGGTCGACTCCCTGATCGTCGGACGCATCCAGAGCCGCTTGCGCAGGAAGATCATCGGAGACAAAGGCTTCTGGCCACACCTCTACGAGTGGACGAAGAACAAACTCACGCTCGGAAGCTCGCGGGTGTGGAATCTGTAGGTCAGGCGTGTCTACCCACGGCTCATCGATGGCAATGATGTCGAGATCGAGCGTCCTAGCGCCCCAGCGTTCCCGGCGTTCTCTCTTCTGCTCGGCCTCGATGCGGTTCAACTCAGCCAGAAGCTGGCGAGGTCCCAGGTCGCTGCCCACCAACGCGACTGCGTTCAGATAGGGATCCTGCTCCGGTCCACCAATGGGAGCAGTTTCATAGAGTCCCGAAACATCTCCCACATCTCCAAGTTCTTTCAGACCGTGAACCCCAGCGCGAAGGAACGCTAAACGATCGCCCATATTCGACCCGAGGCCGATGGCGTATCTGGTCACCGACTCCGATCAACGGTGACCGAGATGTCACCGACCACTGCCTCCACAGGAGCCTCCGGTTTGTGGATCGTCACTAACACCCGCTCCACGCCCTTGTGAGCGAGAACCGCGTCGACAACCGATGAAGCGACACGCTCAATCAGAGCATGTGACTCCGACCCGACCACTTCACGAACCTCGAGTGCAAGCTTTCCGTAGTCGAGGGTGTCTTCAAGGTCGTCAGAGGCACCGGCCGGCGACAAGTCCAAATAGGCGGTGACATCAACGCGAAAAATCTGAGCTTGGATCTGTTCGATCTCTAGAACTCCGTGTTTCGCATAGACCTCGATTCCCTTGAGGTCTATGCGATCGGTCACGAAGCCGATGCGGCCGGGATCAGAGAGCGGCCGTCAGGGCCGAGAGCGCGACCAAGAATCTGCTGGATAACCGCCAGCGCAAGAATCGGGTCGTCAAGGAGCCCGGATGTGACCAGATAACCGCCGAGAAGCCCACCAACTGTGTCGTCGATCACCTCGCGATGGACCAGGACACGTGCGTGACCCCGGTCCAAGGCATTGTCGAGAGTGCTGAAGAATCGGCTGATGTCGTCTGACTCGATCGGGCTGCCCACCGGAACCGAGTAAGTGGCGATCCCGGCCTGGCGGTAGGCACTCAGATTCTGGTTACCCGGAAGCATGGAAACGATGGTGTTGATGCCACCCTCCTCAACCAGCCAGGTGATCTCCTCTTCCCGTCTCACTCGACGGTGCTGGAACCCGGAGCCGCCGACACGATCAGAAACAGAAAGGCGATCGTTGATCACCCACGTGAATCCCCTCGGTTTGAGTCCGGCAACCATTCGTCCCATTGCTGGTCCGCCACGATAGCGGCCGCCACAGCTAGCGCACGGTGAGACGCTTCGACGTTGTGTACCCGAAAAACCCTTGCCCCATCAACGAAACCAGTGGACGTGGTCATCGCCGTCGCCTCGTCGCGATCGACCGGTGCGTCATCTCGGAGCAAGTTGTCTAGAAAGCGCTTCCGGGACGTGCCCAACATCAAAGGGAACCCATGTGAGGCGAGACGAGGGACTGATGCCAGCAGCTCCAGATTATGCTCAGCGGTCTTACCAAACCCGATCCCAGGGTCGATAGTGATTCGTGAAGGCTCGACACCTGTCGCAACAACGCTTGCTGCTCGCAGCAAGAGAAAACTCTCAACCTCCGCCACAACGTCGTTGTAGTGAGGGCCCTTTTGCATCGTCTGTGGGGATCCCTTCATGTGCATCAGCACTACCCCACACTCAGCCTCGGCCACCAATTGGGCCATCCCGTCGGCGGCACACGCAGTCACATCATTGATCACTTCAACGCCTAGATCCAACGCCGTCTCAGCAACCTCAGGTTTGGACGTGTCGAGACTCACTATGACGCCCTCGCTGACGAGAGCTTCCACAACCGGGACAACGCGCCGCATTTCCTCCGCAACTGGCAATTCGTCGGAACCTGGACGTGTTGATTCGCCTCCAACGTCGATCAATGAGGCGCCTTCGCCCACCATTCTCAACCCCTGAGCAATCGCGAGGTCTGGATTGACATGGCCGTCGTGGGAGAACGAGTCAGGTGTGACATTCACGATTCCCATGAGGATGCCTGAGCTGAGATCGAGGCTGCGGGTCCTCAACCGCCACCTGAACGCGGCGGGGATCAGGTCTACCTCCCGGTGTTGAACAACAAGGCCATCCCTTCAGCACGGGTGGCGGGATTGGTCTCCATGATCCCTCGAACCGCGGAAGTGACGGTTGTAGCGCCCGGCTTCTTGACCCCGCGCATCGACATACACAGGTGTTCAGCCTCGATCACTACCAACACCCCAAGCGGGTTGAGACGATCGTCGAGACAGTCCGCCACCTGAGCCGTAAGTCTCTCCTGCATCTGAGGCCGACGGGCATAGCCATCGACAAGACGCGCCAGTTTGGACAGGCCGGTGACCCTGCCTCGAGGCATGTAAGCGACGTGCGCCTGCCCATGGAAAGGGACGAAGTGGTGCTCACACATCGAATAGAAGGGTATCTCGCGCACCATTACTATCTCCTGATAGTGCTCGTCCCCAAAGAAGGCATCAATGACGTCGCCGGGATCAATGTGAACCCCACTAAAGACTTCGGCGTAGAAGCGAGCGACCCTCTCCGGTGTCCCCAATAGACCCTCGCGATTCGCGTCTTCTCCGATTGCTTCGATGATCTCGGTGACTGCCTTCTCTATTCGCACTTGGTCGATCTGTCCCATTGCGTTTTCAAACTATGCAACCTCGCTCAGAAATTCCCAAAAATGGCCCGAGGGTTGACACGACATCGTTGTGACCCTATGATGACATCATCTTGACATCACACAGATGTCAACCGAAGAGGAGCCGAGATCATGTTGATTCTCCCAGAAACAGTTCACGCAATCATGGAAGACCGCATTCGGAGGAGCCGAACGAACAGCCTTCTCAGGAGCCGCTAGGTGCAGTTGTCCCACGCCATCGCCGGTCTCGAAGCTGCCGTGGAGACCCAACTCCGGCTCGCCGGCCCCGAGATCGCCGACGCCGGCACCCACTTCATGACCGTTCTCATGCCGGCTATCCGCGAATCGATGATGGGCGTGGCAACCATGGCAGCCACCGAAATCTCGAGCCAGCTTCGATCCCAAAAAGTCGAAGTGCGTCTGATCGACGGAGACCCGGAATTGGTGGTCTCAGACGACGGAAGTGCGATCCCACCGCCGCCTCCAGCACCTGGGGAAGATGAGAACGAGGCCAGGATCACACTTCGCCTCCCCCCCTATCTCAAGGATCTCATTGCCGAAGCCGCCGACACGTCGGGCGCCTCAGTCAACACCTACGTCGTCGAGTCACTACGAACATCTGCCAGCCAGCCCGACAAACGCCGTGTAAACCGTCATAGAACGACGATCGAACTGTGATCAACAAAGAGTTTTCGGTCGGGCCTAACCCGGACATCGACATCCACATCAAGTCTGGCCGAGTGGAGATCAGACCCGGTGCTGCAGGTGTCGTCAAAGTAAGTGTGGATACCGATGACACCAACTTCGTCGTGTCGCAACGGGGCGACCAGATCCACATTTCATCTGACAGGAACACGTCATGGTCGTCCCGTGGCTCTGCCTACGTCGTCGTAGAGGCTCCAGCTAACAGCGATGCCAACATCGGATCGGCGTCAGCCAAGATCGAGATTGACATTCCCCTCCGCAGTGTCAACGTCAAAACGGCCTCAGGAGATGTTGAAATCGGGGTTGCCGAAAGTGTGAATATCAAGACGGCAAGCGGTGATGTCAGAATTGGTGCGGTAAAGACCGACATCAACGTGAGCTCGGCCTCGGGAGACGTCAATCTCGATGAGTCAGATGGCAAGGTCAACTTCTCGTCGGCGTCGGGAGACCTGATCATCGGCAAGAACAGCGGAACCGTAAACGCATCAACCGCATCAGGGGATGTGGCGATCGTCAGATTCTCAGGCCGATTGGCAAACGTGAAGTCCATGTCCGGTGAGGTTGAGATCGGCGTCCTTGCAGGAACACGTCTCGATCTGGACGCGACACTCATGTCCGGGGAGTTGCACACCCCCAAACCCACTGACAGGTCAGAGCCGAGTGAACGTCAGATGACGATCAAGGCGAAACTGGTGTCAGGAGACCTCAGGATCCTCCGGATTTAGCGGTCTCGGACCGCAGTCAAACCGGTTCGGGACCGGCCGACCTTCCACGCGGCAGCTTGCGGTCGAGCTTGAGCGATTCGGTGACCTCTTCGTCGGGCTCGTCGACCTCTACGGCTGCGGCAATCTCTTCCTGGACTTGGGGCAGCACTGGATTCTCCGGGTACTTGATTCGCAACGAACCGTCAGTGTCATGCTCCCACTTGGGCACATCGAAGAACAACTCCGCAACCTGCTCGCGGTTGACAGTCTCTGACTCCATAAGCTCCTCGACCATCCTCTCCATCGCGTCTTTGTGGTGCTCGATGATGCCCTCGGCTTCTTTGTGGGCGGCCGTAATCAGCTTGCGAACTTCCGAGTCGATAAACGCTGCCACCTGATCCGAGTAGTCCTGTTGGCGGGCGTAGTCGCGGCCCAAAAACACCTCACCCGCCGGTTTTCCATATTGCATCGGCCCCAGTTTGTCACTCATGCCGTACTCCATGACCATGCGGCGTGCGATTTCCGTCGCCTTCTCGATGTCGTTGGCGGCGCCGGTAGTCGGGTCAGCGAAGATGATCTCCTCAGCAGTTCGCCCTCCAAGAAGCATCGCCAACTGATCGACCAATTCGCTGCGTCTCGATAGATACTTGTCATGCGTAGGCAGAGCAAGGGTGTGTCCTAAAGACCGCCCTCTGGCCATGATGGTGACCTTGTGAACTGGGTCGGAGTTCGGCAGGGCGAATCCCACGAGGGCATGACCGGTCTCGTGATATGCGATGACCTTTCGCTCGTTGTCTGACATCACCTTGGTCTTGCGCTCGGGACCGGAGATAACCCGATCAATCGCCTCTTCGAGCTCCAACATTGTGATCTTCTTGTTGTGCTTTCGGGCCGCAAGGAGGGCTGCCTCGTTTACCAGGTTTGCAAGGTCGGCCCCGGTGAATCCCGGCGTGCGACGGGCCAGGACAGCGAGATCGATTTCGTCTGCCAGGGGTTTTCCTTTGGAATGAACTTCGAGAATCGCCTCGCGTCCTTCGATGTCTGGTGCGTCGACAACGATCTGACGATCAAAACGACCGGGACGGAGCAATGCCGGGTCGAGAATGTCGGGACGGTTCGTCGCAGCCATCACGATCACACCGGTGTTGCCTTCGAATCCGTCGAGTTCGACGAGGAGCTGGTTGAGCGTCTGTTCCCTCTCGTCGTGCCCACCACCGAGACCGGCACCACGATGACGCCCGACCGCATCGATCTCATCGATGAACACAATCGCCGGTGCGGTTTGTTTTGCCTGTTCGAAGAGGTCGCGAACACGTGCAGCACCAACGCCGACAAACATCTCGACAAAATCGGATCCGGAGATCGCCATGAAAGGCACACCTGCCTCTCCGGCCACTGCCCGGGCGAGAAGGGTCTTACCAGTGCCAGGGGGCCCGAATAGAAGCACGCCCTTTGGAATCTTGGCTCCCATCTGACGGTAGCGATCGGGGTTGGCGAGGAAGTCCTTTATCTCCTCGAGTTCCTCCTTGGCCTCGAGAAGCCCGGCCACGTCATCGAAGGTGACCTTTGGCTGCTCTTTGCCAACGAGTTTTGCCTTTGACTTGCCGAACTGCATGACGCGATTTCCCCCGCCCTGCATCTGCATGAAGATGAACACCATGAACCCGAGCAGGAAAAGCCAGGGCAAGAAGCTGATCAACAGTGCCCAGAACCCGGGCGGTTCCGGATCGGTTGACCACGACGTCTCGGTTCGTTCCAGGGTTGCCGTCAGCTCGGTCTCGAAACCCTCGACATAGTTGGCGACGTCATCAAAAGTGCCTTCCTCGGCGGTGCTATCTACCCGCCGACCCTGGGCTGACTTGGTGTTCTCACCAAGCACTACCTCGATGTATTCACCGTCTTCGATATTGACAACAAAGTCGGAGATATTGATTTCTTCGGGCCCGGAGACTTGCTCGAACCACCACGAGAAGAGAATGGCCACCAAGATGATGGACATCCCGTAGACGATCAGGGTTCGGAGTGTGCGGTTCACAAAAAGCCTTGGTTAGGGAGGACTAGGGGGTCAATGCTACGCCGGGAGGGCGAATAGTCGAACCCCGAATTTCAGGACCCGTCCCCCATGACCCCAACGTACGGAAGGTTCCGATACTTCCCGGCATAGTCAAGGCCGTATCCGACAACGAACTCGGGGCCGATCGGGAAGGCGACATACTTGACGTTGATCGGGACGCGTTGAATGCCTTCTTTGAGCAACAGGGTGGCTATCTCGAGTGAGGCCGGCTTGCGCACTCTGAGACTCTTCAGCAGATAGTTGAGGGTCAGACCGGAGTCGATGATGTCCTCCACGATGAGCACATGGCGGTCTTCGATCTCACTATCGAGATCCTTCAGAATTCGGACAACGCCGGACGTTTGAGTCGACGCTCCGTAGGACGAAACCGCCATGAAGTCGAACTCACACGCCAGATCGATGTGACGGGCAAGGTCGGCCATCACCATGAAGGCGCCGCGGAGGACGGCTACGAGAATCAGCTCCTTTCCCGCGTAGTCCTCGGAGATCTGTTTCCCGATCTCGGCAAGCTTGGCATCGATCTCCTCTGCTGTGATCAGGGGTTTGATGTCCATCCGATTTCCTCTCTGGCGAACACCGAAAGGTAGCCGACCGACCCTGGCTGATACCAGGCGACCGGCATCCGCCTCTTACCGGGGACCCAAGCCGGTTCACCATCGGCGGTGACAAAACCGCTTGCTGCTACTTTGAGACGGGTAGAGGGTGCAAAGAGGGCGGACCACCGGCTCAGAGGTGCCACTTTGCACACCTCGTTGTGAGCCAATACGTCGTAGGTGAGCGAACCCACACGATGCCGACCAGGTGTAAGCAAGACTGGTTGTTGATCGATCTCTTCAACTGGGGCTTTGATCACCAGCAATGGACCTAGTCGGGTCGCGTCGATCCCCGAACCCATTTGTTGCGATTGACTCTCGGCGTTGGCAACCGACCACAACTTCTCAACGCGCTTAGCGCTGACATTGTCGGAGCCGACCGCGCATCCCAACATGGTTTTGAGCGCCCGGTCGGCCAGAGGTCGGGCAACAGCCAACAAATCCCCGACGGCTACAGCCACCGATCCGTCTCCGTGAATTAGAGCAATCCCGCCGGCCTGTCGGTCGAGGTATGCATTGTCGGACGTGACAGATGCTGCCATCCGGGCGATTGAATCCGAGAACTTCGGATTCAATTCCGACAGCATCGGGATAATCCGGGCGCGCACAACGTTACGCGTCAGGGTCTGATCGTCATTCATCGGATCGTCGACGAACGGCAGACCGGAAAGAGCAGCGATCTCTCGGGTCTCGGCGCGGGTGACTGCGAGCAGCGGCCTAAATACGTTGGGGGGACGATAGTGGGGAATCCCTCCCAAACCACGAGGGCCCGTGCCCCGGATCAGATTGAAGAGAACGGTCTCCACGTCGTCGTCCCGAGTGTGCGCGGTGAGCAGCCGAGATTCTGAATTAGCCACTTCTGCGAACTCGGCATACCTGACTCGGCGGGCCTGACCCTCAGGTGAGGGTCCTTCCGGAACAACCACCGCCCTGGTCTCGAGGGGAATATCCAAATCCAGGGCAATTGCGGCCGCCGACTGTTCCATCATCGATGAGCTCGCCAATCCATGGTTGATGTGGACAGCACTCACCTGTCTTTCCTGTTGGACGCACAAATAGCCGAGAGCCGCGGAATCCGCTCCACCCGAAAGACCAACGATCAACTGGCCGTTCGGCAGGTCGAGCCGGTCGGAAACAGTTGCAACCAACTGCGTCAGGCGACGCGTGTCAACCATTGATCAGGTTTATCGATCTCTTCAAGAGTTGGCAGGCTGGCGGCACCACGGAAAGCGAGGTTGATGGTCTCCCACCCAGCCTCGCGTTCGATCGCAAGAACGAATCTCTCCCCCATCTTGTATTGCTTGAGTTTCATCTCCAGACCGGTGAGCCGAAAGAAAGCTGCCGTCCGTTTGTCTTGACGGCGACCCTTCAGAATTCGACTCATACGCTGTTGGCTGCGGAGATGCTCAGCTCCTAGCCGATCCATCACAACATGTCCGTGGCCCTCGAGCAGCGACATGAGAGCCTGGACCTTGTCGACCACAGCGTTCTGCTCGGTTGTCGCGAAGAGACCGAAAATCCCGCGCTCATCAATCAGGGGCTGGCCGCTAGCCCGGCGAGCGTTGAGCTCATCCATTACTTTGCCGAGTCGACCAGGCTCAGGACGGGCCGACGCGACAAGTTCGTGGACAAGAGAGAGGAAGTAGTCGCGCATCCAAGGAATCCCCTGGAACTGGGCACGGTGAGTCATCTCGTGGAGGGCGACCCAGAACCTGAATTCGGACGGCGTGAATTGGTGGTTGCGTTCCAGCTGCATGATGTTGGGACCGACATAGGCAACCATGTCGCCCGCCTCGCCGGTGGGAAGGACGAGCTCGTACTGACCAAGAACCCTCCTCGAAAGGATGCTGAGTACAGCCCTGGTCTCTGTTTGCATCACCTTGCCAGCGAATGCCGCCGCTCCCTGACCAGCGGGGGAATCTCTCATCCGCTCTTCTAGCTGTTGACGGGCAGGCTCGGTGAGATGGGAGAACGCTGCGACATTCCGATCGATCCACTCGGTGCGATCGATGACAACCGAGGAGGGCTTACCTGCAAGGGTCAGGCCAGTCGCTTCGGGGACGATTTTGGAGACCTCATCTGTGACACGCTCCATCTCGTGTTGGAGAGCCGCCGTGTGATAGGTCTCAGCAAGTGGGTAGGTGCCGGCGATTCTTCCCACGAGACGACCCGAGGAGGGTCGGGAAGAGGTCACTCTTCGACGATTCGGTACCGCTTGCGCACGACGTTGGTGAAGTACTGGATCGAAGTCATCAGGATGACGACTACAGCTAAAACGAGACCAGTGGGAACAAGATATCGATAGGTCCAGTCGGGAATGACCTCAGCCTCAGCTTCTTGGGGGATGGGAACTGCGGGCTCGAGCCCCGACGACCCCTCTTCGGTCTGCTCGTTGATCGGTTCGGGTGTCACACCTTCATCATCCTCTTGTGCGAACACAGGGACCGCGATCAGGAGGAGAATCGCGCCAGTGGCGAACAGCACCGCAGCAAAGCGACCGGTTTGCTTCATCGATGGGCAGACTACCGCCGGAGAAATGGCGTAGCGAACTACTTGGTGTTGCCGGCGGACTCACGGGCGAGAGCATCGCGGAGACGTGCAACAAACGCATCTGGCACGTCCTCATCAAGACGTTCCTTGACTACCGTCTTCAGCCTCTTCTCGAATTCGAACGAGTGGACGCAGCCGTTGCAATCGTCGAGATGAGACCGAATGCGGTCGCTGGTCAAGGTGTCCAACTCGGAGTCGAGATACAGATAGAGGTTCTCCAGGGCCTCGTCGCAACCTGTGGCTTGATTGTCGTCACACTCGTGGCTCATGGTTTCTCTGCCTCTTCGGGGAGGAGACCCCTCTCCTTCGCAAACTCCCACAACCTCTTCTGCATGGCTTTTCTTCCACGATGAAGACGCGACATCACAGTACCGATCGGAATGTCGAGGATCTCAGCGATTTCCTTGTACGAAAAACCTTCGAGATCGGCGAGAAGGACAGGCATCCGAAATGTCTCGGGCAGGTCCTCAACAGCCTCTTTGATATCGGACTCCACCAGACCGTCGAGAACCCGCTCTTCGGTGGTCCGCGATGCCTCCGCAGACGCCTCCGACCCGATTCGTCTGTAGAGATAGAGGTCTTCGACGGTCCCGAGGTCGACCTCATTGGGACGGCGAGAGTCTTTGCGGTACTTGTTGATGTATGTGTTGGTGAGGATTCGGTAGAGCCAGGCCTTGAGGTTCGTTCCTTCGGTGAAGGTGTGATAGGCCCGATACGCCTTTAGGTATGTCTCCTGAACGAGGTCTTCGGCGTCGGCCGGATTGCGTGTCATCCTCATGGCGGCGGAGTAGAGCTGCCGGTTGTACTGGAGCGCGTCTTGCTCGAAATTCGCCTGATCAGCCATCGGTCTGGGACGGTAGCGGTGGGTGTGGAGAACCCGAAGAGTTGGAGCCGGAGAGGGGAGTTGAACCCCTGACCTATTCCTTACGAGGGAATTGCTCTACCACTGAGCTACTCCGGCGGGACGTCTAATGGTAGGGCTGCGTGCGGGTGCAGTTGTGGTCGCGGAGCGACCACAACTGCACCCGCATGGGTCAAACGTCCGAGCCGAGGGAGGCGAAAAGGTTGGCCAACACCATCTCGCGGCGCAGATTCAATTGAATGTCGACGACCGCATCCATAACCAACTCCGCCGATTGCACCGCCTTGCGTGGCGGCACATCGGTCAACGAGGCCAGATCGACGTCTCGGTTTCGCACCGGACCACCCATCTGTAGAGACGCTGAGTCGGCGTACCAAGAGGCGAGAATCTCGAGACCGGTGATCAACAAGGACATCTCGACACGACGTCTTGCTCGTTGCTCTTTCTCCTTCGTCAAGTCTTCCGGGACGGATTCCTCTACAAGTGGTGCGAGCTCGTCGAGCACCACCGAAGCCAGATGCTGCCCGTCGCCGGGATGTGGAGTCACTTTGTGTGGAATTGACAGCCAAAGGTCCCTGAACGCGGCAACCCTAGGCTGAGTCATGAGCGCCAACGCCAAGCCAGGGCGGCCACCCGATACCACCGCGACGCCGGACGCTTCCTCCTCACTCAGGCCAAGCGTCACCAATGCCGAGGCGATCTCTGACTGAGGGACTCGTCCCATGTGAATCGTCCGGCAACGTGACGCCACGGTCGGCGGGAAGTCGTCCTCCGACTCGGCCACAAGGATGAATACCACCGACGATGTCGGTTCCTCGAGGGTCTTCAGCAGCGCATTCGACGCCGATTCGGTCATGGCTCCCGCATCAGGGAAGAAGAACACGGTGCGGTCGGCCTCAACAGGAGACATCGACGCCCTCGTCACCACATCTCGGGCTTGGTCGACGCCAAGGCTCGTCGCACCCTCAGGTTCGAGGATGGTCAGATCGGGATGGGTTCCGGCCAACGCAAGGCGTCGCGTTCGCCCGTCGTCTCCGAGCAGGCCAGCGGCAAACCTTCTAGCCACAGTTGCCTTGCCCACGGCCTGCGGGCCGACAAGGAGATAGGCCTGGGCCGGCGAGCTGAGTTCGCTCTTCAGCAATCCGACAACCCGATCGTGGCCGATGATCCCATCGAACAAGTCGGTCACGTAACGATCTCCATGATCTCGTCAACCAGGTCGTCGATAGGAAGTGAACCGTCTAAAACCGATACCAACGGATCGGTGCGTCCGAGGTCCAGATACCCGTCCCTCACCGCGGTCTGGAACTCGACATCTTCGCTGCCAATCCGATCGGGATCGTCCTGTCGAGCCAAAGCTTTCTCCGGGTCCACGTCGAGGACAATCACATGATCTGGGAAAACCCCACCCAGCCCGGTTTCGTTGATCGAGCGAACCAGGTCAACGCCGAGACCACGGGCCCTCCCCTGATATGCAATCGACGAGTAGTAGGTCCGGTCGCTAATCACCCATTTCCCCGTATCGAGGGCAGGAGTCACCACCTGGCGAACCAACTCGGCCCGCTGGGCAGCAAATAGGAAAACCTCGGCCCAGTCATCGATCCGATCAGAGTCGAGTAGAAGACCTCTCACTGCCTCACCCAGTGGCGTCCCTCCAGGCTCGCGCACGACAATCACAGGGTGGCCCAACTCAGCAAGACGGGTTCTCAGCGCAGCCGAAACGGTGCTTTTACCGCTGCCGTCGCCACCCTCTAGAGCGATGTACTTGCTCACAAATCCCACGGTAACCCCTGTTGATGACGCATTCTCTGGATTGACATAACCCCTAGAGATACGGTCAACTCCCCGCAAATGACAAAAAGTCTCGTCATCGTCGAGTCCCCAACGAAGGCCCGGACCATATCGGCCTTCCTCGGCTCGGACGCCACAGTCGAGTCCTCGATGGGACACATCAGGGACCTGCCCCGCTCCGCATCGGAGATACCCGCCAGCGCCAAGGGCGAGGAT
>Ga0255056_10000233_pt1 | contig 15521 bp, 14 predicted proteins | sample Cases_109_1_MG_FD_183639 | JGI IMG/M metagenome (GOLD analysis project Ga0255056, IMG submission 183639) | Seawater microbial communities from Amundsen Gulf, Northwest Territories, Canada - Cases_109_1 | ecosystem: Environmental > Aquatic > Marine > Gulf | place: Canada: Northwest Territories... | reverse complement strand
CATGCGGGAAAATTTGGCCGGTATCGAGGCGTTCGCCACGCTGCCGAAACATATCCGGATTCACATGAACTGGAACTGCCTGGCCGCCATTGGCCTCTACGATCAACTTTATTGCTGTTGGTAGGCCGCTCGCATGATCGGTATGTCCATGCGACAAAACCGCCGCCTCTATCACTCCCATGTCGATTCCCAAAAGCGGTACATTATGTTCGACCGCAATCCCGTTTGGTCCACCGTCGAACAAGACAGTGCGAACTTGATCATCGATTTTGGCGGTCAATATAAGGGAAATGCCAAAACAGGCGAAACAAAGGCTCTCGCCGGAGAAATACTCCGCTCCAGCCTCCATAATGTTATCCGTTTCGTTCGTGACGCCGTCAGGAACCGAGGACAATCCGTCGCTGACATTGTCGACAAGTACGAAAACTTCGGCACCGTCCAGAACCGCAATGTCGGGAGTGGCATTACTCAGTCGCTCAACACTCATTTCATCACCCCGGCGGCGCAAAGGCGGGGAGAATAGCCAAGATGCCGCCATCGGTTAGCGTCGACATACGCAATTCCTTAAGCGGCGCGTAGGCCGGTGAACCGTACCAGGTTTGAACGGAAGCCATGTCGGGGAACTCCAGCACGACATGCCAATTGCCGAAGAGCTCGCCCTCCCGAACATCCGGTTCTGCCGTGGCAGCTAGCACTTTCGCGCCATATTCCTCGAACTGGGGCAAGAGCGGTCCGATATATTTCTCGAAATACTCGTCGAAATCCTTTACTTGAAGATGCACGACGATATAGGCCTTTTCGCTCATTTGATTCCCCTTTCGTGTGTTTTTCTGAAGCCGGCGGGGCTAGGAGGCCGCCGCGATTTCTGTCACCGGGATTATCCATTTGGATGCCCTCCACTTACCATACCAACGTCCAGGGCGCCGATCAAAACAAAGTGCGATTGTGCGATGCGCCTCTTGGCCGGCGCCGAGGACACAAGGCACGCCAATGAACGTCTGGCGCGGTGAGGAGCGCTGTTTTTGGCGTGCTCCGGTCGTACCCCCACCATCGCCAGTCTCCGAGGCGACGCTCCGATGATGGTTCCTGTCAACTGCAAGTGGCCTCAGCGGGTGGCGCTCGCAGGCCGTTGAACAGGCGAAGGATGCCCGTGAACACCTTTCGTGGGAGTGCCCGATCAAGCGGTGTTGATCGGCTTCCCGGCCCGGCGCTTCTACTTTTTCTTCATCGAGATCTGGCCCCAGGAGGTTTACTACATCACCGGCCTGCTGATCCCGGCGGCGCTCGGCCTCGGCCTGATCGGCTTGATCGCCTTTCTCTGGGCGCTGCGCTCGGGGCAGTTCGACGACATGGACGGCGCCGCCCCGCGCATCCTCATTGACGACGAGGAGGCGAGCGAATGCAGCGAAGACGGGAACGTCAAAACCAGACGGTCAGACCAACCACCGTCGGCGGGTTAGCTGTCCACCACCTTCCGGAACCGCCAGCGGGTCGGGACGAAAACCAGAATGTCGTCCATGAAGCGCACGTAGAACAGACCCGTGCCTTCTAAGAATTCTGTCCGTCACGGAAATCCTGGCCCTATCGCGCCAAGAAAGTGGATTCCACCACCATGCTCGCTATCAGCGGCAATAATATGACAAGTCGTTGATTTTCTTGGAGAGAAGGTTTGATCCCGGTTCCCTTCCCTCCGCCAGCAAGTCTTTGATATAGCGGAAAAACCGAGCGGGGTTCGAACTGCCAGTACGGTTCGCGGCAGTCCGCCGGCCTTGGCGCCGGGCCGCCGCGCGAGCCGGACTGGGAGAACGAGGTCTTCCGGCGTTGTCCGCGGCATCGCGAATATTTTCGCTCCTGGAAGATTTCGAAGTCCGGTTCGGTCGCACGATTCCGCGCTTGGCATGCGTAGCGAGGTACGCACTGTTGCGTCCGACAGGCAGTCATGCCCCAGGGTGTCCGTGGCGAATTCGCACTCATGCAGCGCCCGGGGGTTCGAAAAGGCCACCGCAATGCTTTTCCCCAGTGAAATTGCGCGGCGCGGCCGGATGCCCCGAACGACTTTCTCGGCCGGGGTCTTCGCACTCTTGGTTCTCGGTCTTATCTTCGTTCTCTTCGCCACTACGATGAGCGATTTTTCCTCCGCTATGGAGTTACTTCAGATCATTCCAAAGGCGCTGACGTCAGACACGCTGAATCTTTAAGGTCACGATTGAATGGGTGGCGAGCACGCCGAGGATGATACCGCCGCCGAGAAATGTCGTGCTGGTCGGTAGTTCATCAAGGACCAACCAAACCCAGAACGAACCGAGGAAGCTTTCAATGAGCATGACAAGGCCGACCTCCGGCGCACTGATGTAACGGGGACCGGTCGTGATTAACCCAAAGGCGATGGGCAACAGCACCAGATTAAAGGCGACGAACCAGCCAACACCGACGGTGTCGACGCCCAGCGGGCCCGCGAGAGGAACCGCAATCAACGCCACCATAAAGCCGCCAATCGCCACCGAGGGGATCATGCTGCGCTGACTCGCGCGCCGAACCACGACCAGGTTAACGGCCATAAACACCGCCGCAATCAGGCCATATATATCACCGGCAAAGTTGCCGCGGTCAAAATCGTTCGCGAGGACGATCGCCAGTCCACCGCATACGGCGATCACGGCGAGCCAGGTTACACGCCGGCTTCGCTCGCCGAGAAAGACATGACTGAAGACGGCCGCCAGCATCGGCGTCGTGCTGATAATGACAAGGGTATTGGCAACATCGGTCAGCATGATCGAACGAACGAAAAAGATGCTGCTGCCACCAAACAGGATACCTGCTGCCAGTCCTGAACGGCCAATAGCCCGTACGTGACTATAGGTTCGCCCTCGATAGACGATTGCCAAACCGAGCGTGATACCAATTGCCATGAACAGATTGCGCCACAACACCAGCGCCCAAACATCGGCTTCAACGATGCGCATTGTCAGTGCATCGGGCGACAAGACTAGAACGCCGATCGCCGTCAGAAGCAGTCCCGTCGCTCGGTTGCTCAAACCAAGCATTTCGCTTACCAAGTGACGTGGAGAGACGGCGCTGATCGCAAGCTTGATCGGTTAGACAAGACAGTGACCATCGGCGGCCGTTACCTTGCCACGTTTGAGCACCAAACGCCGCGCGGCCCGGTCCATAATCGCCTGGGCCAGGGTCTCGCCTTTGACCAGAACAATGTCCGCGTCACAACCGACGTCGAGCCCATAGTTTTCTACACCGAGCGCCTTGGCGGCGCCCGTCGTTGCCATCGAGAGGACGATCGCCAGTTCTTCATCGCGGCGAAAATTGCTGCGATAGCCAAGCCACATAACGCGCTCCAGCATGTCACCATTGCCGTACGGCCCCCAGGAATCGCGAATGCCATCGGAGCCGGTGCAAAGGATGACGCCGGCCGCGGCGAGTTTCAGAATTGGCGGGTAGACCGATTGTCCGGGACCATGGGTCATGATGGCGATTTCGTTATCGAGCAGCATTTGCGTCAAGCGGTCCAGATAGGGTTCATCAACGCCGCCGAGACAGAAGGCGTGCGAGATCATGACCTTTCCACGTAGCCCTAGCGCCTTGGTCCGTTCGGCGATCAATTCGACCGTGAAGGCACCAAGTTGTCCGGGTTCGTGCAGATGAATGTCGATCCCCAGGCCATGCTTGTCGGCGATACCAAAAATGATATCGAGATGTTTGACCGGATCGCGCTCAATGACCGACGGGTCAATGCCACCGATGCAATCAATGCCGAGTTTAGCCGCTTCATTGAGGTAAGCCTCGGTGCCTGGAGAGGCCAGAATCCCCTGTTGCGGAAAGGCGACGATCTGGATCGAGACGCTTTCCTTGAACGCCGCCTGTGTCGCCAACACACCTTCAAGGTAACCGAGACCGCGCTCGTTGTTGACGTCAACATGGGTGCGGATATGGGTCGAACCATTGCTAATCTCGAGGCGCGTTTGGGTCGCCGAACGTTGCGCCGAGTCAATATTCAACTTTTTGACAATTCGGCGTTCGTTGTCGACCTTGTCGCGGATCGTTGGGCCGGCTGAATGCGGTTGCCATGACAGACCGTAGAGTGTTTTGTCCATGTGGGTGTGGGCTTCGATCAAACCCGGCAATGCAATATCCCCGCCACCGTCGAGCAGGGTCAGGTCGGCGGGAAGGTCCGTAATCTCCGGCGCGATCTTCGCAATGCGGCCATTTTCGATGAGGATGTCCGTCGCCGACTCGGCATTCGGCCGGACATTCTGGAGCAACGCCAACTCGGTCATTATGTTTCCTAATCCACGTTCATCGATGCCTGGGGATCGACCGTCAGCAACGGGGCCTCAAATTGATGGCGGGGGTCGCGTTTTCCGATCTGCACGCCACCGCGATCATTTAGCCGACAATACTGATTTAAGGTCGACGATCTTCTTCTTCCTGGGTGTCAGATCGAGCCTATTTTCGATGCCGGCGAGATGGACCTCCATCAGCCCGGCGGCGTCATCGCCACGACCCTCAGCGATCGCTTTGACCAGATCCCGATGTTCTTCGAACTCGCAGTTCTCCGGGGACCCGCGCTCGTAAAGCATGCAAATCAGTGATGTGCGGGACACCAGCCCATGAAGGAATTCGCCGAGCACGGCGAGACCCGCCAAATCAGCGAGCATTAAATGAAAATTGCCGCACTCCCGAATAACCGTCGGCAAATCGCCGTTGGTCCGGGCCTCATGCTCTTTGGCCAATTGTCTATCGAGCTTCTTCGGTATCGAAGCATCACTCGTGTTTGCGAGGGTTCGCACGATATGACTCTCGACCATGCGGCGGGCATCAAAGACCTCCCGCGCTTCCTCGGCCGTCGGTTCCGACACAAATGCACCTTTGTTCGGAACAAACGTTAGGACTTTGAGGTCCGCCAGCCGGAATAGTGTTTTCCGCAATCGGGTCCGTCCGACACCAAAAATTTTAGCGAGTTGTTCTTCCTTGAGTTTCGTCCCCGGCGGCAGATCATGCACGTAAATCGCGTTATAAATCTGTTGGAAAACATGATCATCGCTGGTTTCGGGCGTTTCGTTGGCGATCTCTTTTTCAACGGGCTTTCGCATTTTTTCTCTCGTTAGAGGCGATTTTTATCGCGCAAATTTAGAAGCAAACGATCGGTTCGTGGACCTCATTGCCGCCGAAATCTCATACGAAAATGGAAAGGCCTGGTGATCATTGTACGCACTTAACCAAAATTGTGTACATTTTTCTTTCTATTTGTCGACGATTATGCATATCATTGATCTGCTGAGACATGGATCTTGTCGATCGACTTTGCCTGCCACCGATGACGGCGCGCGGAAAATGTCGAACGGATCACAACGCAGGGAGATGGATATGAAACGAACATTGATTGGCGCCTCGGTCGGTCTCGCAGTCGCGATGGGTGCCGCCGCCAGCGTTGACGCGAAAACCTTCAAGTTCGCCTATTCCGGGGATGTCACGTCGATGGATCCGTATTCCATCACCGAGAGCTTCTCGATCTCGTTCTTGAACAATATCTATGAGGGTTTGACCCGCTACGATGAAAACCTCGCAACCCAACCAGCGCTCGCGACCTCTTGGGAGTATGTCAAACCAAACGTGATTCGCTATACGTTGCGCAAAGGCGTCAAGTTCCATGACGGCGCCGACCTGACCGCCGATGATGTGGTGACATCGATCCGCCGCGCAATTCATCCGGATTCTCCCTCGAAAGGGGAGCTTCCGACTGTAACCGGTGTCGAAAAGGTTGACGATTTCAACGTCGACATCATTATGACCGGGCCGACCCCGCTGCTGAACAATTTCTTAACCAACATCCATATTTTCGATGAGGGTTGGCTCAAGAAACATAATAGCTTGGCAACGGTCAGCGTCGATAAGGGCGAAGAAAACTATGCGACCTCGCACACCAACGGGACCGGCCCGTTCAAATTGGAAAGCCGCCGGACCGACGCCAAGACAGTATTGGTTGTCAATCCCCAATGGTGGGACACGCCAAAACACAATCTGACGCGGATTGAGTTTACCCCGATCGCCTCGGACGCGACCCGCGTCGCGGCACTCCTGTCGGGGGAGTTGGATATGATTTTCCCCGCGCCCTTGCAAGACGCCAAACGGATTATGGCCGCCCCTGGCATCCAAGTTCTCCAAGGGCCAAGCCTTCGGACAATTTTCCTTGGCTTCAACTTCAAGGACGAACTCAACGATACCGATCTAAAAAGCGGCAACCCCTTCCAGGATGCTCGGGTTCGCTTGGCACTCGCCAAGTCGATCAACTTGACTTTGATCAAGGCCAAGATCATGCGTGGGACTTCGCGCCTGGCCGGTCTGTTGGTCGCGCCAGAGGTTCCCGGCTTCGATCCGAATGCCAACGACCCGATCGAATATGATCCAGCCGGTGCGAAGAAACTTCTCGCCGATGCCGGCTATCCAAATGGTTTTCGATTTGCGATGAATTGCCCGAATGATCGCTACGTTAACGACGAAGAGATTTGCCAGGCGATCGCGGCGATGACCGCGAAAGTCGGTCTCGACGCGAAGCTGACGACGGAAACCAAGGGGCTCCATTTCGCCAAGGCGCGTAAAAACGGAACCGACGTCTATATGCTCGGCTGGGCAACCTTGCCGATGCTCGATACCTTCAGCGTGCTTGCTACGTTGCTGCACACACCAATGGACAAATTCGGCACCTGGAATCCGGGCGGTTTTTCCAACGCACGCATCGACACGATCACCGAACAGGTCGCGACGATGGTCGATGAGAGCAAGCGACGCAACCTAATGCAGGAAGCAATGCGAATTGCCAAGAAGGAAGTGGCCATGGTGCCGCTCCATCAGCAACCGCTGTCGTGGGCCGCTCGGGATAACATCGATCTTGTTCAATCGCCGGACAACAAGCTTCGGCTTTGGTACATCAACAAGAACTGACCCAAGACAACAGCATGCGTCACCGGCGGTGGCGCATGCTTCCGGCCGGTTTGGACCCTTATTCGATCAACTGACAGGCGCCATGAAATGTTCGCATTTATTGTGAAACGGGTGTCACAGGGTCTGGTCGTGATGCTGGCGGTCGCGTTCCTGGCATTTTTGATGTTCCGCTTCCTCGGCGATCCGATTGACAGCATGGTACTTGAGGACGCGACCACGCAACAACGCGAAGAACTACGCGTCAAAATGGGCCTTGATGATCCGTTCCCGGTTCAGTTCGGCCGCTTCGTGGTCAACGCGGTGCAAGGCGAGTTCGGCATATCCTACCGTAATCGCCGACCGGTCAAAAATCTGATCGCCGAGCGGCTCCCAGCGACGCTGGAGCTGGTATTCTTTGCCGCCCTCTTTTCTTTCGCATTGGGAATACCCTTGGGTGTTTATACAGCGTTAAACCGCTACGGCGTGGTGAGCCAAATGCTCCAATTTGTTTCACTAATCGGCATATCAATGCCAACCTTCGTGACCGGCATCCTGTTGATCTTGACCTTTTCCGTCAATTTGAACTGGCTGCCGAGTTTTGGCCGTGGCGATGTCGTCGATATCGGATGGTGGTCAACCGGCCTGCTGACCACGAGCGGAATCAAATCCTTGGTCTTGCCGTCATTGATGCTGGGACTGTTTCAGATCACGCTGATTATGCGGTTGGTGCGCTCGGAAATGCTCGAAGTCCTGCGCACCGACTATATTAAATTTGCCCGCGCCCGGGGCCTCAGCAACCGCGCTGTGAACTTTGGGCACGCCTTGAAGAACACGATGGTTCCGTTGATTACCATCGCCGGCTTACAAATCGGTGGCCTGATTGCATTTGCGATTATCACCGAGACCGTTTTCCAATGGCCCGGCATGGGTTTCCTGTTCATCCAAGCGGTTAGTTTTATCGATGTCCCGGTCATGTCGGCCTATCTGTTCCTGGTCGCCTTTATGTTTGTTGTCATCAATTCGACAGTCGATCTTCTCTATTTCCGCGTCGATCCGCGCCTTCGAGTAGATTCTGGTCGCGCCGGAAGTCACACAATTTAGCCGAACGAGGAACCCAGTATGATGACGCGGATCGAGAAATTTTTTGATTCGGACATCTACTACAGCTTTCGCCGCTCGAAGCTGACGGTTACTGCGTTTTGGGTCTTGATGGTGCTGCTTGCGTCGGCGCTGTTTGCGCCCGTGCTGGCACCCTTCGATCCTTACGATATCTCGACCCTCGACCTCATGAAGAGTGAGTTGCCGCCGGCGTGGCAAAGTGGCGGCGACGCCACCCACCTGCTCGGAACAGACACCCAAGCGCGGGATCTATTATCAACGATTTTGTATGGTTCTCGCGTCTCACTGATTGTCGGCTTCGCGAGCGTCGGCTTGGCTATCGTTCTGGGTGTTTCCCTCGGTTTAATTTCGGGGTTTGCCGGCGGCATGATCGATGCGATTATTATGCGCGTCGCCGATGTGTTCATCAGCTTTCCGGCGATCCTGGTGGCGCTCCTGATAAATGGCGTTTTGCGTGGCGCAATGCCGCGCGAGCTACATGATCAACTGGCTATCGTGGTTCTGATTCTATCGATTGGCCTGACCAACTGGGTTAGCTACGCGCGCACCGTGCGCGGCTTGGCGATGGTTGAAAAGGGCAAGGAGTATGTCCAGGCGGCGCATGTTATCGGGCTGCATCCGACCTTGGTTATCTTCAAACACATCATGCCGAACGTCATGGGACCGGTCCTGGTCATCGCGACCATTAGCCTGGGAATGGCGGTTTTGACAGAGGCGACGCTCTCGTTCCTGGGCGTCGGCATGCCGGCAACCGAACCCTCGCTGGGTACCCTCATTCGCATTGGCAACGAATATTTGTTCTCCGGCATCTGGTGGGTGGTGATTTTTCCATCCGTCGTTCTCGCTGTTCTAGTGCTTGCCGTCAATCTGCTCGGCGATTGGCTGCGCGATGCGCTTAACCCGAAACTGAGATGAGTCGATGACGCATCTTGAAGTTAACAACCTGAGGGTCGAATTTCCCACACGCCGGGGAATATTGACCGCGGTCGACGATATTTCCTTTCATATCGACGAGGGTGAAGTTTTGGGTGTAGTCGGCGAATCCGGTGCCGGGAAATCGACGACCGGCAATGCCGTCATCGGATTGCTCGACCCGCCCGGTCGTATCGCCGGGGGCGAAATCATTCTCGGCGGCCGGCGCATTGATAACCTGTCCTATGAAGAGATGCGACGAGTCCGCGGCAAGGAAATCGGGGCGATTTTCCAGGACCCCCTGACCAGCCTCAATCCGCTCTATTCGGTTGGTCGACAACTCACGGAAACCATCCTCACCCATCTCGACATAACCCCGACAAAGGCCCGCGAACGCGCCTTGAACTGGCTGCGGGAGGTCGGCATTCCAGCGCCCGAAATGCGTATCGGCCACTATCCCCATCAGTTTTCCGGCGGCATGCGCCAGCGCGTTGTCATTGCTCTCGCACTGTGTGCCGAACCAAGCCTGGTTATCGCCGATGAACCAACGACGGCGTTGGATGTATCCATTCAAGCACAGATCATTACACTCTTGAAACGCTTGTGCCGGGAGCACGGCACTGCCGTCATGTTGGTCACCCACGATATGGGCGTGATTGCCGAGACCGCCGACCGGGTGGCGGTTTTGTACGCCGGCCGCATTGCCGAGGTTGGTCCGGTTCGCGATGTCATCGATAATGCGCAACACCCCTACACCCACGGTCTCATGGGGTCGATTCCAGCGATCGGCCACAACGCGGAGCGTTTGACGCAAATCGACGGCGCGATGCCACGGTTAACCGATATCCCGAACGGATGCCGGTTCAGTCCGCGTTGCCCCAAAGCGTTTGACCGATGCTTCACCGACCAACCGGATCCCATCGATCGTAACGGCCGTGAAACCGCCTGTTGGCTGTTTGACGAGGAGGTGGCAGCGGCCATGAAACCGCCTGCTGGCTCTATCACGGGGAGGCCGCAGAAATCCGGAACCACCGTGGTTGCATCAAGCCAAAAGACGCCCAAAATGTCGCACCGCGCGATGATCAGAGTCGACAGCTTGAAGCGCGGCTTTGATGTCTCCGCCTCATGGCTGAACCGTGTCCTAGAGGGCCAGGGAAGACAGTACCTCAAAGCTGTCGATGGCATCGACTTCGAGATTCCGCAGGGGGAAACCTTTGGTTTGGTCGGCGAATCCGGTTGCGGTAAATCGACGGTCGCACGATTGGTGGTCGGTCTTTATCGACCGAGCGAAGGTAGTATTTGGTTTGAAGGACGCAATATTGGGGGGCTCAATCGTAAGGAAATGGCCCCGATCCGTCGACGTATTCAGATGATCTTCCAGGATCCTTATGCCAGCCTTAATCCGCGCTGGCGGGTCAAGGATATCATCGCCGAGCCGATCCGCGCGTTCGGATTGACTGAGGGTAGGGCGGAAACCCAGGCCCGTGTCGGCGAACTCCTCGAGCAAGTCAAACTGACCGCCGCTGACGGCGATAAATACCCCCACGAATTTTCCGGCGGACAACGCCAACGCATCTCGATCGCGCGCGCCCTCGCCAGCGAACCTGATTTTCTGGTTTGTGACGAACCGACATCGGCGCTCGACGTGTCCGTGCAAGCGCAAATTCTCAACTTGATGAAAGATCTACAGCGAGATCTCGACCTGACCTATCTTTTCATCAGTCATAATTTGGCGGTCGTCCAGCACATTTCCGAACGCGTCGGCGTCATGTATCTCGGTCACTTGGTTGAAGTGGCACCAACGAAAACGCTCTTTACCAATCCGCGCCATCCCTATACCCGGATGCTGCTCGACGCGGTTCCCGATATGGACATGACCGGTCGCGCGCGGCTGCCGGTTCAGGGCGAAGTGCCAAACCCGATCGCGCCGCCGAGCGGTTGCACGTTCCATCCGCGCTGTACGTTCGCCAACGACCGCTGCCGGGCTGAACCGCCGCTACCACGGGCGGTCGACGGCGGCGCGATGATCGCCTGCCATGGTCTAGAGGAAGGACGCATCGAACAAGGACCTGTTCTGACACCACCGACGTTGGCCACAACGGAGGTGGGTTCGGTCGATGGAATTTGATTTTGAAACGCTCGGCAAGAAAGATCGCTATAAATTGCTCTGTGCCATTGTTGCGCCGAGACCGATCGCACTGGTGACATCGATATCCGAAAACGGCGACCGCAATGTCGCGCCGATGAGTTTTTTCAATGTTTTCGGCGATGCTCCCCCGATAGTCATTCTAGGCATCCAATCGCGTCCCAATGGGTCGCCGAAGGACACCGTCGAGAATATCCGTGCGACGGGGGAATTCGTGGTCAATTCGGTTGATAGCGCGGTCGCCGAGGCCATGGTGGCGACCTCGATAGAATTTCCGCCCGATGTTGACGAGGCCGAAATGGTCGGATTCGGGTATGAGCCAAGCATCAAAGTACGGCCGGGCCGAATTCGCGAAGCGCCCGCGGCGATGGAGTGCCGGGTTGAGCGGATCGTCGACTACCACAATCGCGCAATTGTATTCGGTGAAGTCATCCAGATGCATGTTCGCGACAACTGCATTGATCCGGCGAATCTCCATATCGACAATAGAACCTACCAGCCTTTAGCGCGGTTGCATGGTGACTTCTATGTGGCGTCGGACCAGCAGTTCGAATTGCCGAAGCCAACCTATGAACAATGGATGGCACAACACGAGCCGTGATCTCGGCGCCAGCGTGATCGGCTTAATTCTAGCAAGCAGGAGGCCAGTACATGCCCGCAATTCTCATTAAAAATGGGGTCGCGATCACCATGGATCGGGAACGCAACGTCATGGAGAACGCGTCGGTGTTGATTCGAGACGATCGCATCGCGGCGCTTGGCGATGGCGATGAAATCAGTGCCAACGTCAGCCTCGACGAGGTCATCGACGCCCGGCGCATGGCCATTCTACCGGGGTTGATCGACAGCCATGGGCATGCCGGCCATGGTTTGATCAAGACGCTCGGCGTCGGCCATGTTGGCGCCTGGGTCGATGCCTGCCTGAAAGTCTACGCAACCGGATCGAGTGCGGATTTTTGGCGCGCCGAAGCCCGATTGGTCTCCTTGGAACGACTCAAGGCGGGGGTGACGACGTCGGTCAGCCTGATGGGCGGCGGCAGCGACTTGATCCGCAACGATGCGCCCGATTACGTCGAGGCCTATGCGGCGGCCGTTGGCGAGGCCGGAACCCGTGCCTATCTGGCCGTTGGACCCAATCGACCGCCTTATCCGCATCATTTCCGGCGGCTCGAGGACGGTGTCGAAAAGAGCGTTGACCTCGACCAGCAGCTTGAGGTTGTCGAGAGCATTTTGACCGAAAGTGGGCCGGTTCATGACGGGCGGGTCCAATATTGCTTGACTGCGCCGGTCTTCGATGCCGACCGCACTAAAGACGGATTGGACTTTGCGGAAATCAAGGCGATCTTCGATCGGGTTTTGGATCAGCGCCAACGCCATAATCTGCTCTTCACCCAAGATGGGCACCGCAACGGGTCGATCGCCTTCGCCGACGAACTCGGTGCCTTGGGTCGGTGGTCTTTGATGTCCCATTCGGTTGATTTGACCGCGGCGGATATTGATCGCGCAAGGGAACGCGACGCGACAATCATTCACAATCCGAGCGCCATTATGTCGATCTACGGGCGTTGCCCGGTTCCGGAACTGATCGATGCCGGCGTTCGCGTGGTATTGGGTTCCGACGGCGCCGCACCCGATCGGGGCTACGATATGTTCCGTCATATGGCGCAGTCGATGCACTATCACCGCCGACATTTCCGTGACCCCAAAGTTTTGCCACCCGGCAAGGTTCTGGAAATGGTGACGATCGATGCGGCCGACGGCTTAGGCCTCGCCAATGACTTCGGTTCATTGGAAGTCGGCAAGAAGGCCGACATCATTTTGGTTGACCTCTTTAAGCCTCATCTCCTGCCGCTCAATATGCCGGTGTCGCGGCTGGCTCATTTCGCCAACGCCGCCGATGTCGATACAGTTGTGGTCGATGGGCGCGTGCTGATGCGTGGACGTAAGGTGACCATGGTGGATGAAATTGGAGTCCTTGAAGAGGCCGAGGCGCAGGCGACACGGATGCTCAAAGACAATGAGTTATTGCCGCTGACGAAGACACCGGCGGACTATTGGCGCGCCTCGCGGATGCAATAGGGGCTGGCCGGTGCCAACCTCGGACACGATTTTGCTGACGGCGAGGGTTCCTTCGTCAGTATGCGACTGGCGCCATACGGAGAAGCCGTCTCTATGAATCAATGTTAAGGACAATTGATATTATCCGGCCCCGAGGCCGATCGGAGAAGGAGAGAGACGCCATGTTGCCGACACACGGCCGTTACGAATACTCCAACATCGCCAAGCGACCAAACTACAGTTGGCCGGATGGCAAGCGCCTTGCCGTATACGTCGCGCTTAACATCGAGGCGTTCAGTTTCGGCATGGGCAAGGGCGCGGCCATCGCGCCACCCGACCAAGCCCACAGCCACTCCGTTTACTCTTGGCGGGACTATGGCAATCGCGTCGGCATGTGGCGCCTATTCGAAATGTTCGATCGGCTGGATTTTCCGATCGAAGCACAAATGAATACGGCGATTTACGAGATGGCCCCAGACCTTCCCGAAAAGTTGCGTGCGTGCGGCGATGAAATCCTCGGTCATGGGGAAACCAACTCCGAAGAACAAGGCCATCTTCGGGAAAGCGAAGAGAGGGCGATGATCGAGCGGGTTACGGCGACTATCGAGAGTCATGAAGGGCAGAGGCCGATAGGTTGGATGAGTCCGTGGCTGTCGAACTCCAGCGTCACGCCCGATCTGCTGCAGGAAGCGGGGTATCGTTATTTCATGGATTGGACCATGGACGATCAGCCGATCTGGATGAAGACGCGAAACGGCCGAATTCTTTCCATGCCGTATCCGGTGGAGGTCAACGATACTCGCGGAATCGTCTGGTACCGGCACTCGGCAGAGGAATTCGCCGACATGATCGTCGATCAGTTCGACGAAATGCTGGAGCAGTCTCGGAATCAGCCTTTGGTCTGTCCTATTTCGCTGCACCCCTTCGTCGCCGGTCGACCCTATAGGATACGCAGGCTGCGCCGCGCCTTCGAACACATCGCCGCGCATCGGGATGACATTTGGCTGACGCGCCCCCGCAATATCTGCGAGCACATCGAGGGTCTGCCGCCGGGAACCGTTCCAGGATAATTCGGTCTCATAAAAGACACGTACCGTCGCGCGCGACGGCTTCGTCTTCCTTGACCACGAGAGATCGCGGCGGCCGGTTGACCACGGCCTCGGCCCCCAGGGGCCTAACGTTTCGGAGGCGTAGGTCACTCAGTGCACGATACCCCCGCCGCGCCTCACGCCCGGATGCTGGCACCGTAGCGGTGGATGTGATGGGGCGTCGACGCGAGGCCGGGACAAAAAGTGCCGACGATGCGTTCCAGGCGCTCGAAGAACTTCTTGCCGGGCCGGTTGACCTTGGCCAGGCGCGCCCGCGCGGCTTCGGCCATTTTCGCCAGATTGGCCATGTCCACGTTCACCGGAATCCGATCGCGCACCACCAAACGCCCGCCAATCATCACATGCGCGACCGAGGAACCGTCCTCGGTATGCACCAACTGGTTGGTGGGGTCGTTGAACGGAACCCAGTTGATGGTACCCAGGTCGAGGAACACGATGTCGGCTTTGTAGCCGGGCGCGATGCGACCAATGTCCTTCCAGCCCAGCGCGCGGGCGCTGCCCTCGGTGGCGGCGGCGACGATCTCCTCGGTGGTCAGCCACTGGCGCTGGTCGGGTCCCTGGACCTTGGAAACCATGGAGGCGATGCGCATGGATTCAAACATGTTCAGATTGTCCGAACAGTTGGCCCCGTCGGTGCCGATGCCGACATTCACGCGCCGGTTCAGCATGCCGCGGGCGTCGGCAAGGCCGCTCCCCAGGCGCATGTTGCTGCCCGGGTTGTGGGCCACCGAGGCACCGTGGTCGCCGAGGCGCCGGCAATCGTCGTCGTCAAGCCAGACTCCGTGGGCGACGGTGAAATCCGGACCTAGCAGACCGATGTCGTCCAGATGCGCGGTGAGCGACGTGCCGTAGCGCTTGAGGCCCGAGACCGCTTGCACCTTGGATTCGGCGACATGGCTGTGCAGGCCGACGCCGAAATCCCGGGCCAGCTTGGCACAGCCTTTCATAAAGGCGTCCGAGCAATGGAGCGGGATGGTCGGCGCCAGCGCCAGGCGGGCCAAATCGGTGTCCAGGGACCAGCCGCGCAGCGCCTTGCGCATGTTGGCAAGGCTGGTGCGGTAGGGCGCCAGCCGCAGCTTCTCCACGTCCTTGCGAAGGCCCGGGGTGAGGGCGTCCATGAGGCCGGGGATGGCCTCGTAGAGGGTCCTGTCGGCGACCATCGGGGCGACGACGGCGCGCATGCCCACATCCGCGTAGGCGCGACCGGCGGCATCCAGGCCCTCCGGTGTCGGCATCGGCATTTC
>Ga0255056_10000232_pt1 | contig 15535 bp, 16 predicted proteins | sample Cases_109_1_MG_FD_183639 | JGI IMG/M metagenome (GOLD analysis project Ga0255056, IMG submission 183639) | Seawater microbial communities from Amundsen Gulf, Northwest Territories, Canada - Cases_109_1 | ecosystem: Environmental > Aquatic > Marine > Gulf | place: Canada: Northwest Territories... | reverse complement strand
CAGGCCACTATAATGCGCACGCTTGATACAAGCCCGACTGGAACCACCGCAACACTAGCGCCACAAGCCAAGGGACAAGCCCTCTGGACGTGGCGTTTTTAGTGCCGGAGGCACGCAAAATGCTCAAGGTCATTGCGGTACAAATCGGGCTTGGGGCGGTACTGGCTGCCGCGTTATGGGGCGTATTGGGGAACATCGCCGGATATTCAGCCCTGTTGGGCTGCCTGACCTCGGTGTTGCCAAATGGCTTTCTGGCACTGCGGCTTGCCGTGCCACGCCGGGATCCCGGGGCGAAATCCCTGATCCGGGCGGCCTATATCGGAGAGATCGGAAAACTGGGGTTGACCGTGCTGCTGTTCAGCATTGTCTTCGTCACGGTGCGACCGCTTGCGGCAGCGCCATTTTTTACAGGATTTGTTGTCACGGCGCTGGTGCCCCTGCTGGGATTCCTGATTCGCGACAAGGCAATAAAGGCTAAGGGAACGGATAACAAGAATGGCGAGTGAAGGCGGACACGGCCCACAAACCTCAGGCGAGTACATCCAGCACCACCTCCAGAACCTCCAGGTCTGCAAGGCCGAGAGTGGCGAGTGGCTGTGGAATCACTGCGCCGGCAATCCGATGACGATCAATGTCGATTCCATGTTTTGGTCGGTACTGCTGGGCCTGGTGTTCGTCACGCTGTTTTGGCGCGCGGCCAGGAATGCCAAAAAGACGAATCCGGGTCGCTTCCAGGCGCTGGTCGAAATTATCGTCGAATTTGTCGATGGCTCGGTCAAAGACACGTTTAACGGCAAGAGTCGCCTGATAGCCCCGTTGGGCCTGACAATATTCGTTTGGGTTTTCCTGATGAACCTCATGGATCTCGTGCCGGTCGACTGGATTCCGGAGCTAACGAAATTGATGGGCATCCCATACATGAAAGTGGTGCCATCCACGGACGTCAACGTCACGTTCGGAATGTCGATCGCCGTGTTCTTTTTGATTATCTTTTACACGGTCAAGAATAAGGGCGTTCTCGGTTTTATCGGCGAGCTCACATTGCATCCGATCGCGCCGCCGACGAAAGGTTGGGGCCTGATTGCCGCCCCTTTCATGATTGCCTTCAATTTCATTCTCGAAAGCGTCGCACTGCTGGCCAAACCGGTATCACTTAGTTTACGACTGTTCGGCAATATGTTTGCCGGCGAGCTCATCTTCATCCTGATCGCAATTATGTACATGAGCGGCGGCCCGGTGCTTGGCGCAGGAGGGGGCATCCTGCACTTCGGCTGGGCTGTTTTTCACGTCCTGATTGTGACGCTGCAGGCCTTTATTTTCATGATGCTGACCATAGTGTATTTAAGCCTGGCATCGGAATCGCATTAATTAAATTTATTATATATTTCAACAAGTTGGACGAAGTCCTCTGTAGGAGAAACTGATGGAAACTGTTATTGGCTTCACGGCAATTGCTGTCGCACTTTTGATCGGTCTCGGCGCCCTCGGCGTTGGCATCGGCATGGGTCTGCTCGGCGGTCGCTTCCTTGAAGGCGCCGCACGTCAGCCCGAGTTGGCACCGATGCTGCAGACGAAGATGTTTATCGTCGTCGCGCTGCTCGATGCTGTCGCCATGATCGGCGTGGGTATCGCATTGTTCTTCGCGTTCGCCAATCCGTTCATCGGTCAGCTGCAAGCCGCACAAGCCGCAGTAGCCGGTTAATTTTTTGTACGGGCGAACCCCCCAGCCCGCGACTTCGCGGCGTGGGGCTCGCTCCTACACAGATACACGCTTAGGAGTATCTACAGGTGGATATCAACCTGACACTAATAGGCCAGACAATCGCGATGATCGTGTTTGTCTGGTTCTGCATGAAGTTTATCTGGCCGCCGCTTCTTGAGGCGATCGAAGAGCGTCAGCAGCAGATCGAAGACGGTCTCGCTGCGGCTGATCGTGGCGAAGAAAAGCTGGTGCAGGCGCAAGCCGAGGCAGAAGAAGTCATCGCCGAAGCCCGCCAGCAGGCGACGACAATTCTCAACCAGGCAAATGGCCGGGCGAATGAGATTGTTGCTGACGGCAAGGCCGATGGCGTGAAGGAGCGTGAGCGTCAGCTGACGGCCGCGACCGCCGAGATCGAGCAGGAGACCAACCGGGCACGCGAAGAATTGCGAGGCCAGGTATCTGCTGTGGCGATTGCGGGCGCCGAGAAGATTCTGAATCGCGAAATCGACGCCAAGACGCACAAGGACATTCTGGGCGAGCTGGCCCAGGAGCTCTAGGCACGCATGGCTGACAACAACACCCTTGCACGGCCCTACGCACAGGCAGCCTTTGAGCTCGCACACGAGTCGGGTGAACTGGCGACGTGGTCTGACGGGTTGGCCGCCGCTGGCGAGTTGCTGGCCGATGGCCAGGTCGCCAAGTTCCTGAGCGACCCATCGATGGATAACGACAAGCGGCTTGAGTTTCTGACCGGTCTGTTCGGCAAGGCAAAAGCGAAGGTGCTGGCGGGCAAGGACAAGAGGGGCACGAACTTTCTGAAGTTGTTGCTCGAGTATCGTCGCGTTGCAGTGATGCCGGAAATTTCGGCGCACTTTGAAAGGCTCAAGGCGAATGTAGAAAATACGGTGGACGTTACCGTGACATCGGCAACCGCATTGTCGGCAGGCCAACAAAAAGAAATAGCGACGGCCCTGAAAAAGCGGCTTGGCCGGGAAATCAATCTTGAAACAGAGATTGATGAGTCCCTTATCGGCGGGGCCGTGATTACAGCCGGCGATATCGTAATTGATGGATCAATGCGTGCGAGGCTCAATAGCCTTGCCAACGCACTGATCAACTAAAGAGGAAAAAGAAATGGCACTCAAAGCTTCTGAAATCAGCCAGCTGATTAAAGAGCGCATCGAGAACTTCGAAGCGAGCGCGGAGGCGCGTGACGTGGGTACGGTAATCGCGGTAACTGACGGCATCGTACGCATTCACGGTCTGGCCGACGCACGTTACGGCGAGATGCTTGAATTCCCGGGAAACACGTTTGGCATGGCGCTCAACCTTGAGCAGGATTCGGTTGGTGCGGTTGTCCTTGGTGACTACAAACACATTTCAGAGGGTGACACGGTTAAGACAACAGGCCGCATTCTCGAAGTGCCGATTGGTGAGGCAATGCTGGGTCGGGTCGTTGACGCACTGGGTAAACCGATCGACGGTAAAGGCCCGATCGACGCCGAAGGCTCTTCGCCAATCGAGAAGGTCGCGCCGGGCGTAATTCAACGCCAGTCTGTGTCGCAACCCGTACAAACAGGTCTGAAGTCAATCGATGCGATGGTGCCGATCGGTCGCGGTCAGCGTGAGCTGATTATTGGTGACCGTCAGACCGGCAAAACGGCCGTCGCGATCGACACGATTATCAATCAGCGCGGCACCGGCATTAAGTGCATCTACGTTGCAATCGGCCAGAAGGCCTCGTCAATCGCCGGCATCGTGCGCAAGCTTGAAGAAGAAGGCGCGCTCGCACATACGATCATCGTTGCCGCTGCGGCCGCCGAGAGTCCTGCGATGCAGTACATCGCGCCGTACTCCGGCGCATCGATGGGCGAATACTTCCTCGACAAGGGCGAAGATGCGCTGATCATTTTTGACGATCTTACAAAGCAGGCATGGGCATACCGCCAGGTATCACTGCTGCTACGTCGTCCGCCAGGCCGTGAGGCCTATCCGGGTGATGTTTTCTATTTGCACTCACGCCTGCTCGAGCGCGCATCGCGCGTCAACGCAGCGCACGTAGAGAAAGTGTCGGGCGGCAAGATCAAAGGCAAGACCGGTTCGCTGACGGCGTTGCCGATCATTGAAACGCAGGGCGGTGACGTTTCGGCGTTCGTACCGACGAACGTGATCTCGATTACCGACGGCCAGATCTTCCTGGAGTCAGACCTGTTCAATGCGGGTATCCGCCCGGCTATTAATGCCGGCTTGTCGGTATCTCGTGTTGGAGGTGCAGCGCAGACCAAGATAATTAAGAAGCTTGGCGGCGGTATTCGTCTCGCACTCGCTCAGTATCGCGAGCTTGCGGCATTCGCACAGTTTGCATCCGATCTTGATGCCGCGACCAGGGCGCAGCTCGAACGCGGTGAGCGTGCAACTGAGCTCATGAAGCAAAAGCAGTATTCGCCGCTGTCGGTCGCCGAGATGGGGCTTTCGCTGTTTGCAGTCAACGAGGGCTACCTTGATCCGGTTCCGGTCGACAAGGTTGTGGCGTACGAAACCGCGCTGCATGACTTCGCCAGGTCGAATCATGGCGACGTCCTCGACTCGATTAATGCATCGGGGGATTTCAATGACGACATCGCAGCCAGCCTGAAGGGCATCTGCGAAGCGTTCGCCGAAAAAGGCGCGTACTAAGCCGATGGCAGGTGAGAAAGAAATACGCTCGAAGATCGCTTCTGTAAAAAACATGCAGAAGATCACGAGCGCGATGGAAAAAGTCGCAGCGAGTAAAATCCGCAAGGCGCAGCTGCAGATGGAAGCATCGCGGCCGTATGCGGAACGGATTCGAAGCGTGATCGGTCATCTGGCGCACGCGAATCCCGATTACAAGCATCCGTTCCTGATCGAACGGGAGGCCAAGCGAGCGGGTTACATCGTTATTTCGACGGATCGCGGTCTCTGCGGTGGTCTGAACGCCAATCTGTTTAAGAAAATGATTGGCGAAATTGCTAACGCGCAGAGCGACAACATAGAGGTTGATCTGGCGCTTGTCGGCGCGAAAGCGGTAGCGTTCTTCCGCCGCATGGGCGGCAACGTTGTCGGAACGGCGACGCACCTGGGTGACAAGCCACACGTCAACGACTTGATCGGCTCCATCAAGATCATGCTCGACTCCTATAGCGATGGAAAAATTGATCGGCTTTATCTCGTGGCTAACGAGTTCGTTAATTCAATGACGCAGACGCCACGCGTGGTTCAGTTACTGCCGGCAAGTGGTGTTGGCCATGATCACGAAGACCTGCAGGCTCACTGGGACTACATTTACGAGCCCGATGCCGGCGAGTTACTCGATGACGTATTGATGCGTTACATCGAGTCGCAGGTTTACCGTGGCGCAGTTGAAAACTTCGCCTGCGAAATGGCGGCGAAGATGATGGCGATGAAGTCGGCGACAGATAACGCAGGCGACATCATTGACGAATTGCAGCTGCAGTACAACAAGGCTCGCCAGGCGGCGATCACACAAGAAATTTCAGAAATTGTCGGTGGCGCAGCCGCCGTGTCTGGGTAGACAGATAATTCAAATTTTGAGAGCGATGATTTCGCTCAGATGGGATAAGGAAAAAGTATGAGCACTGGAACGACTGTGCAGGTGATTGGTGCTGTTGTGGACGTTTCGTTCCCGGCGGGTCAGATCCCCAAGATTTACGACGCACTTATTATCGACGAAGCGGAAATTACGCTCGAAGTTCAGCAGCAGCTGGGTGACGGCGTGGTTCGCACCATTGCGATGGGCTCCTCGGAGGGCTTGAAGCGCGGAATGTCGGTCACCGATACGGGCAGCCCGATCACGGTTCCGGTTGGCGCAAAGACGCTTGGCCGAATAATGGACGTATTGGGAAAGCCTATCGATAATGCGGGTGAGATCGGCGCCGAAACGCGCATGCCGATTCACCGCGCGCCGCCTAGCTATGAAGAGCAGGCTGCGACCACAGAGCTCCTCGAAACGGGTATCAAGGTTATTGATCTGATAATGCCGATCTCCAAGGGCGGTAAGGTTGGTCTGTTCGGTGGCGCCGGCGTGGGCAAGACCGTAACGCTCATGGAACTCATCAATAACATCGCCAAAGAACACGGCGGCTATTCGGTGTTCGCAGGTGTCGGCGAGCGTACTCGAGAAGGTAATGATTTCTACCACGAGATGACCGACTCAGGCGTTATCGACAAGGTATCGCTGGTTTACGGGCAGATGAACGAGCCTCCCGGCAACCGCCTGCGGGTGGCACTAACCGGTTTGACGATGGCCGAGGCATTCCGTGACGAAGGTCGTGACGTTTTGATGTTTATCGACAACATCTACCGCTACACACTGGCCGGAACTGAAGTATCCGCACTTCTGGGTCGTATGCCGTCAGCCGTGGGCTACCAGCCGACGCTGGCTGAGGAAATGGGTATTCTTCAAGAGCGTATTGCCTCAACGAAGACCGGCTCGATCACCTCCTTCCAGGCTGTCTATGTACCCGCCGATGATCTGACCGACCCGTCGCCGGCAACGACCTTTGCTCACCTTGACGCAACGTTGGTACTGTCACGTAACATCGCAGAGCTTGGCATTTACCCGGCTGTTGACCCGCTCGACTCAAGCTCACGAATTCTTGATCCGCTGGTTATCGGTCAGGAACACTACGATTGCGCACGCGGCGTGCAGGCAGTACTGCAGCGTTACAAAGAGCTGCAGGACATCATCGCTATTCTCGGAATGGACGAGCTGTCGGAAGAAGACAAGCTCATCGTTAACCGGGCTCGCAAGATCCAGAAGTTCCTGTCACAACCGTTCTTCGTGGCAGAGGTCTTCACTAATTCACCCGGAAAATATGTAACGCTGGCTGAAACGATTCGCGGCTTTAACGGCATCGTCAGCGGCGATTATGATCACATCCCGGAACAGGCGTTCTACATGGTTGGAACGATCGACGAAGCCGTCGAAAACGCCAAGAACTTCACGTAGGAGCGCTGCTTAGCAAGGGCGAATTAGCGATATGGCAACTATAAAAGTCGACATCGTATCTGCAGAAGGCGCGATCCATTCGGGTGATGCCCTGATGGTTTTTGCTCCCGCACAAATGGGCGAAGTGGGCATCGCGCCGCGTCACGCGCCGTTGCTGACGGCGCTGAAGCCGGGCGAAGTTCGCGTGCAGACCGAAGAAGGCAAGGAAGAAAGCTTCTACATCACGGGTGGCATGCTTGAGATTCAACCGCACTCGGTCACGATTCTGGCGGACACGGCGCTACGCGGTGATCAGCTTGATGAAGCGGCTGCGCTGGCGGCGCAGCAAGACGCTGAAGAGGCGCTGAAAGGCGCCTCGGAAGAGACCGATGTTGCTCGCGCCCAGGCAGAACTTGCAGAAGCCCGTGCACGTTATCGCGCAGCACAAAAACTCAAAGGCAATCGCTAAATAGGGGTCGAACCGAGGTTTTTTAAAAAACCTCGGTTCGACCCCTATTTTTTCCTACCTGAGTATTCCGAGACGATTTGTCAGGTCAATCGGATTACCATCGATATCGCGTAGTTGGCGCGGCGGATCAAATTTCTGTGTCAGCGGCGTTACGACCAGCATCGTTATGAACGAAGCGCCCAGGCCGATAAAGTCGGCAGGCAGTTCGGGTGCGCTAAAGAGAGTAATCAGCCAGGCTGAGATACCGGCGGCCATCGATGCCAGCGCACCGGTTCGATTCGCTTTGGTCCACCAAACACCCATTATGAATGGCACGATAACCGCGGCGAGGCCAAGAATATTCGCATTGATCATCAAGTCGAATACCACTTGAATCTTCATCGCAACAACAATCGCGATGATGCCGGCTATTGGAATTGTCCATCGCGCGACAGCCAAAGACAGTTTGTCGGACGGATTGTGCTTGACCAGCGGCAACACGTTCTTGGCGATAATGCTGGATACTGCCAGCAAGGCACTGTCTGCTGAGCTCATGATCGCCGCCAACATCGCCCCAACAAAAATGGCGATAGCGACGGGATGCAAATGCTCAATTGCCATCGCAGGAATGATCTGCTCGGGCGAACCAACATCAGGCATTGTTACGCTGCCGATTATGCCGAGAAAAATGGGGATCATGCCGAACAGGAGATAACCGGCTGCGCCGATGTAAAAGGAGTTTTGAGCGACGCGCTCACTCTCCGCAGAAGCAACTCGTTGGAAAAGGGTTTGTGCTGAAATATCGACGACGCCAATGATGGTCCATGCGCGCAAATAATTGAGCCATTGCTCACCGGTGTTTTCGAACGGGATCATTCGAAAAGTACCCTCAGGTAACTGCGGCGAAATCGCGCCCCAGCCGCCGACGTCAATGAGAACGACGATAAGCAAGATAATGAGCCCAAGCATTATGATTAGCATTTGCACGAAGTCCGTTAAGGCAACGGCCCACATACCGCCAACCGCGGTGTAGATAAAGATGACGATTGCACCGCCGATGATTCCGGTTTCGAGGGGAATGCTCGTCAGCGACTCGAAAACGACGCCAAATGCGACCAGCATTGCGCCGACCCAGACAATATTGGAAAACAGTGTTGTTATGACAATTCCGTAGGATGCGAGTTTGCCAAATCGTTGCCCCATGAAATCGACCACGGTCAGCATACGCAGGCGCCGGAATAGCCTGGCAAAGAACAGGCCGATCAACAGCAGGGCAAGCGCGCCGCCCCACGGGTCCTCGATGACGCCATACATGCCGTCCTCGTAAGCTGCGCCCGCACCGCCCAGCATCATGGCGCCGCCGAACCATGTGGCCATGACAGTCATCGAGCACAGCCAGATTGGCATGCCGCGACCGGCGACCATGAACTCGGCCACCGAGTGCGTTTTCTTCGAGGCGTACAAGCCGACCCCAATCATGATCAGCATGTAGAAAGCAACACCGGAAAAAATTACTGTTTCTGTCGACATAATCACTTCTTCTTTTTTTTGCCGAACGGCAAGACTAGCATTCTTCGCCACTATTGCTGCACCCCTGTGCCACAGCGCATGCGGTATCATTCGCGGTCAACGAAACAGAGAGTTTCAGGCTTGGCCATAAGTACCGTCATTCTCGCCGCAGGTCAGGGCACGCGCATGCGCTCCGACCTGCCTAAAGTCTTGCAATCGCTGGCCGGCAAGCCGTTGCTCGCCCACGTGATTGACTGCTCGCGAGCTATTGGGGCCGACGACGTTTGCGTGGTTTACGGCCACGGGGCCGATTTGGTGCAATCGGCCTTTGAGGACCAGGGGCTGCGCTGGGCACTGCAGTCCGAGCAGAATGGCACGGGGCATGCAGTCATGCAGGCGATGCCCGAGACGCCGGACGACAACCAGGTACTGATATTGTTTGGCGATGTGCCATTGTTGCTGCCGCAGACACTGCAACGCCTGATGGCGGCCACGGCAGACGACGAGATGGCGATTTTGACCGTCGACATGGATGACCCGACCGGCTACGGTCGCATCGTTCGAGAAAACGGCCGGGTTGTTCGCAATGTCGAGCAAAAAGACGCCAGTGACGCCGAGCACAAGATCACCGAGATCAACACGGGTGTAATGTTGGCCCCCGCGGCGAGACTGAAACAATGGCTCGACAATCTGGGCAATGAAAATGCCCAGGGCGAGTATTATCTGACCGACGTCATCGCCATGGCCGTTGCAGACGGCATGACCGTTCACGGCATCAAGGCGGAGCAGCAGGAAGAGGTAACGGGGATCAACGACAAGAAACAACTGGCAGAGGCCGAAAGAGCATTGCAATCACGCCTGGTCGACGAACTCATGGCCGCTGGCGTTGGTTTTGCCGACCCGGCACGCGTCGATATTCGCGGCAAGCTGGTTTGTGGCAAAGACGTGTTCATCGATATCAACGCCGTGTTTGAGGGCGATGTCGAGCTTGGTGATGGCACGACAATAGAGTCGAACAATCTCGTCCGTGACTCACGGCTGGGCCCCGGTTCGCTGCTTCATTCAAACTGTCATATCGAAGGAGTAACCACCGGCGCCAATTGCGAAATCGGACCGTTCGCGCGTTTGCGGCCCGGAGCCGAACTCGCAGACAACGTCAAGGTCGGCAATTTTGTTGAAATAAAGAAAAGCACCGTTGCCGATGGCAGCAAGATTAACCATCTGACGTATATCGGCGATACAGAAATCGGCGCGGGCGTGAACGTCGGTGCGGGAACGATTACGTGTAATTACGATGGCGTAAATAAACATCGAACGAAAATTGGTGATGGCGCGTTTATCGGCTCGGGTGTCAATCTCGTCGCGCCTGTGGAGATTGGCAAAAACGCGACGGTCGGAGCGGGCTCGACAATTACGAAACGAGTTGCCGATGAACAGCTCGCCCTGGAACGATCAAAACAGATGACCGTGAAAGGCTGGAAGCGCCCGAAGAAAGGAGAAGACTGAATGTGCGGAATCGTCGGCGCTGTTGCCGAAAGAAATGTTGTTCCGATCCTGATGGAGGGCCTGCGCAGGCTTGAGTATCGCGGCTATGATTCCGCGGGCTTCGCACTGCTGGATCAGGGCACGATAACGCGCCTTCGTCGCGCGGGCAAGGTGAAGGTATTGCAGGACGCACTGGACGAAGCACCGGTCACTGGTGGCACGGGCATTTCGCACACGCGCTGGGCGACGCACGGCGTCCCGAATGAAAGCAACGCGCATCCGCACGTTTCCAGCGATCAAATTGCCCTGGTGCATAACGGCATCATCGAAAATTACGAAGAGCTCCGCGAGGATCTAAAGAAGCACGGTTACTACTTCACGTCCGACACGGACACGGAAGTCGTCGCGCATCGCATTCATTTCAATATGCAAAGCGACAAAGATTTTGTTGCCGCTGTGAAAGCGACGGTCGCGGAACTCGAAGGCGCCTATGCCATGGCGGTTATGAGCGTCGAAAATCCCGACGAACTTATTATCGCTCGCGCCGGCGCGCCGGCCGTTGTTGGTCTCGGCCTCGGCGAGAACTTTATTGCATCTGACGTCGCTGCACTGTTGCCGGTAACCCGCAACTTCATGTTCCTGGAAGAAGGCGACATCGCGCACGTTAGTCGCGAGAAAGTCACTATATGGGATGTTGACGGTAACGTGGTGGATCGACCCGTCAAAGAAAGTGAATTAACCGCGGACGCGGCAGAGCGCGGCAGCTTTCGCCATTACATGCAAAAAGAAATACACGAACAGGCGGCAGCCGTCGCGAGAACGCTTGACGAGCGCATTGCAAACGGTCGGGTTCTGGACGGATCCTTCGGCACCGAGGCCAATCTTGCGCTCGATAAAACCAAAGGAGTTCACATTGTCGCCTGCGGCACGAGTTACCATGCGGGCCTCGTCGCACGTTACTGGATTGAGGCGCTCTGCAAAATTCCGTGTACGGTCGAGATCGCCAGCGAATACCGTTACCGCTCGCCTGTTGTTCCGGAGGGAACGCTGTTCGTTTCGATAAGCCAATCCGGTGAAACGGCGGACACGCTCGCGGCCTTGCACGCGGCGAAGGAACTGGGCTACGTTGAGACGCTGACGATTTGTAATAGTCCCGAGAGTTCAATGGTGCGTGACTCCGGGCTCGCAATGCTGACGCACGCGGGGCCCGAGATTGGTGTCGCGTCGACAAAGGCCTTTACGACCCAGCTCGCAGCATTGGCATTGATGACGATTGCGCTGGCACGTCGTGCGGGACTTGAAGAAGAGCAGGAGCGCTCGCTGGTTACACAGCTTGCAGAGTTGCCGGGGCTCATTGAGCAGGTGTTAACGCTTGATTCATCCATAGAATCTCTCGCTGAGCATTTCGCGGACAAACATCACGCTTTGTTTGTTGGTCGTGGTGTGCAAAACCCGGTTGCCATGGAGGGCGCGCTAAAGCTCAAGGAAATTTCCTACATTCATGCAGAGGCGTATGCCGCGGGTGAACTTAAGCACGGGCCACTGGCCCTGGTTGATGAGGATATGCCCGTGGTCGCCGTAGCACCCGATGATGATTTGCTTGAAAAACTGAAAAGCAACCTACAGGAAGTGCGTGCGCGAGGCGGCGAGCTATTCGTGTTCGCTGACCCACGAGTCCAGTTCGGCGATCGTCACGGCATACATACGATGCGCATGCCGGCGACGATTCAGGATTTCCAGGCGCCGATTCTTTATACGATTCCATTGCAGTTGCTCGCCTATCACGTCGCCGTGCTAAAAGGCACGGATGTCGACCAGCCGAGAAACCTCGCGAAATCGGTGACGGTGGAGTAGTACAAGCTGCTCGTGAACGGCTGCTTGTGGCCGTAAGCACGGGTTCAGCTGATACACTGTTAAACGATCGCTAATGACCCAAAGCGGCAATCGCAATTTAGCGTTTTCGTGCAGGTTGATATCCTGCACTTGTACACACGAACTAAAGTAATTTGCCACGTGAGATATGTGTGGATGATCGAGTGCGACTTAATTACGCGATAATTTTTGTTTCCGATATGGCGCGATCCGTGAGCTTCTACCGGGACGTCTTCGGGTTGCCTTTGAAATTCGAATCTCCTGAGTGGACCGAGTTCATTACCGGGGGAGCCACGCTCGCTTTACATTTGAGTGAGCCCACCGACCAGGAAAAACTGCCTAGCGGAGCCACGGCCTCGGGCCAATGCCGTCCGGGCTTTTCAGTTCAAAACCTGGACGAGTTTCATTCCCGAGTACTTGAGAGAGGAATTGCGTGCGTCGAGAGGCCAAAGGATGTATTTGGCACACGAATTGCTCAATATTCAGATCCCGACGGCGTGGTTTTGTCCGTGAGTGAAGGCGAAGGCGGCACCTAACAATACGCTGCATTCTTGCCGCCCCGAATGACCGCTTACTGGTGTTGAAATTACGCCATTTCGGGAGAGTTGAACTTCCGCTTCTGGCCCAAAGCAAACTTTAGAGGACGACAAAGTGATAAGAATAATAAAGACACTCTTCGCTTCAATCATCATTGTTTCTTCCCTGCTATCGGGCGTGAACGCGCAGGAGCGAACAGCTCTCGTCGGCGGTCGCCTGATTGACGGTTTTGGTCATGCGTCGATTCAGGACAGTGTCATTCTGATTGACGGTGACACAATCACGAAGGTCGGTACCGTCGATTCTTTGGTCGTGCCGGACGGCTACACGATCATTTCTACTGAAGGCATGGATATCCTGCCGGGATTGTGGGAAAGCCATGCGCATTTGATGTTGACGGGTCATGCCGACTATCCGCACTGGCAGGCGAACTATCTCGATCGGCTTGCCGACGAAATCATGCCCGCCACGGCAAGCCACCTGTTGTTAGCCGGAATTACCTCGGCGCGTGATCTTGGCGCGCCGCTTGAACCGTCCAAATCGGTTAAAGAACGAATCGATAGCGGTGAGATCCCGGGACCGCGCCTTTTCATGTCAGGCCCGTTTCTGCAGGCCGCGGTTGAGGACTGGCAGACCGCATATCGTTGGCCCGTAAGCTCGGAGCGCGACGCGCGGGCCAAGGTTGCGAAGCTGGATGAGGCGGGCATGGTCATCGTGAAACTGATCGACCAGGATAAATTGCCCATTGATATCGGTAAAGCCATAGTCGATGAAGCGCATTTACGCGGGATGAAGGTTGTCGGCCACGCACACCGGCCCAATGAAATTCGTGTCGGTCTTGAAATTGGCGTTGACAACTTCGAACACACAGGACTCACGACGGCGCCCGAATACCCGCCCGATATCATGCTGGCCCTGAAGGAGCGCACGGCAACCGGCCGCATCGCCGGCGGGCCACTTTACTGGACGCCAACGGTTGAAGGTTTGTGGAACTTCGACCGCACCGTAGCGAATCCGGAAAAACTGGACGACACCTGTTGGGAGCGTGGCCTTAAAGAAGACACAATCGCCGATATCCGCGCATCAATCGCCAATCCCGGACAACTGGGCTATACGCGCCTCACGCCCTTACGCAAACCGACCCTGAAAAGAAAAATCGCGCAGCTGCGAGAAGCCGGAGTGGTTTTCCTCGTCGGCACCGACAGCGGCATCCCCATGAAATTTCATTGCCAGTCGACATGGAATGAAATGGATGTTTTGGTCCGGGTCATGGGCATGCCGGTTATGGATGTGATTCGCGCGGCCGTGTATTGGCCCGCGGTAATGATGGGCGTTGAAGCAGATCTGGGCACAGTTTCTGCGGGCAAGAAAGCAGACATCATCGCGGTTCGTGGGGATGTGCTGGAGTACATCAATCTTCTGCAGGACGTGGACTTTGTGATGAAGGGCGGAGTGGTCTACAAGCAAGGCGGAGAGCCGGTGGAAGAAAATTTGCTTTGAGCGATGATATCCGCGGCGAATAGTTTAGTCATCATTCCCCATCGAGATACGCCAATACTTTGCTGCGATCCAGATTTGATTGATGATGCTCAGCCAGACAAGAAGAATCGCGAGCAACGCGAACCAACCCGTGTGTTCGCTTTGCCATAGCCAGGCGCCGATCAAGGCGGCAATCGCGGCCGGGAAAATTCTGACGAAATGATCGCGCCATGTAGCGGCGGGGACGACGGAAAAAAATTCGTGGTTCTCCGGATCCCGGCGCGCGCGCTTAAAAAGTTTGTGCGTAAAGTAAGTGACTAATGCGGCAATGACCGCCAGTACGACGAACCACTCGCCAAGGTGTCCCGGGGTTGTCATTTCGATCAGCAGGAACTCCAAAAGCCCGACGAAAAACGGACTGATCAAATCGGCCAGTTCCGGTGTTATCCGAAAGCGCATAACGAGCCCAATATAGGCAAGCCAGATGAAAATGATAATCAATAACGTGGCTGCGAGTTGTAACCAGCTGGCAATAGCCAGCAAGGACGGCTCGAACAGATCAGGCCGGTGACGTGATGCTTCCCACAGCGTCTCCAGCGCAATCGCCTGTACGATGCTGAGCAAGGTTAGAAGTACTGACGGGAAGCTGTTCCTGGCGCGATCGCGTATCTGTTTCATAAGTTGTACCCCATGTGCATCCTATCACCAGACCTAATTCGCGCAGTGAGGGAATCACCTATGGTTGATTTGGTCCAAACGTGACACTCTCTCGCGACTTGGGCATTGGACAACACGTACATGAGACGCATTCTCGTTTGTATGATAGCGCTTGTCTGGTTTGGACAAGCAGCAGCAGATTCCGATTTCGATTTGGAACAGCATGAGGGTAAGGTTGTGCTCGTCGATTTTTGGGCGTCCTGGTGCGTGCCTTGTCGTCGCTCTTTCCCGTGGATGAACGAGATGCAGGAAAAGTACGCCCACAACGGTCTGGTTATCATTGCGATTAACCTCGACAACAGCCCGGAGGATGCCGCGGCATTCCTCAAGGAATATCCAGCGCATTTTGAGATCGCCTATGACACTGATAAAACGATCGCGCGAGAATTCGGCGTACAGGCAATGCCGTCATCGTTTTTGATCGCTCGCAACGGCGAATTAAGTTCTTCGCACCTTGGGTTCAAGGTGAAACAACAGGCCAAGTATGAAGCGGCCATCGTTGAGGCCTTAGCTGAGGAAGACAATGCAGATTAGATCAATGAAGAAGGGAATTGTTATCGCAGTTCTGGCTGTCGTCAGTGGATGTTCCACCATGGGCGTCGAAGTCTGGGACCGCGACATCCTTGCGAAAGACGAAATGCAGCTGACAAGCGATCCGCTCGAGGCAGCAGTGGATGATCATATCTATTTCAGCAAGGAAGCATCCAGTGGCGGTCGCGGGTTCGGCGGCGGCGGCTGCGGCTGTAACTAAGGCGGCATCATGCGCAAAAAGAACAGCAAACAGATTTCCGCGACTTTGGCGACCGCGACATGTGCC
>Ga0255056_10000228_pt1 | contig 15639 bp, 15 predicted proteins | sample Cases_109_1_MG_FD_183639 | JGI IMG/M metagenome (GOLD analysis project Ga0255056, IMG submission 183639) | Seawater microbial communities from Amundsen Gulf, Northwest Territories, Canada - Cases_109_1 | ecosystem: Environmental > Aquatic > Marine > Gulf | place: Canada: Northwest Territories... | reverse complement strand
TGGACATTAGCCGCGAGGTGGGTGTCTCTCTCAATGCCGATAGCGGCGCTACTCCGATCCGGGGACTGCTGCAGGTCGGTGGCGCGAACAGCACCGCATCTTTGGCACACGATCAGTTTGACACTCAGGTGATGTCTGCATTCGGCTCGATCGAATATGACATGACCGACAACACCGAGATATCGTTTGCACTGCGCTACGACAATGAGGACCGGGATGTTTCCAGCCTGGTTCCACCAAACGTTATCCAGAGCGTCATCGACCTGAACTTCAATGGACTGCCCGACGATCCGTTAAACATCGGTCTCAGCGACTTGATCAATTCGACGGGCGTGATTCCTGACAAGAGTGCATCGTTTTCCGAAGTACAACCCAAGGTATCGCTCAGATGGGATGCCACCGACAACTTCACCCTGTTCGGCAGTTATGGCGTCGGCTTCAAGGCAGGCGGTTTTAACAATTCCGGCAGTGCTGCAACCGTTGACATCTTTATCAATGGCTTCATCATGGGTGGGGGCAGCGAAGACTTTGCTGCAGCACTGGGTGTACCGCTGCCGGTCATCGCCGATGAATACCGGAAAGAAACGTCCGACGCGTTCGAACTGGGCTTCAAGTCGGCGTTTCTCGATGGCCGCTTTCAGCTAAACGGCGCCGCTTACTATACTGAAGTCAGCGACATGCAATTTTTCGAGTTTTTCGTCGGAACCTTCGGCCTGTTGCGAGTGGTATCCAATATGGACGACGTTGAGATCTCGGGCATCGAGCTGGACGCCAGTTGGCACGCCACTGAGAATCTGAGATTTTATGCCGGTGCGAATTTCATCGACAGCGAGATCAAAAAGAACAGTTCTCGCCCCGACACCGTTGGCAATAAAGCACCCTATACGCCTGAATACACCGTCAACGTCGGAGGAGACATCGACTTTCCGTTGTCGAACGGCATGAATATTTTCGCCCGTGTCGACGCCCAGTGGGTCGGCGAAACCTGGTTTCACACCGTGCAAGCGGGCCAACGCCCGACGATCTTTATGCCACTGTTTGAGATGGGATTTGGCGTGGGAGCGGGCGGGCTGGGTACCGCTGAATATTCCAACGCCCTGCGTAGAGAATATTCTACGGTCAATCTCCGGCTCGGCCTTGGCGGAGATAACTGGACGATCACGGCGTTTGCGTTGAACATGACGGACGAGAAGTATATTGAAGAAGCGATTCCAGCACCCGAGTTTGGTGGCGTTTTTAGCCACCCGAATTCCCGCCGGAGAGTGGGTCTCGAGGTTGGGTTTAGTTTCTGACCGCGGGCTCGGGTCGAAGCTTAGAGGTTTGCGACCAGCCGACTGTTGGCCGATACGCCCAGACGGGCCGATACATCGCTGACCGAATAACCGGCTTCTATGATCTGACGCACCCCTTCGGGGCGCCTTCGGCGTCTAAAACGCTAGCGCCTTTTATCGAACAACGTCCGACTCCTTGGGCGGGACACACAAGTAAACAAAAATGGGCCCACAAGGGGCCCATTTTTTTGTTTACTGGCGCGCCCGACAGGATTCGAACCTGTGACCCCTGCCTTCGGAGGGCTGCGCGAACGTAGTTTCGCAGTATCTCTCCATGAGCGTCAATGAACAACAAATCGCGAAAATTTGTTGTTAATCAACTGCTACGCTTAGACTCGAAGCTCTCACTGCAATGCCGCGATTCACAGCTGTGCATTGCATTTGGACTTACTGAGGACTTACGAGGAATGCAGGCGAAACTTTCCGCTCAATCCATCCGCGCACTTCTGCCGGGCGACAAGCCCTACGAAGTCGTCGACATGGAAGTGAAAGGATTCCTGCTACGGGTCCAGCCGTCCGGAGTAATGACCTACTACTTTACTTATCGAAACAGAGAAGGCCGGCGACGCCGTTATCGAATTGGCAACAGTGAGTCGCTAAGTCCAGCCCAGGCCCGAGATCAAGCGATATTGCTGGCCGCGAGGGTAATCACTGGCGAAGACCTCCAGGTGGAAAAGAAACGAGAGCGCCGGGCCGCAGAGCTAGCCAAATCGCGAAAGCTCGAGGGATTTCTGACACACAATTATGAGCCATGGGCGATTAGTCACCGAAAGTCGGGCGTCGCCACAATCAAGCGAATACGAAGAAACTTTCCGCACCTGCTGAACCGGCCGTTGATCGACATCAATCTATGGGTCATTGAGAAGTGGCGCTCTGAGCAGCTCAAGGCTGGTAAGGCAAGAACCACTGTCAATCGGGACATCACTGCACTCAAGGCGTGCCTGGCGAGGGCCGTCGAGTGGGAAGTACTGGAGGAGAACCCTCTACAAAAGCTTCGGCCCCTTCGCGTCGACAACCTTTCCCGAGTTCGTTACCTCTCTGCTGCGGAGGAAAATGCGCTGCGAAAGGCACTGTGCGATCGCGACGAGCGAATACGAAGAGATAGAGCAAACGGAAATGAGTGGCGGCGCAACCGGCGCAAAGCAACGTTGCCAGACTTGTCTCGGCAAATCTATGCCGACCACTTGCATCCAATGGCTCTTCTCACACTGAATACCGGCCTCAGACGCGGCGAGTCGTTCCAGCTGCGCTGGACCGATATCGACTTTTTACGACGCGAGATTGTAGTTCGTGGGGACTACGCGAAGAGCGGAAAAACACGCTACCTGCCGCTGAACGACGAAGCTTTCACAACGCTGCGTCATTGGAGGTCCGTCGTCAATTCCACTGAGTGGGTTTTCCCGAACTGTAACGGTGGCCCTCTTACGAGTATTAAGTCGTCATGGAAACGCGTACTGCAAAGCGCGGCTATTTCGGATTTTCGCTGGCATGATCTCCGGCATCACTTCGCCAGCAGCCTAGTTATGAAAGGCGTTGACCTCAACACGGTCCGCGAACTGCTGGGTCACTCGGATCTCTCAATGACCCTGCGCTACGCACATTTGTCACCGGAGCACAAGGCCGAGGCGGTTGCTAAACTCTGTGTCTCCGACGAACATGAAATCGAGTTGCCCATCAATGCTGTGGCACAGAGCTAGGATCAGTCGATATGGATAGAATACGTGACCTCTGTGATCTGGCCCGGGACGTTGACGAATCGCCCGAAACGCTTATCCGGTTTGGTGCGATCGGCGAGTTGGCGATCTATGTCATTGCTCACGACTGGCCTGTTCGCTCAGATAGCGATACGGAGGACACAATACGAGGGCAGGTATTCCTGGTGGACGAAGATCTGCATCAGAGCCTGAACGCGGAATGCACTACGGTCAGTCGGGTAAAGCGGCGAATTGACGATGAACCAATAATGCTATTGGACCCTGTGGACGTAGCTCGGGGCATTCACTTTGTATCTGCTGAGGAAGCGGAGCGATTCAGCAACGAGCATGCGCTCACGTTGAGATCCAGCTCAGAGACTCCGCCGTATCGAAACCCGAACCATAAATTCCATTCGACTGAGTTGGCTACTGCAGTTAATGCATGGATGGCGCTGTTTGCTGACGGCAGCTTCAAGCCGGGAAACAAGACCCCGAGACAGCACATCGAACGCTGGCTGAGGGCAGTAAGACCAAGACTAAATGACTATGCGGAGCAGCGTATCGCTACGCTCGTCAATCCCGATACGAAGAAGGGTGGCGGTGTGCCAAAAACGCCGAACAAATAAACTGCCACGCCCAGTTCCCCTTCTAACTCAAACGCTTATCTCGGTCCGGTAGGCGATCCCGCACGAACCCACCTAACTGATCTATCTGGTCGGACGGCCGATATTTCTGATACTGCTGCTCGTCGATCAAGGTGCAACGAGAGGTGCGGTCGTGCAAGACAAGACATCATTCAATCCATTCTGCGGGCCGCAGAATCAACGTCTGTTAACGGAAAAGCAAGCGGCGCCGTATATCGGCATGTCGCGCTCGTTTCTGCGGCAGTCCCGAATGACCGGCAGGCGGAAGAACCGAACCGCAGGCCCGCCGTTTCTGAAGATCGGCCGCAAAGTGCTGTATCTCGCCGAGGACCTCGATACCTGGCTGCTGGAACACCGTCATGACGCTTGACCAGAATCGCGCCAAAGCGGTGCGTCGAGATTCTTCGAATGCGGCGACACGCGGAGTAACACACCGAGCAACACACCGAAGGACACATTCAACACACACACCGAAACTACTAGGATTGAGACACTATGGACAGTGAAACACGCAAGTGGGAGCGCCTGCATAGGCTATTGGCGCAAGATGACTGGGACCAGACAGTTTATGTATACGCTGTGGACGCCTCCGGCAAGATGACGAAGCCATGCATTGCCAAGTGGGGAATGCATGCCGGTTTGCTTGACAGTATTCGCGATGATTTCGGGAGCGGCGAATACCACTTGATGATCCGCCGTGGGAAGACTATGCTTTTTACTGGGACCATAGGTGTTCAGCGCCCTCTGAGGCGGTGACGCTTGTGACAAGCCTCGTAGCCGTCGGCTCAGTCATGCCCGAGGATGGCTGAGATTCTAGTCGAAAGCGCCATCGGATGATTGTTTCGTGACAATGTGCATACAAGGTTGCGAAATTTCGTAGGGCGATGCCTTCGACCAAGATGCGCGGCAAAATCCCGGCATCAGATATCGACAAAGGCTGACAGAACTAGAAATCAAGCGCGTGTGCTCTCAGAGCACTGCCTGTGATCAGCGGCACGACAACTCCGAAGAACCAACGGATTAAGAATCGCAGGACTTACACAAACAGCCATTTAGTTGCGCAACTCATCACGAAAACACTCTTACAGTGGACAGTATCAATAAGAGCGAATTTGTGTGTTTGAGTGTCGAAAAGTGCACCACGCCTGCACAATCGTTGTTCTTGACAATGGTTAGTCAATATCCCTTGATAAATATGCTCGAATCGAGCTATGAGAAATGGCCGCCGAGTGACGACCTATTCGTGTTTTGAAACGCTCAATCCACTCACAGACAGAACTGACAGAAGAGTCAGTTCGCAATAGGCGACTCGACCTTAAACTATTTGTGACAACCGGCACATGAGACCGCACCTTCAGTACCCCGGCACGATCAACGTTAGTTCACGACGCTAAGAAGCTTTAAGTAGCAGCTTCACGAACACCGCTAATACGGATGCTGCGCAACTAACTCGAACTCTGGCCTTTATCGATCACGAAAAAACATCACTACGCCAGTCAATGCAAATACGCAAATTATGACTGGAATATCCCATTTCAAACTGCTCTCAATATTTTCGGGCGAAAACATCTGCAATATTGGAGTGCCGTTTTGTCTCGCTGAAAGAAAAAAACTGAAAACCAAATATACGGCTACAATTACGGTCAGTAGTAAAGCGGCCCACAAATAGTCCAATCGATTTCGCCTCATCCCGACTCTCGGATAGCTATACGCATTCGACTGTACATTTTAGAACAGTGTACGCATTATTTATTTCAACTACCTTGAAGAAACTCTTAATAACGAACTTAGCCCCTTCGGCCAGTAATTCCTTGGCAAGTCTCTTCTCGAAAATTTCGATAGCCGCCAACTCCAACCCCTCCTCGGCGAGCAACTCGGCTGTGGAGACTCCGACGAAAACGAGAGAACACCTAGCCGCGCAAGCGACGCACTTACCAGTTAACTTCGCAGCGCCCTTTTCTCCATCTACTGTAAAGTTGAGAAGTGCGTCTCTCACGCATGCAGGGTCAACTGACGGGTCATAGGTTCTGAAGTAGTTGTAATGTATCCGAGGGTCGGCATCGAGTTCATGCGCATGGAATCGAAGCTTGACCGAGGACGAATTACCATCATTGTCCGGATCATATTCAGCCTCGATCAGAATTTCTATATCGCAGAAATATTAGTAAGAAAACACAGCAAGCTACGAAGCTAATTATTGCCATCCGCGGCGACGCGAAAGGCACTACGACAAATCTGGTTACGAGTGCTGCCGCAATCATCAAGTATAAGGCGACTTCCTTTTTATTGTTCAGCATTACCTATTTGTCGCATTCACAATTTTTAAACAGATTTATAATTGTAATCGCACCTACTGCTAAGGTAACGGGAGGGCTCGCCCCCGCTCCCAATGCTGTGGCCAAGCCTTTTTTTCCAGCTTCCTTTGCCGCCTTTTCACCGAAGTCTAATACCAAGTGTGCACCTGCGTGAATACCAGTATCCAGAATCCCAAGAGACAGCAAACACGCTGCCGAGTAAGCGACCGACTCGGACGGTCGGATCCGCGCGTGCGAAAGCCCATAGTGATACGTAATCACGAAAGGATCATCGCACCCATCGGGGCAAACCTTATCAACGACTTCTTTTACCTCCCGCTCCGCATTAGCGCGCGCGCATGCTGCTGCGGAGAAGCCTCGAAGGCAATCAACTAGGTCAAACCGTGGAGAAAGACCAAATTTGTCCTTGAACATCGTAGGTGCATTCTCGACATAACCGTAGGTATTCAAGCCCCCACTGAGTCCTATTGGATCACTCTCTAGATACCTGCCGGTTGACGGGTCGTAGGTTCTGAAGTAGTTGTAGACCAACGCGAAGAAATTACTTCCTCTCTATCGGGGCGCGCCGGAGGATCAGGACATTCAAGATAACCCAAAGAACAACAATGATCGCGATCCTACTATACGAAGGTTTCAACGCCCCGCTGATTAACAGGGCAACTACTACGATTGGTGCAAGCGCATTTAGCACGTTTAGGAACCTTCCATACTGTCTAGCGATGACGAATCGTTCGCCGCTACCCGATCCTTTGACGTTCCCCAAGAATGCTAGCCTAAGCCATTTGGAAAACGGTAGGTCCTTGGCGAACGCCGGCCCCGATACTCCAGTTTCCTTACTCATCGCAGGAACAATCCACCAGATCATCGAGCCATCGGTGGCCTAAGTCTGGTACATTTCCGTCCGCAGCAACCTGGCCGAGTTTGTCGAGGGCCATATGAGGACCCTGGGTCTCGACCAAGTGTCGAATATCACCCGCTACCCCACCAGCCCCGAAAACTCCTGCTGTTCCAAGTCCGGGAATCAGACCACGTCTGGCGGACATATAGGCGGATGCTGGTGTCCCGCCAAGCAGCCGACCACTAGATCTCCAACCGTTTGAAAGTGCCGTGTCCCAGAATTGGTAGTTCACATCTCCTGCAAGGCCCTCATCATTCGCAATTCTTCTTATCACTTCGGCGAGTGCGGCACCCTCGATGGCCGCTTTGATTTTCTCGCACTTTCCGAGTGCTCCCTGTTGGCGCAGGAAATGTCGGAAATTTCGATATTGGCCACGCCAGTACGTCCCGAATCCAGCTGAAGCGTTGAGCGCAGCATCTACGCCAGGCGACGGATGCCTTGTGAAGCGCTCCCTGGCCGGAATTTGATACTGCGACGGAAGCCCGGTTGTTAAGCCGTTGTCATTCCTCAAACCCAAACTATCAGATTGCATCGTAGGCATGTTTGAAACGTAAGAATATGTGTTCGGCCCTGCAGCTACGCCAATTGGATCGCTCTCCAGGTACCGTCCCGTACTCGGGTCATAGGTTCTGAAGTAGTTGTAGTGATCCCTAGTACTAACGTTACTGTGGCCATATCTTAAGCAACCTGACGGTCGGTAACGACAGTATGCCGAATAAGCACACAACGAGAATGATCAGCCCACCAAACAATAGCGGGTTTTCCTCAAGCGGTGGAAAATAATGAAAAGTTACCAGTTGCATCTTGTGAGCCTGGAAGCATGTCGCTCCAACCGGGATTTGCGCTCCCTCAACGAGCTTTAGATGTGGACCGATCTCAGATATCGGTTCACACGTGGCCCACGTTACTGCTTGATAGAAAAAGTACAGTGCTGGCAAATATAGAATCAACAAGTAGTAACTTTGCATTTTCCGCACTATTCATCACCCATGTAGATGTAATAGCAGAAAGAGAAGAGCTGAGCGCCAAAGCCGGGAGCCGGCCCACCCTCAACTACGCCTAACGGAAGCCCAATATCCATTCCCCAGCCATACCCTGCAGAAATGCCAAGCTCCAAAAACCATTTTTCGTAGTACTCGGGCGCACATCTTTCTCCACTCAAACCCGCTACCGGCCCAACACTCGCAGAGGCACCAATGGCAGCTCCGCCGCAAATTTTTCTGAACTTCATTGTCCGACGCTCTCCGCAGTTATCCTGACAGGAAACCAGAGTTACACCGGAACCCGCGATGAAGTTGTACTCATATCCGGCGTAGGCAGATAAACCCTGATCTCCACTCGGTATTTTTCCGTCACGCCTAGCTTGTTCCAATCGCGCTTGCGAATGACCGGCCATTCCGAACAGCCCATAAGGATCAACACGCATCGTAGGCATATTTCCGACGTACGCATACGTGTTCGGCCCAGCAGCCAATCCGATCGGATCGCTTTCCAAATACCGTCCCGTACTCGGATCATAGGTTCTGAAGTAGTTGTAATGCAATGCCGTTTCCACGTCGTAGTATTGCCCAGGGAATCTCAGGTTAAACGAGTAGTTCTCCTGATCGCCGTCAGGGTCCTCATCAGCCGGAGTTGATCCAAATGGCGTCGATTCCCACTGCCAGATGGCAGTGTTACCGTTCGAGACAACTCTAGGTGTACCAATATGATCCGTGTGCACATAGTAAGTATTCGTACCATCGAGCACCGCCACAGGCGCACCGCCGAACCACACATGCTCCTGAATCAGATTTCCCAGGTCGTCGTACTCGCCAATTAAGTTGCCCGCCTCATCATAGACAAATAATCTCGTATCAGCGCCGCTGACTTTCTTGACGCGTTGTCCCTGGCCATTGTGCTCGTAGGTCGCTGCGGCACCGTTATCCACACTGACGAGCCGCCCCCGATCATCGTAACCGTATGTGTGAATGCTATCGCTTATCGCGTTACCGGCACCGTCGTAGGTGAAGGTTTTCGGCATTGGGCCTGTCGTACTAGCCAATCGGTTTGTGAAGGGCGTTATACTATAATTGTGCGTCGCACCGTTTGGAAACAGATCACCGTAATCAAATCCCGGCTCCTGGCGGCCATCATCAACTGAAATCAATTGACCGGCGCCATCATACGCAAGGGTTCGGGTATCGGTCAGCAGGGTCTGGCTATCGATCAGGCCGCGTAAATCGAAGTTACGACTGTGTACTGTGGTGTTTCCCCAGGTCCAGCTGTTTACCGGTCCAAATGGTTCATACGTTGCACCGGAAAGGACCGTGGTTGAATCCACAATAACGCTGGTGGGCAAGAATGCATTGTAACCGATCGTCAAGTTCTTGCCGGAAGGCAATGTCATGGTCGTCAGTCGCCCAGCTGTATCATAAACATAACTTAACGTCAGCGAGACCGTACCAATCGTCTGCGTTTTGGACGTTTCGCTCCCAAACTGATCGTAGTTCCAAATCGTCTCACCACTGGCATCAGTGATCCGATTTAGCCGGCCGATAGCGTTAATGCCGGTATCGTACTGGAAGCTAATCGTCTGCTGATTATCCAATCGAATCTCAGTAACGCGATTCAAGGCATCGTAGCTATAGCTGGTTATTTTGCCGCGGCCGTCGGTCGTCGTAGCAACATTCCCCGCGGAGTCATGTGTGTAAATGATCATGCCACGATCCGGACTGATCTCATTAAGCAAATTGCCAAGATCGTCGTACTCAAATGCCGTAGTCGCTCCATTTGGAGCTGATATAGATGTCAGATTGTCATGTGCATCGTACGAGTAATCAGTCAAGCCGAGCAGAGCATCCTGGGTTTGCTGTAGCCGATCTAGCGCGTCGTAGCCGTGTTGAGTCAGTGCCAGATTCGGATCCGTCTCACTCATAAAGTTACCAACTGCGTCATACATAATGGTCGATATGAAGCCACCCGAGTTGATGGTTGCAACGCGGTTGCGAATATCAAAGGTCTTATCGAGTGTGCGGCGCAATACGTTGTTTGAATCAAATGTGTCTTCATCAGTTCGGTTGCCGCGGCTGTCATAATTGTACGAAATCGTGTTCCCGAAGTTGTCCGTGATGGATGTCAGGTTGTGCGCAGCATCGTAAGAATGCGTGAGTACCGAGCCGCTCGGCGATGTGACAGTCTCAGGTTGACCCATGCTGTCATAGGTCATCGTCAATACGCGAGCTGCTCCAGCCGTAGGCGTCTCGGTCATCGTGAGTACATTGCCACCGCTGTCATAGCCAAATGATGACGCCAAGCCGTTTGGATCGGTCATTTGTAGAACACGCCCATGGTCATCGTACGTGTCAAATGTTGTCACGTGTCCTACTGCATTGGTCATAGACTCTAGTTGTCCGCAACGCGCGCCTGTTTCGCAATCGTAATAGTCAAACGTTGTCACGTCTGCGATATCTGTACGAGGTCCGTCAATTGATACGATTTGCCCTTGAGGGCTGTAAGTGGTCACTATCGTTCGCTGAATGGGTATTCCGTCAGGCGTAAATCCTGATATCGTCACTGAATCCTGTAGATTGTCGCCACCGAAATCGGTGACCACGCTCCGCTGCATCCCTGTGAACACGCTGGCCGTCGTCTCACTACTGACCAAGTTGCTGTTGTTTGATTGGTACTCAAAATTGGTAACCCGCTCGTCGGGTGACCCCTTCGCTTCTATTATCTGAGTAACATGAAACTGATCGTATGAAAATTCTGTGACGACGCCGTTCGGATCAATAACCTGCGTCGGTCGCCGTTGCCAGTCAGAGGTAAATGTGGGTGATATCACAGTGGTCGTCGCGTCACTTTCAACAAGTGCGGTCAACTTCCGGAGCTTCGTCGTGTCGGTCGTAAACTGGAAGGTACGTTGCGTTCCGGCGGCATCCGTAACCACCGTCTGTGTCGGCAAATACTCAAGCTCCAGTCGTTCAAAACCACCCGCATGCTCGGTTGTTATCGTTCGTCCTGTCGCATCGAATGTGAAGGTTGAAAATCGATCACCATTCTCATCCGTAATGCCTGTCAGGTGATATGGAAAGCTGGGGTCTTCATAGTGATATTGCCTGAAGGTATTATCCTGGTTGGTTACCGATATGAGCTCGCCATTGCCCCCATAACCGTATTGGATAGTATTTCCTGCAGGATCGTCGATTGACATTAGTTGCAAGTCTGCATCGTAATTAAATGTCAGAGTCTTGCCAAACGGTCCGGTTACTCCCGTTACCAAACCTTGCCCATCGCGATCGATAGTGGTCACTCGGCCAGCCGCATTGACAAGCTCAATCAGAAGGCCATTTGAGTCATAGAGCTCAGTCGCGCCAGACCTTAGGTAGTTTCTGTATTGGGCGCCCTCCTGCTTTACAAGCAATCCGTTGCCGCTGGTTGACTGCCACACGGATTCCCCGTTCGAACTGAACCCCCTAAGGAGATTCGAAACTCCCGAAGGTCGCAGCAGCATACTTGGCGCGAATGACGATCCGGGGGTCGCTCTCGTGATGGACAATCGTCGGTCGTAATTATGCATCCAGCCCGGGCCGAAGCTGCTCTGCATTTGCGCGTGTGAGTTATATGAACGAGTCAGTGCAATCGTGTCTGACGAATAATCTGTTTCGGATTCCGTCTTGGCGCCGGTCACAGTATCGCAGGGATTACCTACGGACGTCGATATTGGCGTTACCTCACACTGGTGCGGTGTGCCGCGTACCACACCCGTTTTGGTACTGAAACAATAACCGCCCGAATTCGGGTCTTGGCTGCTAAGTCGGTTATAGCCGGCTGGGCAGTTTGCTTCCGTCGTACGCCAGACATTGCCGACATTGCTGCCGGCAGAGAAGCAAATGTTGGAATTCGTTACTGTCCATTCGGTGAAGGTGTACTGCTTACCCGTGATATTTACCGCCCCCGGCGTACTTCCTACCAAAATCCACCCGGGCCCCCACAGAGGGTCGACTAAGACGCCCCGGTCCTCGTTCGCGCAAGCCGCGGGACCTTGTGCCTTAAGTCTTGCATTGATCGCGTCCGCCAGCTCATCGTCCGACGACGCGTTGAGCGGGTTTGATAAGTCTGGCGGAAACCCGAAGAAAATCGGATTGAGTCCTGTCGTATAAATTGGCTGACCATATATTATTGGCGATTGAGGAGCGGTAAATTCGATCTGAACAGAACCGCCATTCGAACTACCGTGGCCGGGGCTGGCTTTGGTCAAGATGGAGGATGCAGGCGGCAAAAGCGCCCGCATGGCGGCCTCAGCTTGGGTCTGATTAGGGTAAGTGGCGGGATCCGATGCCTCAACCGTAGTTCCGGCCCGAATTTCGGCCTTCCAACCCCACTGTTCGGCAGCAATCGTCAGATTTCCTGTTGTCAATGCATACACGAGGAAAATGTATGAAGAAAACTTATGATGCTTTCGGTTTCCGTCAAAAAACACCGCATGATTCGTCGTCGTTGTCATTGTTTACCCTAATGTCTAGTTCTTTTACCAAATTAATAAGCTCGCACCTGGAGCGAGAATTGTTTTTATGACGCGCATGTCTCGAAACATATGATGAGTTAGAACAGTATGTTCAGTAACATCCGGACTTCCGTAACTGGGTACTGTCCAACCCCATTGTTCCGCTGCATCAATGCTCAGAACGAACAGTTGCGCAGTAACAGCGAATACTGAAAGACTGGTGGCAATACCAATCAACGCCTTGGACCTAAGTCTCTCCATTATTGCGTCTCCGTACTCGTTTCCCGGTATTGGGTGGTGCGCCTGCTCTTTCGACCATATCCACTTGACACTCAATCCAACGGCGGTGGGGGAGGTGGGCCGGGGCCGGGCGGTGGGTCAGGTTCAATGTCGCCGCCCAAGACCTTTACATACACTGTGGCTGTCGCGGTACCGCCATTTCCATCAGAGATGGTATAGGTAAAGCTTGAGCCTCCAGCAAGCGTGCTGAAGATATTTAGCAACCCCAATACGGACGAATTAATCGTGACAATGGCATTTGACGGCTGCGTGACCGAGGCGATAGTTAACAAATCTTGGTCTGGATCAGAGTCATTCGCCGTTACAAAGACGAACATGAATGAATCTTTTGTGAGGAAAACTACTGAGTCATCCACTGCAACAGGGGGCGAGTTACCGGTCTCGTTGTCTGTAACCGTACCAATTGCCTGATTGTCGGCGATACCTGCACCGTTGGTCGCAGCCGACAGGTTTACGTAGAAGGTTTCATCCGATTCCACTGAAGTGTCTTCGATGCCGGTCACGATTACCGACTGGGAGGTCTGGCTCGCCGTAAAGCTCAGCGTTCCCGAGGTTGCCGTGTAATCTGCACCTGCGGTGGCGGTGCCATCTGCTGTTGCATAGCTGACTTCGTGTGATTTCTGAGTTTGACCGGTCTTTGTGACCGTAAAGATCAGGTTATTACCTTCTTCGGCTGATACGTCGTTGATCGAGATTGCCGGCCCAACGTCATTGTTATTAATCGTTCCTAGACCTTGCGCATCGCTGATACCTGCACCGTTGGTCGCAGCCGACAAGTTAACCGTCAGCGACTCGTCGTCTTCGTAGATGGAGTCCGCCGTCGTTTGAATGGAAATTACTTGCGACGTCTCAGCAACATTGAAGCTCAGCACGCCAGATGTCGCCGTAAAGTCTGTGACGTCCGCGGTGTCAGTCGATGTGGCGTAGGTCACGTCGTGTATCTGAGTGGTTGAATTATCTTTTGTCACTGTAAATAACAGTGAGCCACCTTCCGACACCGCGACGTCGTCGATTGAGAAGTTTACCGCTGCATTGACATCCAATATCGTTCGGTTGCCATTCGAGTCGTAATCATAATCAACGATCGTGCCATCGCTATAAGTCACCGTATCCACACGCCCAAGCGCGTCATATGTGTAGGTAACCTGATCGGCCAACACAATATTCGCTACTAAGGTCGATGCAACGCCGATGAGTGCTAGACGCCGGCAATGTCGCGTCGTCAGCCAGCTCTTGAACCTGCTCGATCGAATCATGGAATATCTCTCAACAGTCGGTTATTGCTTTTGCCGCTCGCATGGACGCAATATGGGCATGGTATCTGTCCTTCAGTGATGCGATTTCTTGCCGCGTCAACTTATCGACGTTTTCCTGACCAAAGTTGCTCAAGCACTTGAGGTACTGCACGCTGGCGCCCAAAAATACCTCTACCTTGTTGTGCGCAATGGTGTCCTCGAGGTCACTCGATAAGACGCTGGAGAGTGTCGGTCTGTCCGGTCGCTGACATGCGTCTTCTGCGGCGACCGACATTGGTGAATGACACAAGCAGCAAAAGGCAGCAGTCAATGCCACAAGGCATTGGCGGTGGATCGGCACGGGCCGTTGACCGAGGATCGCTCGGCTTTTCGGTTCCAGACTCATTTGTCTTTTACCTTCCTCAATAATTGAGGAATACACGGAGGAACTTCGATCGTCGTAAGAGTGTTGTCGCTTGTCAAATATGGGATGAAAAGAATAGAAACGAAAATCCCGGTTTTTCGAATGCCATTTCTGCGCGAACTTTACCAAATAGAGTGAGACTGATTGACAAGAAACCAACGTAAGTATCTGAACGGGTGTCGCGTAAAACAACTGAAATGGGCCCAACTGGAAATTCGTTCCGAAAGGCCGTACGGTATTTGGTTGGCCTACCGAAACCATGTGTCGAAATCATATGGTCAGATCGACACAAAATTGATCATTTGATGCCAAATATGGGAGCTATTTCGCCGATATGGTACTGAGTGGAAATGGACGATTGCGCAGACTTGCGCGATCCACTTGATCAACATGGGCGAGTTGGTTCTATCGTCGGACGGTATTGACAAGTTAAGTTCTCAGTCTGAGAAAATTTGAGCAGACGTCACTTGTCACGCTGCAGCGTAATTCCAAGACGCAAATGCGCGCAGTCGGAAAACCCGATAGTTCTTGGCCGAAAGAAGATGACGACCGAGATTGAATAAATTGTAAATAGCAGCATGTACAGTCAGGAATCGCTGAGCTTGTTGCATTGATCTGAATCCACGCATGACCCGTTCTCGAACTCGCGTTGGCTGATGAGAAAGCTCTGCCTTGTTATTGGCATATCGCGATGTGTCATGAATCGTTTCGGGAATCAGTTCTCGATGCGCGACACCGTAGCTTCTCAACTTATCCGTCACTATCTTCCTCGGTTCATTACCATGTGTTTTCAAGAGTCGTTTGAAAAAGCGCTTAGCGGCTTCGCCGTTGCGTCGACGCTGTAGAAACACATCAACAACTTCTCCATCCTGATCGATAGCACGCCATAAATAGTGCTGCTTGCCATCGATCTTCACGAACACTTCATCAATGAAAAATGTATCTCCATAGCCTTGGTGCTTTTTCTTCAATCGACGAGCGTATTTCGATCCGAATTTGATGCACCACAGACGAATTGACTCATAGCTGACAACAATCCCACGCGCGGCCAGCAAATCTTCGACATCTCGATGACTCAGATTAAAGCGATAATAAAGCCATACAGCATATTGAATGATTTCCGGCGGAAATCGGTGACGCTTGTACATGGTGGTTGATCTCTTCATCCAGCAATTACGCTTTATCGAGGCTTAACTTGTCAATACGGATCTGTATTCACGTCGCATCGTAGGTTGGTCGATGGGTCGCTGGATCAACCGACACCTGGTGATTGATGCACTGAATATGGCGATTGGTCAGCGTTGCCCTAAAGGAGA
>Ga0255056_10000226_pt1 | contig 15749 bp, 15 predicted proteins | sample Cases_109_1_MG_FD_183639 | JGI IMG/M metagenome (GOLD analysis project Ga0255056, IMG submission 183639) | Seawater microbial communities from Amundsen Gulf, Northwest Territories, Canada - Cases_109_1 | ecosystem: Environmental > Aquatic > Marine > Gulf | place: Canada: Northwest Territories... | reverse complement strand
CGACGCCCAGCGTGCTTTGTGCGTGCTCGCTAAGCTGTCGGCTGCCCATTGCCTGGCAGGCTTCGGCTTCGCAAATTTTGACGATGTGCTTGCCGGGCGGCTCGGTGCGAAAGTCATGGTAGAAACTGACGACGCCGTGTACATCGGCGCGCGACAGGTTTAGTTCGCTGGCCAACTGTCGAATCGCATCTTCAGATATATAAGTGAAGCGCTCGAGGAACTGGTGCAAAATCTGGATGAGCAATTCCGGTTTCGCGTCGAAGCTCGCGATAATCTCGCTTGCAACCGAGCTGTCGTATCCGTTGCTGGTCATAGACATATCCTTTCATCCCCGGAATAAATATTAAAAGTCTCACCGCGCAGGAACCCAATCAATGTCATGTTGAACTCTCGCGCTAATTGGACGGCCAGACTCGAAGGCGCACTTACCGCGGCCAACAGTGGCATGCCAGCGACAAGTGTTTTTTGCATCAACTCAAAGCTAGCCCGTCCGGACACCATCATGCCAAGCGCTGCCGCCGGCAGTCGATCGTCCATTAACAACCGGCCGACGACCTTATCCACGGCATTGTGGCGCCCCACATCTTCCATCAATGCCTGAATCTCGCCATTGGTATCGAAAGCGGCCGCAGCATGCAAGCCCCCGGTTTTCTCGAACGTCTCCTGAGCAGCACGCAGTTGGTCGGGCATGCTAATGACGACGCGTTCAGGGAAAATGATGTCGCTTTCCTGATGTGCTTCGACACCCGTGACGCGCAGCGCATCAAGCGAAGCTTTGCCGCAAACGCCGCAGCTTGACGTCGTATAGAAGTGTCGCTGCAAACGGCCCAGGTCAACGTCGACATTTTCGGCAAGTTCGACTCGGATAACGTTGTGATTGCCGCTGTCGGGCGCCGGCGGGCCGCAGGCTTCGATCGAGGCGATATCGCCTTGGCGACTGATGATCGATTCGGTGAAGAGAAATCCCGCGGCGAGCGCATCGTCGTGGCCTGGCGTTCGCATCGTGATCGAAATGCTCTTCGTCGCGCGGCCGTCCGTCGTCGAGAAGCCGAGGCGAATCTCAAGTGGCTCCTCGACAGCAACGCTGTCCGCGATCAGGCTGCGATGCCCTTTCCGGAACCTGTTGATATCTAAAGCAAAACTACCTGCGTTCATCGATCCGCTCTGCGCTGCCACGACCGTCCAAGGGCCGGCCCGCCAGTATATAGCCCAGCGTAAGCGATCTGCTATAAAAACAAGGCCTTAGTTACGGTGTTTGCATGATGGCGGTGCGGACATCCGCCGCCACAGCGTTATCCCTCAGCCGTACCTGGCCGCGCTCGTACTCGACGCCGAGTTCCTCAAGCAGCAAGCGAACTTCCGGAAAGCCGGCCGTATTGGCATAGCGTTTGTAGAGCGGCATGAACACAGGTGCGTCGACCAGGCTGTCGAGCTTTTTGAAAAATTCGATTCCCGACCAGCTATGGTCGGATGGCAAACAGCAGTCCTGCAATCGGCTGAGTACAGCGTCGAGTGATTCCTCTCCATTCGAGCGCTGCCGCAATTCGATATCGGCCATCAATGCTATGGCGGCCCCGCTCCAGTAAATTTTCATGGTTGCGCCCCGCCAACCTTCACGAGCCGCCTCGTTCATTGACATCTCGGGGCGTGACTGCCTGCCGCGTTCAAAACCCTCCCAAAGTTTCTGCCAGGCTCTTTGCTCCGTGTATCGCCCGGCGCGCGCCATCAGCACGTTCTGGTAGTAGCTTGCGAAACCCTCAGAAATCCAGCGATGTTCTTCGCTGACGTAAGGCATCATCAAATGGCTGAATTCATGTGTTGCGGTCCACGAATCGTAGAATTCTACAATCGGTTTTGTCGGGTTGACAAATAGCTCGACTGTTTCGCCGCCGTCGCGAACGACGCGCCCAAATGTCACTGCATCTCCCTGTGACCACGCTCTGTCAGCGGGGAATAGTACGACGCTCGCTTCCGGATTCGGAAATCGTCCATAGGCGAGGTTGACGGTTAATGCCGTGTCCCGAACCCAGTCATAAAGAGGGTCGACTTCGATCGTTTCCCTGGACTGCATGATCGTAACGCGCAAGCGCGCACCGGGTATTTCGAGCTCACGATATTGGAGCTGCCCAAACGCTGCGAATGCAGTTGACGTTTCCGGAGAATCAACGAGTCTGTAGGTGTTGGCCTCACCGGCAACCGCGGCCCACGGAACCGACACGTCTGTTTTTTCCGGCAACTCGAATCGAATAATGATGGCGTCATCGTTGCTTATGTCGGGCCGCCATAACCAGGCCGCCGGCGAGACGATGAAATTGCTCTTCGATAATAGACCATTGCGGCGTTCGCGGCTCGCGGCACGCTTGAGATCAACCGAATAACGCAAGCACGAGAGACCATCGTCGGGCAGCAACATGCGCCGGTTGCGTATGCGAATGGGCGCATCATTGTCGCAGTTACTAACGTTTGACAGGAAGTCGCCGGCATCGCGGGAGCGGGCGGCGATGTTATTGACAGGCGTTCCGAAAGCAGCCTCGACCTGCATATGCCGCATGTCGCTGGCAACAGTCACGACGTACTCGTGCGTCGACGCGTTGGCGCTAGCTACGCTCGCGAATAATGCAAGGCCAGGTAAAAACAGGTAGACAGCTTTCATTTCCGTGATTTCGAATCGTTAATGATTATCGTTCTCAGCAGTTCACGAATTATGGTTTACAATAGCGCAACCTAATCAGATCAAAAAAGAATATCGAGGAGACTCCGTTGAGCAAAATAGCACGTCGCAAGTTCATCACTTTGTCCGCCGCCACCGCGGCAGGCTTCTTCATTGCGGATAGCCGCAAAGCAACCGCACAGGATTTACCGCACATCACCGAAGACGACCCTGCGGGCCAGGCCTATGCCTACACGCATGATGCGAGTTCGGTCGACGCCGCGTCGCGACCGAATCCCGCTGAAAATCAGTCATGTGCGAATTGCGCACTCGTGCAGGGCGCTGACGGCGACGCATGGCGCCCGTGCCAGATTTTGCCGGGCAAGGCCGTCAACGCCAATGGCTGGTGCAAGGTCTGGTCACCGAAAGCCTGAGCTTAATACCGCAAAATGCGCGAACGCCGGCCATTGCGCCGGCGTTTTTGCTTTGGCCGGTGTGTACAATGCGCGCGTTGTCACACTATAAATAGTTCCCTGGAGATCCTCGTTGTTTGAATCGCTTGAACTGCGTCCTGCGGACGCCATTCTCGGACTCATGGCCGAATACAAAAACGACCCACGCCCGGAAAAAATTGACCTCGGCGTCGGCGTTTTTCGCAGCGCTGAAGGTGAAACGCCGGTGTTAGAGGTCGTCAAACAGGCCGAGCGGAAAATCGTCGATACGCAAACCACCAAAGCCTACCTGGGAACAGCGGGGGAGCCATCATTCAATGCGGCAATGCAGTCGCTAATGTTCAGTGATTCTGTCGACCATGAACGCCTGACGACCGTGCAAACACCGGGTGGTTCGGGGTCTCTGCGTGTTGCGGCCAGCCTGCTACGGAAACTGCCGTCGGTCACTCCGGTTTGGGTCAGCGAGCCCACCTGGAGCAATCATGTGCCCCTGTTGGGCGGCGCCGGTTTGGAATTGAAGCCCTATCCTTACTACGACACCGAACAACACGTCATACGAGTCGACGCGATGCTCGACGCATTGCGCGCAATACCCAAGGGCCACACCGTGTTGTTTCACGCCTGCTGTCACAATCCGTCGGGGCTCGATCCGTCGGAAGACAACTGGCGAGCGATGACCGATATTGTTGTGGAGCGAGAGTTGCTGCCGTTCATCGACATGGCTTACCAGGGATTCGCGCGCGGCCTTGACGAAGACGCGTTCGCCGTTCGACACATGGCATCGCGCGTGCAGGAGCTGATCGTTTCGAGTTCCTGTTCGAAAAACTTCGGCCTCTACCGCGACCGCGTTGGCACGTTGTCAGTGATGGCTGCCGATGTTGCGACGAGCGCAACGATTCGGAGTCAGCTGAGTTATATCGCGCGTACGATTTACTCTATGCCACCGGATCATGGTGCGGCGATTGTAAACGCTGTGCTGAGCGATCCGTCATTGACGACGAAATGGCATGCGGAGCTGGCGGATATGCGGCGACGACTGCGCGATATGCGGACACTGTTGAATGATGCATTAAAAGAAAAAGCGCCCGACCATGATTTCTCACACCTGGTTCGCGCGACGGGCATGTTTTGTTTTCTCGGCATCAGCGCGGCTCAAATCGACGCGCTGAAGAAAGACTTTGGCGTGTACATCGTCAATACGAGCCGCATCAATGTCGCCGGTATCACACCCGACAATGTTGAGTACCTCGCGGAGTCAATCGCCGCGGTTCTGTAGGAGCGCTGCTTGCAGCGCGACTCTCGTAGCGCAAGCGCAGCTCCTACAGCTTTACTCGGCGACAATCGGGCCCCACAACAGCCGACTGTTCTCATCGATCGACAAGCGCTGCGCTGTACCGGCATTGAGTTCCAGCACATAGCTAACGGCATCCGTTGAGCTAATCGACCGCAATGACAGTGGTTCCGTATTCGCCACGATATTGGAGATACTGCCGTCGCTCCTCGCGAACGCGATATCCAGCGGAATGTAGGTATTCTTCATCCACATCGAATGTTGTGCGGCGTCGCTGTAGACAAACAGCATGCCCGACGTTTTCGACATCTCACGCACGTGCATGAGCCCGCGCATTTGCTGTGCCCGGTCGATCGCCAGCCAGACCTCAAAAAGGTAGCAGGCGTTCTCGCTGGCCTCGATTATGAGGATGTCGCGATCGAATGCCTCGTCAAGCGCCTCGTCAGCCGCGGCACTGATGCCGACGCACAGCAGAAACAACAGAGAAATTTGTGCCACGCTCATTTTGCGCTCCAGTCGAGAATTCCGGAAAAGCGCAACTCGGGAACTGACAAGCTGGCTTCGCCGTTCACCTCCGGCAGCGGCGAGATGCAATAGAGTACTCCGTCGATTCTGTAGCGATCATTGTCATCATCGACCGACCATTGCGCCGCAACGTCGGTCCAGCAGGAGTCAAGGCCTGGGGTGCTGAAAAAGCGCGCACTTTGCTCGTCAATAACCGTCACGTTGCTGGGCAGCGCCACCCCTCCTGCATCCCGTTCGAGGCCCGGCAAGCCGATGATGAAGGCGATTGGCCGCGCGTTTTCGCCCGCGTGGCCTGCGAAGCGCAGGCGCGCCCCGGCGCCGTCAGGGCGTGGCATGCCCTGGCATTGCATCTCATCCAGGGTCCATTCGATCTCGCCAGCCAGGGCGCCGTAGAGCTCCGTATGCAATTCGCTGCCTTCTTCGCAGCCGGACCCGTCGCGACTGACATCGGGCAGCATGGATGTCGCCGGATTCCCGGCCTCGGCCACCGACTTTTCCTCCCTGTCGCCGGCCGATCCGCAGGCACTGAGCGCTGCAACGGCCAGAAATAAGGCCGCTAAATGCGCCTTTTCGCGAATTATTTTCAATCTGTGGGGTCCACACTGGTCCAAATGGTGGCCATTATCACTCGATTCGCGCCAATATGAGCGAAAAATGCAGCCACCGGTTGGCCTCTCCACGCATCCTCTCTAAAATGGCACGCCCATTTTTGAAGCCTTTCAATCGACCGGAGTTGTGAATGAGCGTCGTAGAACAAGTACAAAAGCTGGAGGCGCACGCAAGCAGCTTGATCATCGGTCAGTCCCATCTGATCAACCGCATGCTGATCGCATTGTTGTGCGACGGCCATCTGCTCGTCGAGGGCGCGCCGGGGCTCGCCAAGACGCGCGCCATCAAGGTACTCGCCGAAAGTATCGAGGGGGATTTTCACCGTCTGCAGTTCACGCCCGACCTGCTGCCGGCCGATCTCACCGGTACAGACATCTACCGCCCGCAGGAAGGTACCTTCGAATTTCGCAAGGGCCCACTGTTTCATAACCTGATTCTTGCCGACGAGATCAACCGCGCACCGGCCAAAGTGCAGTCGGCGCTGCTCGAAGCCATGGAGGAGCGGCAGATTTCGGTTGGCGCCAACAGCTACAAGCTCGACGACCTGTTCATGGTCATGGCCACACAAAATCCGATCGAGCAGGAGGGCACCTATCCCTTGCCCGAGGCACAGCTCGACCGATTCCTGTTGCACGTTGAGGTCGGCTACCCGACACCTGAAGACGAACGCCGCATCCTGGTTCTGAATCGCGAAGAGGCGAAAGCGGCCGAACGCGACGCCTTCCAGCCGCCGGAGTTGTTATCGGTGACATCCATCATGCAGGCACGGCAGGACATCCTGCGCCTGCACCTGGCCGACGAACTCGAGGAATACATCGTCAATGTTGTTGTTGCGACACGTAACGCCGGGGCCATCGACAAATCGCTCGAAGGGCAGATCATGTACGGCGCGAGTCCGCGCGCCAGCATGGGCATCGACCGGGCGGCGCGCGCGCACGCGTGGCTGGCGGGCCGCGACTACGTCGGTCCCGAAGACATTCAGGCGGTCGCATCGGACGTGCTTCGTCACCGCCTGGTCCTGAGTTTCGAGGCAGAGGCCGACGGCGTCGATGCGAACTCGATAATCGAACGCGTCCTTGACGGGGTCGGAGTGCCCTAGTGGCCCATCAATATCACCTCATGATGGATTTCTAGCCATGCAACTCGACCACATGCCGGAAGACGCGTCGCCGGTCAGCGTGAGTCAGGCTGGACTGATTCGCCTGAACGGCCCGGCCCGGGCGATCGCGCTCGACGTGCTGCGCGTGAATTCGCTGCAAACCGGCGCGTACGTGTCGCATTTTCGCGGACGCGGAATGGAGTTTGACGAATCGCGCCCCTATCAACCTGGCGACGATCCGCGTTCTATCGATTGGCGTGTAACAGCACGCAGCACCACGGCGTACACAAAACTGTTTCGCGAAGAGCGCGAACGGCCCGTGCTGGTCGTGGTCGACCTGCGGGCAAACATGCATTTCGCGACACGCGGTTGCTTCAAGTCTGTCAACGCGAGCCGCGCGGCGGCGCTGCTGTCGTGGGCCGCGCATCATCGCGGGGACCGGCTTGGCGGTCTGATTTTCGGCGATACCGTGCATCGCGAACTCAAGCCGCGGCTGGGGCGTCAGGCTGCATTACGCTTTGTACACCAGCTTGCCGACCATCCCGACTGGCACACACATGTCCGGGGCGCGAACGACGACGGTGAAGCGCAGCTCACCAAAGCGATGGCGGCGTTGCGCCGTGTCACGCGACCGGGAAGCCTCGTCGTTATCCTGAGCGACTTCGTGGGGCTGTCATTGGCCGCACAGTCCTATTTATCCGGTGTTGCCCGTCACAACGAAGTACTCGCCGTTCAGATTAACGATCCGTTCGAGCGCAAGCTGCCACCGCCGGGACGCTACCGGCTCGTCGCCGAAGACGAGGAGCTGGCGATCGATACCTTTGCCAACGCCGCGCGGCGCGACTATGAGCAAGCCTACTCCGCACGCAGCAAGGAGTTCGAGGCATTTTGTTTGCGCTACGGCATCCACGTCATGCCGATGTCGACCCAGGACGATCCGGTTACTGCGCTGCAGACGGCTCTCGGACGCCGCACACATTAATCATGGACCCGACTGAGATCCCCATTCGCGACTTGCACCTGCCCGAGGTGATCGGCTGGTGGCCGCCCGCGCCCGGATGGTGGATCGTCATCGCGTTCGTGGCTATCGGAATGTTTGTGCTGTTGCGTCGCTGGTACCACAGCTACGCGCGTGGCGCCGCAAGACGACAAGCCTTGCGGCAACTAGAGGCGTACAGCAAGGATTATCTCAAGCATGGCAACGGCGTGACGTTCGGCACACAACTTTCGGAGCTCGTGCGCCGCACGATGCTGGCCTATGCGCCGCGCAGCGAAGTCGCCGGACTCACAGGCGAGGAATGGCTCGCATGGCTCGATCACGATCTTGATCGCTCACATTTCGCAACGGGCGACGGTCGCCCGTTGATCGAATGGCCTTACCGCGACCCCGCATCCAGCGTCGACAAGTCCGATGCTGCAGCACTCGTGGACGCTGTGCGCTTGCGTCTCAGCACGCCGGTTCGGGAGGCACGCTGATGTACTCGTTTGCGTGGCCATGGGTTTTGCTGGCATTGCCGCTACCCTTCCTGGCGCGCTGGTTGTTAAGTGAGGACAGCGATCTCCAGGAAGACGGCCTGCGCGTGCCAAGTTTCACTGGATTTTCCATGTTGCAGGATCGCTCGCAGGCAGAGGTTTTACTTAACTGGCGATTCTGGGTGGCAGCGCTTGCCTGGATCCTGCTGGTTGCCGCCGCGGCCAGGCCAGAACATATCGGGAACGAACTGGATGTGCCTGTCTCGGGGCGCAATCTCATGGTCGCGGTTGACCTGTCCGGTAGCATGGATCAAAAGGATTTCGAGCTTGGCAATACGCGCGTCGATCGGCTGACAGCGACCAAGGCCGTCGCGACTGACTTTATTGGTCGGCGCGAAGGCGATCGCATCGGACTCATCCTGTTCGGTGAACGCGCCTACCTGCAAGTACCACTGACACTCGATCGCGAGACCGTGAAAATTCTGCTGATGGAAGCCTTTATTGGTCTCGCCGGCGAAAAGACCGCTATCGGCGATGCGATTACGCTGGCCGTTAAACTCATCCATGACCAGAAAGAAGATGGCGGTGAGCAGGTCCTCGTGCTACTGACCGATGGCGCGAATACGGCGGGCGAAGTCGAACCGCTCAAAGCCGCAGAGCTTGCCAGTCAGGTGGGCCTGCGCATTTACACCATCGGCATCGGCGCCGAGCAAATGGACGTCAACTCGCTGCTCGGCGGTCGCCGCCGCATCAACCCGTCGGCAGACCTCGACGAGGCGACGCTGACGCAGATAGCTGAACTCACGGGCGGCCGTTACTTTCGTGCCGTCGATACGGCCGGCCTGCAGGACATATATCGACTCGTTGACGAGCTCGAACCGGTCGAAGAACCGGAATCCGGCTTCCGGCCCATAAGGTCACTGTTTCATTTGCCGCTCACGGGCGCATTCGCGCTGCTTGCGTTCTTGTGTGGCCTGTCGCTGCTGCAAAACTTTTTTGTGCGGCGCGCGGCGAGGATCCAGACCGATGCCCCTTGATTTGCACTTCATTCGTCCCGAATGGCTGATCGCACTGCCGCTTGTGCTGGTGACCGCCTGGCTGTTTGCGCATCGCCGCCTGGGCCCGGGCAGCTGGGAAATGATCGTCGATCCGCAACTGGCACCGCATGTGTTGTCGGGCACGCAAAAAAGCGGTTTCGATCAACGCTGGCTGTTAATGGCTATTGCAGGGGCCCTCGGGGTAATGGCGCTGGCCGGGCCGGCATGGGAGCGCATCAAGCAACCGGTATTTCGTTCCGAACAGGCATTGGTTGTAGCACTCGATCTGTCCCGCTCGATGGACGCTCAGGATGTGGCGCCCAGTCGCCTGTTGCGCGCACGTCTCAAAATTCTCGACATGCTTGAGCTGCGATCGAGTGGCCAGACGGCGCTCGTTGTCTATTCGTCGAATGCTTTCACCGTGACGCCGTTGACGACGGATACCGATACTGTCGCAGCACTCGTTAACAGCCTGGGTACTGACATCATGCCGAGCCGTGGCAGTTATCCGATCGCGGCGATCAATAAGGGCCGTGCGTTGCTGGATCAGGCGGGCGTTAGTTACGGCGAAGTCTTGCTGGTGACGGACGGTGGTTCGTCTCCAGCCGCCGAACGCGTTGCGCGCGATCTGCGCGGTACGGGATACACATTGTCGGTTCTCGGCGTGGGTACGACGCAGGGTGCGCCGATACCGCGCGTAACGGGTGGCTTTGTTACCGATCAATCCGGGCAAATGGCGGTGCCCAGGCTCGAGGAAGCTTCGCTCCGCGAGCTGGCGAGTGCCGGCGGCGGTCGTTACGCGACGATCAGTGCCGACAACCGCGATCTCGACTATTTGCTGTCCGGTGAAGTCGGCACGAGCGCCGCCACCGACGAAAATCAGGCGACCGATCAATGGCGCGAGGAGGGGCCGTGGCTATTGTTACTGTTACTGCCGCTCGCGGCGATGGCTTTCCGCCGTGGCTGGGTCGTTGTCGTTTTGCTGGCCGTATTGCCGTTGGCGGAACCCGCCCAGGCGTCGCTCTGGGACGACCTGTGGCAGAACAAAAACCAGCAGGGACAACAGCGGCTGGAAGAAGGCGACGCCATTGGCGCTGCCGAACTTTTCAAAGATGGCGAGTGGCAAGCCGTATCCCGTTATCGAGGCGGTGAATTTGAGGCCAGCGCCGCACAGTTTGCCGAACGCGGGGACACGCGCAATCTGTACAACCTGGGCAACGCGCTCGCCATGCAGGGCGATTTCGAAACAGCGATTGACGCCTACGAACAGGTCCTCGAGATGGACCCGGATGATGTCGACGCCGAATACAATCGTGACCTGCTGAAGGAATTGCAAGCGGAGCAGCAACAGCAGGAAGGCGAGTCGCAGCAAAGCGATCAGGAGTCGGGCGGCGAGAGCGAAGAATCTGATAGTGAGAGCGACTCAGAGCAGCAATCCGACGCCCAATCGGATTCGGAGTCCGAGGGCGATCCGTCGGAGCGCCCGGAAGATGCTGACCAGCAGGAGGCGCTCGAGGCGCTGCAGGAAGAACTGCAGCGCGCCGCAGAGCAGGCCGAGGAACAAAACGAAGCGCAGCAGCAGCTAACAGAAGAACAACTTGAAGCTTTGCGTCGCGAGCAGGAACAAGAGCAGGCGATGGAACAATGGCTGCGCCGCATCCCCAACGATCCCGGCGGCCTGTTGCGTCGAAAATTCCGATATCAATATCAACGCATGGGTAAAGACCAGGATGGCAACAACCTGTGGCCCGACGATGAGGTTCAACCATGGTAAGCACCTACGCACCCCGCATCGTCAGTCGACTCGCGCTCATCGCGCTATTGCTCGTTGTGTTTTCGAATTCGCAGGCTGCGATCAGTGCAAGCGTCGACCGCGCGCGCGTCGAGCAAAATGAATCCTTCACTCTCGAAATTATTATCGATTCGAACAGCGACCTGGCGCCGGACCTCGGGCCGTTGGAGGTGGATTTTTTCGTCGGTCAGACCAGCCGACTCAGCAACACGCGAGTCGACCACGGCGCGATTACGCGCAGCATGACGTGGACGATCGCGTTGATGGCGAAACGCGCTGGATCGCTCACGATCCCCTCGCTCACGATCGGCAACGAACAGAGCAACACACTAACGATTGAGGTACTGGAACCGAGTTACGAGCCGCCGGGCGAGGCCGACGTCTTCATTACCGCCGAAGTTGATTTCGCCGAAACCTACGTGCAGGCACAGGTTCTTTATACGATCAAACTCTATCGTGCGGTTGCGACACGGCAACAGGTATTGCGCGAAGCGACTTACAGTGGGGCCGAGGTTCTCGTCGAGGATGCCGGTGACGAACGCAGCTACGAAGCGATATTGAACGGTCGCGCCTACAACGTCGTCGAGCGCTCGTTCGCCGTTTTTACGCAGGAAAGCGGCGAGGTATCGATCTCTCCAACACGCTTTGAGGGACGCGTATTGCGCGACGGCCGCATTACGGGACGCAAGGTTTTCGAGTCCGAATCGCAAACGATTATGGTCAATCCAATACCGCCGCCGCCGGCCGATTATCCGAATGCCGCGTGGCTGCCCGCGAAGGATCTAACCCTCACTGACAGCTGGTCCCGCGATCTGAGCGAGTTGCGAGCGGGCGAGCCGATTTCGCGCGACATCACGGTCAGCGCGCTCGGCCAGCTGGAAACGCAGATCCCGGTGATCGAGCCACCGCAGGCTGATGGCGTTAGCATTTACCCCGACAAACCCCGCCTGAGTCGTAAGCTGGAGGCGCGCGGTATTCGGGGAGAACGCACCGATCAATACGCGATGATCGGCGTCGCGGGCGGCGAAATCGTAATGCCCGGTCTCGAGTTGCCGTGGTGGGACGTCGATGACGCAGAGTGGCGGGTTGCGCAACTTCCCGCTGTGACCGTCAACATTCTGCCATCCGACGATCTGCCTGTTCCGGGGTTGGTGGCGCAACAAGATTCCGTGGAGGCCGCCGACACGACGGATGTAGCGCCAGTCGTTGTTCATTCAGAGTTCTGGCGTCGAGCCGCAGAATTGCTCTTCGCGATCTGGCTGTTGACGCTGTTCGCGTGGTGGTGGTCGGGACGACCCAGGCGCGAGGAGCGCGAGCCACCACCGATTCCATTGCATAAGCGACAGGCGAAATCTCTTAAGGCGGCGCGCAAGGCAGCGTTGGCTGGCGACGCCGCTTTGGTAAGGCATGCGCTGTTGGAATGGGCTCGATTGCAATGGCCTGACGATTCGCCGCGCAGTATCGATCGCATTGCAGCAGGCGTGTCCGATCCGCTGAAGCAAGAGCTGCAGCAATTGTCAGGCATCAGCTACGGGCCCAATGGCAAAGACTGGCACGGCGAGGCGCTGGCCAGGGCGCTGCGATCGTTCTCCGTTGTGGAAAAGGGCGACCCGGCGAACTCAAAAGACCTGCTGCCGCCGTTGATGCCTGAAACCTGAGGCTACCAGTGACCAACGCTGGGCATCGACGCCCACGGCTCCTGGACAGGTAATGAATCGCCTTTTTGCAGCATCTCGATTGAGATGTCGTCGGGGGATCGGACGAACGCCATGTGGCCGTCGCGCGGTGGTCGATTGATCGTGACGCCGGCGTCCATGAGTGACTGACACAGTGCGTAGATGTCGTCGACTTCGTAAGCGAGGTGACCGAAATTGCGGCCTTCGCCATAGTCCTCCGGATCCCAGTTCCACGTCAGCTCGATCTGCGCCGCATCGTCGCCCGGGGCGGCCAGAAAAATAAGGCTGAAACGCCCCTCTTCGCTGTCATAGCGTCGTAACTGCTCCAGGCCGAGCTTGTTGCAGTAGAAGTCGAGCGATGCATCGACATCGACGACTCGCACCATCGTATGCAGGTATTTCATGGCCTTGTCCCGGTTGAACTTGTTCGCGATTAAGGACCACAATGGTCAGTCATTCGGCCCCCGCGAGCAAACCGTGCACGACATCCGCACGATCACACTGGACCTCGACGACACGCTATGGGCGATCGCGCCGGTCATTGCGCGTGCGGAGCAGTGCCTGTACGAGTGGTTCGGTGAGCGCTTTCCGGGGATTGTTGAGCAATTTTCAATGCTCGACATTCTTGCCTTGCGAAATCAGGTTTTCGAAGAGAATCGTGATCGTATCCATGACATGACGATACTGAGGCGTGCCGTCATAGAGCGCGTCGGCAAGGAGTGCGGTTACAACAATATTCCGATCGACGAGGCGTTCGCCGTGTTTGACAAGGTTCGCAACGAACCCGAGCTCTTTCCCGACGTGCGGCCCGTGCTCGAGTCACTGAAGAAGCGTTATACGCTCGTGGCGGTAACCGATGGCAATGCCAATCTCGACAAAATTGGTATCAATGATTTGTTCGATGAATTCGTTTCAGCACAGATCGCCGGTGCAGCCAAACCCGACCGCAGGATTTTTGATGCAGCGGTCAGTGTTGGTGGCGCGTCGCAAACCCAGACTCTGCATGTGGGTGACCATCCGGAGAAGGACGTGCAGGGTGCGCGCGACGCGGGACTTAAGACCGTCTGGATCAATCGCGACGAGGCTCGTTGGCCGGATGCACTCGCCGCGCCCGACAGTGTCGTCACCGATCTGTACGAACTCGACCGAATTCTGATGCCGTTGCGCTAAGCTTGAACTGTATGCAGCCCGCCAAAACACCATTGATTCTGTACATACCCGGCCTGCTGCCAAAGCCTGAGGCAGAGACACACAAGGCCGCGTTGTTACGCTGTCTTCTCGAAGGCGTACGCAAGAATGATGCAGCGGTAGCTGAGCAAATTGAGGCGGCCGGCGGCAGCTTCGAGATCGTCGCGTGGACATACGATTTTTATCGCGTGCACCGTGACATCGCACTCGATGCGGCGGCGATCGACGCGGTCATTCATCAGCGAGAGGCCAGCGAAGAAGATATTCGCGAGGCGTCCGGATGGCGGCGCCGGGCCACGGTTTGGCTGTACCGCCTCGGCGATCTAATACCATTTCTGATTCCGCACCTCGCCACTGAAAAGATGGAAGTGCATATTCGCGACCTGCGACGCTACGCCCGCAATCAAAATGGCATTGCGGACCACGCGCGCGAAATGTTCAAACAGCCCGTGCGTGCGGCGTGCGAGGCGGGCAGGCCCATTCTGCTCATCGCGCACAGCATGGGTTCGGTAATCGCCTACGATGCGCTGTGGGAGACGACGCAGAGTGATGTTGACCACGTGCGCATCGACAGGCTGCTAACCAGTGGTAGCCCGCTCGGCCAGAGTTATCTGCAAAAACGAATTTTTGGCCATGAGCTAAGCGGTAAAGCGCGCTATCCGAATAACATTCGACGCTGGAGCAATCTAGCGGCCGTGGGCGATCTCACCGCCATCGATCCGGTACTCAAAAATGATTTTGGCGAGATGCTTGAACTTGAACTTGTCGAATCAATCGAGGACGAGGCCGTGTTTAATTACTTTAAGCTTAAAGGGCAGCTCAACGTGCACGCCGAGTACGGTTACCTCGTCAATGAGGTCAACGGTCGAATCGTCGCGGACTGGTGGCGCGAGCAGTCGTAGGAGCTGCGCCTGCGCTGCGATAATCGCGCTGCAAGCAGCGCTCCTACAGCAGGACTACGACGCTTCAATCGCCGGCTTGATAACAACATCAATGCGCCTGTTGCGCTCACGACCCGACGGTGTTTCATTGCTGGCGACCGGGCGTGTCTCACCGTAACCCGTAGCGATCAAACGATAGGTCGGGATACGCATAGCATTGATCATATATTGCTGAACCGACTCGGCACGTTCCTGTGACAGCTTCTGGTTTGAATCGTCGCCGCCATGCGAATCGGTGTGACCTTCTATCGTCAGCTCGCTGCGCGGAAATACGTCAATGGCCTTTTCGACTTTTTCCAACAGCGTGAAATTCTGCGGCCGAATCTGCGATTGACCGCTGTCAAACGTCAGGCCAACGAGACGCAAAATAATCGTGTTGCCCTGACGGAACACACGGGCCTCGTTTGTTGTGAACATTTTCTCGACCTGCGCGAACTGTTCGCGCACACGATTCTGTGCTTCAAGACGTTGCACGAGCGCGGCGCGTTCTTCGGTGGCTCCGCCGAGGCGTTGGTCAAGCGCCCGCAGCTCGTCGTCGAGGTCGGCGAGGCGAATTTCATTCTCGCCCGCTTCCTGTTCGAGCCTTTGTGCATCTACGCGACTTTTCTCGATGAATGTGACGAGCTCGGTGGCCAGATCCGCGGGGCCATCTTCCATGTCCGGTCTTACGTCTGCGGCAGCTGAGATAGCAACCAAGGGTTTTTCCCAGGCCAGAACCAGGTCCTCGACGCTCATGTCCTTGTCACGAACGCGACGCACTATTTCCGAAAGGTAAATGGCGTGTTTTGCCTCGTAGTTGGCCTGTCGCGCGAGGTTGCGCGGCAAGTCTGTGTCGTAGCGATTTTCGTTCAGTTCGCGCTCCGCGTCCGCCAGTAGTTGTTTGGCTCTGCCCAACGTGATCGGTGCGTAACGGCCAACCCGCGCACGGTCAGCATCTGCCAGCAATCGGCGCGTTTCGCTGAGATATTGGGCCTTGATCGCAACCAGTTCGGCATCGCTGTACAGGCTTGTTGCCT
>Ga0255056_10000224_pt1 | contig 15755 bp, 14 predicted proteins | sample Cases_109_1_MG_FD_183639 | JGI IMG/M metagenome (GOLD analysis project Ga0255056, IMG submission 183639) | Seawater microbial communities from Amundsen Gulf, Northwest Territories, Canada - Cases_109_1 | ecosystem: Environmental > Aquatic > Marine > Gulf | place: Canada: Northwest Territories... | reverse complement strand
GCGACGACGCGGCCTTCGAGACTGGCGGCACGCGTGCGCGCCGCCATCCGGTCCAGCGTGTGCAATCCGAGCTGACCGCCGTCATGCAGATGGAGATCGATGCCCTTGCCGTGGCGCTCGGCGAGCGCAAAAACAAGAGCGAGATGGGCTTCAATGTCGCCCTCGAAACTCGCGGAGTCGAGGCCGCCGACCACGTCCGCGCCTTGCGCGAGTGCTTCATCGAGCAGCTCCCGCGTTCCGGGCCGCACAAGCAAACCGCGCGCCAGCCCGACGATCTGGATCGACACCACATCGCGATACTTTTCGCGCAGCGCCAAAATGCCTTCGAGATGCGTCAATCCGAAATCGGTATCAATCTCGACATGCGTGCGCATATGGGTGGTGCCACGGCTCACCGCCCGCTCCACCAGCGCGCCGGCGCGAATCGCCAGCGAAGCGCCCCGGGCAAGCCAGTCCTTCTGGATCGCGAGGCGTTCGCCGACATTGAAGCCCGCGGTGCAGCGTTGATGCGGCCGCCAAACATCGCCAAAGAACGTGGTGTCGAGATGATTATGTCCATCGACGAAACCCGGAAGCACGAGTGCACCGCCAAGATCGTGGCGCTCGCGCCCGACTGAAACCTCAGCGCTGCCTTCCGCAAGCATGACGATCCGGCTGCCGGAAATGCCAATGGCCTGAACCGTCCCGTCGGGAAGACGGGCGTTGTCGAGAACGAGATCGAGCGACGGCATGATGGGTCGAAACCTTCAGATGAGAAGCACGAGTGGAAACGGAGAATGGACGCCGCTTTCGCGGCGGCGTCCATCGCAGATGCTCGGCGATCAGGTGCGCGGCAGCTGCCCCTGGATGCCTTCGACCAGCCAGTCGATGCTGCGCAGCTCGGCGTCCGGCATGGTGGCGCCGGCCGCAACACGTACCTTTCCGGACTGATCCTTGATCTCGCCGGTGAAGGGATGGAATTTACCTTCGAGAATAGCCTTTTCCTTCTCGGCCATCAGCGCACGCACCTCGGCGGGAAGCGCCGCATTCTGCGTCGTCATGCGAACGAAGCCGCCTGGTCCAAGGCCGCGCCATTTCGATTCCGCCTTCCACTTGCCGTCGATCACGCCTTGTGCGGCCTCGGCATACGCAGACGTCCAATCAAGTTCGAACGAGGTCAGCTGCCTGTTCTTGACGAATGCCGAGAAGTCGCCCGAGCTGCCGATCGACCACACGCCCTTCTCTTCAGCGGCGAGACCCTGCACCGGCGTGTTCGGGCTGCCTGAGAGAACGTCAGCACCCTGCGACACCAGCGCGTTGATGGCATCCTTCTCTTTCGCCGGATCGCTCCAGGCGTTGGCCCAGATCAGCTTGCACACCGCATTCGGATTGACGCTGCGCGCGCCGAGCATGAACGCGTTAAGGCCGTAGATCACCTGCGGCACCGGGAAGGCGCCGACCCAGCCGAGCACGTTGCTCTTGGTCATCTTGCCGGCGGCAATGCCGGTGAGATAGGTGCCCTCGTAAGAGCGAGCCTCGAAAACTCCGAGATTGTCCAGCGTTCCGATGCCAGCGCAGCATTCGAATTTGGTCTTGGGCAGGGTCGGCGCTAACTTCCGAAGCGTTGCGTACTGGGAGAACGTAGTGCCCATGATCAGCTGATGCCCCTGTGCGGCAAGCTGACGGAAGACACGCTCTGCATCCTGGGCCTGCTGCACGTTGTCGAGCACCGTGACCTTTACCTTGCCGCCGGACTTGGATTCGAGCGAACGCCAAGCGCGGGCATGGAACGCCTCCCAACCGTTCTCGGCAATCGGCCCTTGATGGACGACACCGACCTTCAGAACTTCGTTTTGAGCAAATGCCTTTAACCCTGGTCCGAGGCCGATGGTTGCGCCAGCGGCGGAGCTACGCAGGAAATTACGCCTGGTCATCGAGAACATATTCATTTCCTCCTGATGGTCCGGCGCAGACGAACCGTTTGATTTTCTACCTGCGCGACTTGGTAAATTCGGCAGTATATCGACGAGAAAAATCAGGCTTCGCCATGGAACAGCTTGCCGAGCGAAGCCGGCGCATTGAGCTGAACCAATGTCGGATTGCGGGAGATCAGAACGAGCACGACGATCGTCGCCAGATAGGGCAACGCCGACATCATCTCTGGAGGGACCGGGATGCCGGCGCCCTGAGCGAACAGCTGCACCGTCGTCATACCGCCGAACAAATAGGCTCCGAGCAGCACCCGTTCCGGTCGCCATGTCGCAAAGACAACGAGCGAAAGCGCGATCCAGCCGCGACCGGCGGTCATGCCTTCCACCCAGAGCGATGTGTAGACCACCGCCAGATAGGCGCCCGCGATGCCGGCCATCGCGCCGCCGAACAACACCGCGTACAAGCGCACGGTGTTGACCGGGTAGCCGATCGAGTGGGCTGAGGCCGGCGATTCACCGACAGCACGAAGGACGAGACCAGCGCGCGTGCTGTAAAGGAACCAGAACACACCACCGAAGGCGGCCCACGACAGATAGATCAGCGGGTGCAATAGCACGAGAGTCGAACCGATCAATGGAATGCCGCTCACCCATGCGGCAAGTTCAGAAGGCTCGCGTGCCAGTGCGACGCCAACGTAAGGCTTGCCGAGAAATGCACTCGCGCCGGCCCCGAAGATCGCCAGGGCGAGGCCGCTCGCAACCTGATTGGCCTTCAGCGTAAGCGTGAGCAAGGCAAAGATCGCCGCCAGTACAGCTCCGGCGAATGCGGCAAAAAGAACGCCGAGCCACAGATTATGCGTCGCATGGGTGACAGCGAAGGCAGTCACCGCACCAAACAGCATCATGCCTTCGACGCCGAGATTGAGCATTCCAGATTTCTCGGTGACGAGTTCGCCGAGCCCGGCATAGACGAGCGGCGTTCCAGCCACGAGCGTCGCAATCACAATGGCGGACAAGGTATCCATCACGCAGTTACCTTCTTCAATTTAACGGTGCCCGGTATTACGCGGATGCGATAGGTGATCAGGATGTCTGCTCCAAGCAGGAAGAAGAGCAGCACGCCCTGGAATAGACCGGTGATCGCCGACGGAAGGTTGAGCGTCATCTGGGCCGCCTCTCCGCTGAGATAGAGCAGCGAGATCAACAGACCACCGAGCACGATGCCGATCGGCTGGAGACGCCCGAGAAAGGCTACAATGATGGCGGCAAAGCCGTAACCGGGTGAGGCCGTCGGAAAGAGTTGGCCGAGCGGTCCGGCGATTTCACCGACACCAGCGATTCCCGATGCGACTCCGCCTGCCAGCATCGCGATCCACACCGCGCGGCGACCGTTGAAGCCGGCATACCGGGCAGCTGGCTCGGACAGACCAACCACCTGCAACTGGTAGCCGACGAAGCTTCGCTTGAGGATAAACCACGTGAACACGACAGCTGCGAGCGTAATCAAAACGCTGGCGTTGAGCCGCGTGCCTTCGATCAGAATCGGAAACAAGGCACTTGGAGCGAGCGGCTCCGATTGCGGGAAATTGAATCCGTTGGGATCGCGCCATGGTCCATAGATCAGGTAACTCAGCCAAAGCTGAGCGACATAAGTCAGCATCAGACTGGTGAGAATTTCGTTGGCATTGAAACGCGTTCGCAGAAACGCGGGGATCGCCGACCACAGCATGCCGCCGAACGCGCCAGCGACAACCATCGCAGGCAACACCCAGGATCCGCCCTGAGGTCCATAGTGCAGCGCTACCACGCCACTAAAGATCACACCCACTGTGAGCTGGCCTTCAGCGCCGATGTTCCAGACATTGGCGCGGAAACCAACCGCAAGACCGAGCCCGATCAGGATCAGCGGCGACGCCTTGATAAGGAGTTCGCCGACGCCGTAGAGGTTTTCGATCGGCTGCACGGCAAACACGTAAAACGCGGTTGCTGGATCCTTGCCCATCGCGATGAACATGCAGAGTCCGGTCAGCGCCGTCAGCCCGACCGCCAAGAGCGGAGAAAGGTATTGCATGATCTGGGAGGGCGCAACCCGACGTTCAAGCTTGAGCTTCATTGTCGATCTCCCGAGCCGCGTTGAGCGGCGTGGCCATCATGTCGCTGAGACAGGCCGGTCATCATCAGACCGATCTCGGTCAAATCCGTCTCGGCCGTAGCAATTGGTTTCGACAGTCGGCCCTTGACCATGACCGAGATGCTGTCGCAAATCTCGAACAGCTCATCGAGTTCTTCGGAGATGACCAGAATGGCGGTGCCTGTATTGCGAAGGTCGATCAGCGTCTGCCGGATGAACGCAGCGGCCCCGACGTCGACGCCCCAGGTCGGCTGTGACACGATCAGCACCTTCGGTTTCTGAAGCACCTCGCGGCCGATAATGAACTTCTGTAAATTGCCTCCGGACAAGCTGCGCGCTTCGGCATCCGGCCCACCACATTTGACCTGGAAGCCCTCGATGCAGCGGTGGGTGAAGGCCGTGATCGCGCCAAAATTCAACAAACCACCTTTGACCATGCCGCTGTCGTGCGCGGTTAGCAGCGCATTCTCCGCCAACGTCAATGTCGGTACCGCGCCGCGGCCGAGCCGTTCTTCCGGCACGAAGCAAAGACCGAGCCGGCGGCGCGTCAGCGGATCGGTGCAGCCAACCGGTCTGCCGAGAAGTTCGATCCGGCCCTTTTCCGGAATCGGTGTTTCGCCTGAAAGCGCGGTCAAAAGCTCTTTCTGACCGTTGCCCGAGACGCCGGCGATGCCGACGATTTCGCCGGCATGCACCACCAGATCGATCTGGTCGAGCGCGGTGCCGAACGCGGAATCCGCGGCACGCGTGAGCTTGTCGACCACAAGACAACGCTCGGTGCCGGCTGCGATCGACGACGGCCTGCACACCGGCAGATCGGCGCCCACCATCATTCGGGCCATGCTGCGCGGCGATTCCTGGCGCGGATCGCAAACGCCGGTGACGCGGCCGGCGCGCATCACCGTCGCCGCATGACACAGCGCCTTGATCTCATGCAGCTTGTGGCTGATGTACAGAATGCTGCAGCCATCATCGGAAAGTTGGCGCAACGTCTCGAACAGCCTCTCGACAGCCTGCGGCGTCAGCACCGAGGTCGGCTCATCCATAATCAGAAGCCGCGGGTTGAGAAGCAAAGCGCGGATGATCTCGACCCGCTGCCGCTCGCCGACCGACATCGTATGCACCAACCGGCTCGGGTCGACCGGAAGGCCGTAGCGTTCGGAGACAGCAACGATTTGTGCCGAGAGTGTTCCGAGATCCGGCTTACCGGTCATACCGAGCGCGATGTTCTGCACCACGGTCAGCGTCTCGAACAACGAAAAATGCTGGAACACCATGCCGATGCCGAGACGCTGCGCCTGCGCGGGACTCGTTACCGCGACCGCCTCGCCGCCCCAGATCAGCTCACCCGCGTCCGGCTTCACCAACCCGTAGATGACTTTCATCAACGTGCTCTTGCCGGCGCCGTTCTCTCCGAGCACGGCATGTATCTCGCCAGGCGCGACCTTAAGATTGATCTGGTCGTTAGCAAGGACCGAAGGATAGCGCTTACAAATGCCGCGCAGTTCAAGACGCGGTGTACCGTCTGGAAAGGCGATGCCGACTGGCCCCGTCATACGTCTTTTTCTCCGTCGCCACGATGTCAGACAACCTGGAAAGAAAACGCGGAGCGATGCGCGATCGCGTCGAGCCGCAAACAAAGTGCGTCAGCAACTTTCAAACTTACGGCCTATAACACTCACTCCCTGTCGGTTCGCTTTCGTTTGCGGATCACTGACCTCCTGGAAACGCGCGTCCGATATTCATTCGATCGTGCCATGCATGCCGACCAGATCAGCCCTGCTGGGTAAGAATAAACTTACTTATGTCAAGCGCAGAGACGATCTTCAAAAATTTGCGCTCCAAGAAGCGGCCACTCGGCATCGCCGCGGATAATTGGAGAGACGGCGCAGGCGTTCTGAAGCTACCGATCGCGAGTTGCCAATCGGGCACGCGAGTGAGCTGCACCTTGAAAAGACCGGCTCGCCCGCGCCCTCGCCTGCATTCTCATTTCGAATGCACACCCGTTCAGCCATTCGCGCGGCATAAAACAGCAATAAGGCCAGCGTGAAATTCGCCAATTCCCGCAACAGGAAAATGCCGATCTCCGCCGCACCTTTCAGGACGGGACCGCCCGGATTCCGGTCTTTGCGCTACAGTACTGAAACTACGCGACGTCATCGCTGAACCATTCAAGTATGGAGACTTAGATCAGAACTTTACAGTGATACCGGAGTACAGCGACTGTTCGGTGCAGCTGTTATTAGTCACGCCCCGAGCGACATTGCAGACAGGGCTCTTGGCCTGGTCAAGGCCGAACTTGTTCTGCCTATAGCAATAGGCAACCCAGACATCGACAAAGTGCGAGTACTTCGGTCCCCACATCGCCTTGCTGGCGTCAAGGGTCAGGCGGATCGGCTCTCCACCGCGGTGTCGCCGCCGCCGCTAGTGGTCCCGAGAGGGGCGTTCTGTTTGCCCTTCTTTCCGTACCAGCCAGCACGACCGCTGATGGAGAACGGTATTCCGGCAGGAAGCCGAGACCCATGCCCTCGGTCCATTTCTGGGCGAGCACGAGCCCTGCCTCGATGGTCTTTCTCAGTCCGACTTCGTCCGCGAGAATCGCACCCTTGGAAAGGGCGATTTAAAAGCGAACAGGGCAGCTTCCACCTGATGGGGATTTAGGTCGACCGGGGCATCCAGAAGCGCACCAGCGAACTTCTCCGCGTCAGCGACTGAACGCCGGCGGGTAAGCTCATGAGCGAAGAGCTTTGCATGATAGTCCGTTGTCAGTCCCGCCCCCGGCTCACTTCTTTGGTAGTTCACTATCCCATAGTAAATTACGGCAACAACCATCACTAAAATTCCGCGGCACCAAAAGGCCGCACGCGAAGAAAGGAACCCGACCAGTTACTGAGGCGGCGGTAACGACTCTCGTCAACAGCGCCCGGCTGATAGCCGGGCGTTTTTCTCATGCGTGGCGATCACGCTTGAGATGCGACGCCATCCTGCGGCGCACTTCGCTAACATGTATTCGATCGCGCGTGCGCTCGACCTACAGGAGGACGAATTTCGTGTGATGATGCGTTCGTTTACGTGCGCGGCGGAAAGCACCTTGAAGCCATCGGCAGCGAGCGCTTCTGCCGCTGACCCACCGGTGTATTCGGTCACATTGGTAATGATCGCAACTCGGTCGGCCATGCTCCACCACCCGCTATCATGTAAAGTAACGCGATGCGCAGAGCCTCAGACAGCGATACGTCCCTCAAGGTAGAGCACGGCGCGCCCAACAATGATCACCCGATCGCCATCGAGCGTACAACTGAGTGCACCGCCGCGCCGCGATATCTGCCGTGCTTCGAGCTGCGTCTTACCGAGGCGCGCCGCCCAATACGGTACCAGCGTGCAATGCGCTGAGCCGGTGACAGGGTCTTCGGGAATGCCATTGGCTGGCGCAAAGAACCGCGAGACGAAATCGACACCGTTCTTGCCCGGTGCAGTGACAATCATGCCCCAACGGTCCAGCTTTGCCACTGCGGCCATATCCGGATCGAGTGCAGCCACTTCGTCGGCATTGTCATAAACGGCGAGATAGTCGCGCGACCCGAGCAAGGCCTTGGGCTGCTTGCCCAGTGCCGCCACAAGGTTAACGGGTGTCGTGACCGGAATCGGCACCCGCGCCGGAAGATCCATTGCCAGTCGTTCGCCCTGGCGGCTCACAACGAGCGTACCAGCATTAATCGTCCGGAAGCTGACGCGGTCGCGACCCGGCTCTATATGGTGGAGAATCACATAAGCTGATGCCAACGTGGCATGACCGCAGAGATCGACTTCGACCGTCGGCGTGAACCACCGCAGCTCATACTCCTCCTCCTTTTTCACGAAAAAGGCCGTATCCGCTAGGTTGCTCTCTGCGGCGATCGCTTGCATCGTCGCAGCGGGCAGCCAGCGCTCCAAGGGACAGACAGCGGCCGGGTTGCCACCGAATACGCGGTCGGTGAAGGCGTCAACCTGATAGTATGGCACAAGCATAACCATAGTCCTTGTATCGGCAATCAAGAAGAGCGCCTTAGACCTTCCGGTCCGTCCCCACCTGTCCCTAACGATCAAACACGCCGAGCCGCAAAGGGTTTGCCTGTCGTCGTATGAGTTGAGATGCGGTTGTAGTTAAAGTCATCCTGTCCGCAAACCACCACCGCACGTAGTCTTTAAGGGAAATTCGTCCACCGTACTCTTCCACGTAATCGGAATCGGGATAGACTCGCACCGAAGTCGGTACATAACGCGAGGCAAAACCCAAGCGCATGTCTTTCGATTTTCCTTCGTGCGGATGAGAGGCGTGCATCAGCGTCGACCAGAACACGACGAACTGTCCCGGTCGCATGACCATCGATACGGCCTTCGACTCGTCCGGCTTCCAATGCGGATCAACTTGCAATTCGCGATAGTCGTAGCCAAAAAATCCTCGCCGGACGCCATCCTTATCCGCCGCATTGACCCGATCTGGATCATAGTGCATTCGTTTGGTTTCATCGTAATGCATCGAGCGGTGGGTGCCAGGAATAAACTGCAGAGCAGCAGTGTCGATCCCGGCTTCGGTAAAGGCCGTCCAGACAGTGATTGTACCGCCGAATTCCTCCGCTTCCGGCCACACAATCTGCGGCGTCCCGGAGGCATTAGCGAAGGTATCCGCCTGATGCCAATCAGTACCTTCGTCGCCCGGATACTTTGGAAAAAACTCAGTGCGCCAGTACAACATTCGGTCCAAGGACGCTGCTCACGCGGTCGACAATAGCCGGTTGGCAAATATGCTCTGCCAGAAACGGATTATCAAATTTCCTTCATCTCATCAGGCCCGTACAAGGTGAAGGGGCCAGCGCAGCCCTGTGCATGGAATTGCTCCAGTTCGCGCGGAGTAAGAGAAAACCGTTTCGTCCGGCTCGACATCGAATGCATCATTTCATCCTCTTTGTAAGTTGTTCAGAGATATTATGGTGGGTTCAGACGGTGGCGCCGCGCGAGCGCAATTCCTCCCAATTATCCAGCTGACACCACAAGGGCTGGATGTGGTGACGGAGGTCCGAAATGGACGCCCTCAAATCCGGTGGTTTTCTGTCGCCCGGTGATTTTGAATCAGATTTGGCGCCTGCCAGCCCCGGCGAGGCTTTCGAGCCCGCCGTTATGCTGGACCCCGCCAACGCTGCGCTGGAAGGGGTGTTCGATGACTGGCGGTCGGAAAACTACGATTTGCTCGTAGAAGGTTTGCCGGTGGATGTTTTGGATTTGCGATTAAGGCTCAATGCGGCTTCCGCGAAAGTTTGCAAGTCGTACCGGCTGGCCCCGAGCGCGTCATAGAACTGCATACTCACTTTGACCATTTCGAGAATATGTTTCTCAAAACTTGATTGAGTGAATTCGTGTTTGGTTGCCTTGTATGTGCCACCGGTTGTCCGACTTACAAAATTCACTGAATCGCTGAAAGACTCGATGTAAGAGTGAGCGAATACGTCTCGTTTTTGGATTGCACGGGATCGCGCCAAGGCCGCTCGAACGGGCCAAATCGCATTCATCGCAAGCCATCCGGATCGATCCAGCGCGGTTGGAACAGTTCGGTCGCAGCATGCGTGAGAATATGACCTCGGGATCGATTCCATTCCGCAAAGCTTATCTGCAATCCCTGATCGACGTGACCGAGGTCGATGATGCCCAAATCCGGATCAAAGGCAGCAAAGATGTGCTCGAAAGAGCGGTCCTGGCCAGCCGGAATGGGCAACTCCGGGTTCGCAGATGAGTACTGAATGGCGCGCCATTCAGAACAAAACTGCGAACTCTTATATAATTGAAATCGTTATATAATTGTCTCCGCGAATTTGGGCCAGTGGCCTCGACACGTCTGCTTTGCGCCGATTGCGTTGAAGAAGTCGGCGAGTTGGCTGTCAGCGAGCACATTGGGGCGCGCGCGGGTGAGTTCGCCCTTGCTCAGGCAGGCATTGTAGCGGGTCGCGGGATCAGCTTTGCCAGCTTTCGGAGGTTTTGAACGGTGGCAGCGAGGAGGAACTCGTCGTGGACTCCAGATGGGCCTCGTGGCCTGAATCGATCGAGGCGCAGGATGCGCTTCAGGGAGCAAATGGGCGCATCTTAGCGGCGTGGGGATCGACTTCTCCAGACCCGGCAGGCCAACAGACAACGCATTTTGTGAAGCCTTCAACGGTCGTCCGCGCGCAGAATGTCTGAACGCATCATGGGTCCTGTCGATGGCTGACGCCATCGATCGGCTCGAAATCGATGCAGCGTCGTCTCCTTCGAGGCGTCGAAGCTGCCGGCGAGCGAGAAGCCGTTGCGCCATTTCATCTCGGCGCCGGCGGTGATCACCGCGGAATTGGGCGACGGCTGCGCGCCTGACTAGGATCAGGACCCATTAAATTTATTGCGTGAGGGTTGGACGATTGATTCATCGGTGATCCCCGGACCGACATAGCGTAGCTCATAGTACGTCATATCCCGAACGCGAGGCGTCGCAGCAACAGCGCTCGCTTGTGGTTCAATCGAGATTCGGCGCGCGTCGGTGTCGGCTGAATTGCTCGTAAGCATAGGCATAAGCGAGCAAATCGGCCTCAGCCCATTGATGCCCCACGACGATCAGGCAAAACGGCGCGCCGGATGCGTAATAGCCGGCTGGCACCGTCACGCCGGGAAGCCCTGCAATGTTGATTTCGCAAACCGTGGTCTCGTGGATAATGTCTCCGCCGTGCAGCGGAGCAAGCGCGGTGCGCATCTGCGGGAAGATGACGGCATCCAGGCGTTCGCGCATGAACACTTCCGCGAAAATCCGCAAATAGGATTCCTTGGCGGCGATGAAGTCGGATAGATCGGGCGGGCGCGTCGGGTCGGCCAAGCATGCCTTGAATTGCGGCAGATTATGCATGAAGTGGAGCACGCCTCCCTTCTCGAAAGCATTTTCGGCGGCAGTCGCCGTGGCGAATTCAGCGAAGGTTTTCACTGCGGCATCGGGTCCCAACCGATGGAGATACTGCTCAAGGTCGTAGGGCACCGATTCCATTCCACGCGCATCGAATTCCTCCAACGACGGCGTCGCCTGACGCAGTTCTGCAAATCCCGACCCGTCGAAAGGGTCCTTCACCAAAATGGCGCCGAGTTTTTCGAGTTCTCCGCGCGCGCGGGCGTAAAGCTGCGAGGTCTCTTCGGACAGCGGTTGGTTGCGCCAGCCGGGGCCATAGAGGCCGATGCGCCTGCCTAGCAAGGCATCCTCGCGCAGCTTCGACGTATAGCCGCCTGCCGGCCTGTGCCCAACGCAAGCGATCGTCTTTGGATCTTCAGAGGTATAGCCGGCGAGAACATCGAGCGTCAGCGCCGCATCACGCACACAGCGCGCGATCGGACCGACAACATCGCGATTTGACGACAAGGGCAGAACGCCGGCATTTGGCACCAGCGCGAAAGTCGGCTTGATACCAACCAGACCTTGCGCCGCTGAAGGATTTTGAATGGATCCGCCGGTTTCCTCCGCAAGACCAAGGACCGCCATGCTGGCAGCGACCGCCGTCGCGGTGCCGGCACTGCTGCCGCCTGGAAGAAATTCGCGGCCGGCAGCGTTATAGGTCGGCCCGGCCCAGCTATCATTGGCATGACTGCCTGTATGGCTCAGCACCGGCACATTGGTCTTGCCGAGGATCACGGTGCCAGCCGCTTTCATGCGCGCCACCACCGGCGAATCCACTGCTGGCATCAGATCGACACCGCCGGTTTTTGAGTGCAGCAGTTTCCATCCCGCTGTGGTCGGGAAGCCGACCATGTCCATCGGATCCTTGATGACGACCGGGACGCCGTCGAGCGGACCGATCACCTTGCCGGCAGCGCGGCGCTTGTCGCTGGCGCGCGCCTCGTCTAGCGCCGCCGGATTACGGAAGATGATGGAGTTATAGCGCGGATCGATCTGGTCGATGCGAGCGATGAACGCCTGCGTCAGCGCTTCGGATGTTAACGCCCCGCTTGCGAAGGCAGCCTGCACCTGCTCCGCGGTCATTTCAATCAGACTCGGAAATGCAGACACTTCGGCGGGTTCTTTGATCGTCATAACGAGCTCCGGTGAGCGATGGGAGAAGAAACACGCCATGCCGATCTGGCTGGCGGGGTGCGCATGGTGGGATCACTGATTAGCGCGAGGCTTCGATGATCTTTTTCGAGATCGATGCGCCAAGCGTGTATTTCGGATCCACCATGTTGCCGAGGCGGACCTTGCCGCACATCGTCAACAGCATGTAGGCGTCGCTTTCGTCGAAGCCGAAATCGGCGGCCATCCAGCGGATCAGTTCGCGATAGGCGATGCGCGCAGCATCTTCCATCGGGCGGGCCGAGCCGATAGTCATATAAAAATCCGCCGTCTCAAGTCGCGGCCACTGCAACGTCATTCCCTTGATGAGATCGACCTGCACCGTGGTGATGCTCGGATGCTCGAGCGCGACACCGCACAATTCGCCGTCGCCTTGAATGGCGTGACAATCGCCCAGATACAGCAGGGCGCCGGGGGCATTGACCGGAAGATAGATAATCGAATCCGGCGCGACATCCGGAAGATCCATGTTGCCGCCATAGTAGTCGGGAACGAGCGACGAGATGGCCTCGATCTCCGGCGACGTGCCGATGGTGCCGATGAACGGTTCATAGGGCAATGTGAGCTTATCGCTCCATTTGACACCGCCTTCGACCGTCACCTCGATCTTCTTGACCCGTTCCGGCAGCGGCTGGTTCAACAGCGCCGTCGTGCCGGTGCCGACCAGCCCGCCGAATTCCGGAATGAGGCAGGTGGTACCGACGGGTTGCGGTCCGCGCGGACGAATGGACTTGATGTGGACTGCGAGACAATCCCCCTTCTCCGCACCGTTGACGTAAATCGGCCCGTTCTGCGGATTGAGGAACGGGAAGTTCAGTATCTGACTCGGAACATCGGTCTCAAGGCGGATCTTTCCCTCGAAAGCGTCGTGCGTTTCGCAGGACACAACCGCACCGGGATCAACACGCAAGACCGGCTCGGCAAACGGACCGTAGACGTAGTGATATTTACCCTGCTCGCTTTCGGTGATCGTGTGTTGCTTGCCGGGCTTGCCGTGCGCCACACCCTTGCGGGCCATGATGGATTGATCTGTCCAGGACATGTTTCTTCTCCCTTGGTGAATGTTTGGTTCAGACGGCGAGATACCGTCTGACGATGTCGCGATCCTCGAGAAGGTCGGGCGTCAGTTCCGCAATGACGCGACCCTTGTCCATCACGAAGCAGCGCTGTGCCATCGCGCGGATCATGTCGATGTTCTGTTCAACCAGCACGATGGTGAGGCCCGTCTTCTGATTAAGATCGACGCCAATGCGAGCGATGTCCTGGACGATCGAAGGCTGGATGCCTTCGGACGGTTCGTCGAGCAGCAGTATCGCCGGCCGACCCACCAGCACACGGCCGATCGCCAGTTGTTGCTGCTGACCACCCGAGAGGGTGCCGGCTGGTTGACTGCGGCGCTCGTGCAGAATCGGAAAGTAGCGATAGACTTGGTCGTAGTCGGGTGCCCCCCCACGAATGCTCTCGCCGACACGCAGATTTTCCTCAACGCTCATGCGCGGAAACACATCGCGCCCTTGCGGCACATAGCCAAGCCCGAGGCGCGCACGGGCGTGCGGCGCCATTCCGCCGATTTCATCCCCCCTAAAACGGATCGATCCATCGCTCGGAGGTAGAAGCCCAATGATCGCCTTGATGAGCGTCGATTTGCCGACGCCATTACGGCCGATCAGCGCGAGGATTTCGCCGTCGTTGACCGTCAGATCGACGCCTTGAAGCACCGGCTTACCGCCGTAGCCAGCCCGCAGCCCGGAGATGGAGAGCAAGTGCTTAACCATGAGCGATATCCTGCGTCTTCCGAGCTGGCGGCTGATCCGGCACGCTCGCTTCATGGTGCGGGCCGTGGCCCTGACCGAGATAGATTTCGGCGACACGCTCGTCCGCGATCACCTCGTCGATACTGCCCTGCATGAAGATGCGGCCGAAATGCAGAACCGTGACGCGCGTCGCGACCTGACGCACGAATGCCATGTCGTGCTCGACGACAAGAACCGTCATGCCGCCATCCTTGAGCGCCTGCACCATCTCACCGGTCGCGCGGGTCTCCTCGGGTGACATGCCGGCGGTCGGTTCGTCGAGCAGGAGCAGTTTCGGCTTGAGGCTCACCGCCATGCCGATCTCTAGCCACTGCTTCTGGCCGTGACTGAGATTGCCCGCCAATTGAGTCGCCTCACTGGACAGATTGAGGAAACGGAGAGCGCGGTCGATCTCGCTCTGCAGGCTTTCGCCATGGTAATGCCGCTGCAGAGCGATTTCGAGGTTCTGGCTGACACTCAGCAACGAGAAGATGCCAGGTACCTGAAACTTGACGCTGATGCCGCGGCGAATCCGGTCATGCGGCTCCAGCGCGGTGATATCTTCACCATCGTAGAAGATGGAGCCGCTGGTCGGTGTATACTCACCGAGGATCAACCGGAAGAAAGTGCTCTTGCCGGCACCGTTGGGACCGATCAGGCAATGCAACTCACCCGGCTCCAGCGCAAAATCGACATCGGCTGTGACCTTCAGACCGCCGAAATTCTTGTTAAGCTTCCGAGCTTCGAGCAGGGCCATTACGCAACGCCTCCCTTGCGGAAGCGACGATCCAGCCATTGAGGCAACTGCGCGAGCGCCGTGACCAACCCGTTAGGTGCGAGCAGGACGGTCAACACCAGCAGCAGTCCCATCACAACCAATGCATACTGGCTGCCATATATCGTCAGTGCCTGGAATGTCCCGAGCAGGAATAACGTGCCGAGCACCGTCGTCGTCAGATCCCCGCGACCGCCAACTGTCACCCAGATAATCGGCAGCGCCGCAGCGGTGATCCCCATGCTGGATGGCGTGATGTACTGACCCCAGCTCGTGTAGAGCACGCCACTCAACCCTGCCAGGGCGGCGCCAATCACAAACGTCGCAAGCTGATACTTCCGCACATCGTAACCAAGCATGGTCGCGCGCTGCGGGTTCTCGCGAATCGCAACGACGACATAGCCGAATGACGAGTTCACCAGAATGCGGAGCGCCAGATAGACCACGACCAGCAGACCCAACACGACGTAATAAAGCGGGATATCGGGAGCCAGCACGATGTCGCCGCCATGCCACGGAATCGTCAGCGGCGGCATTCCGCTCATGCCGTTGAAGCCGTTCAGGCGCGCGTTGCCGATACGCCATTCCGGTGCCGCCGTCTGGGCCATGAAGCGCTCGAACACCAACGTGACGGCCAATGTCACGATACCGAGGAAGACGCCGCCGATGCGGCCGAAGAACAGGAAATAGCCAAGCACAGCCGCGACAACAGCCGACGCCGCCACCGCAACAATCATCGCGAAAAGCGTCAGGCCATAAGCCGCACCGAAATTGAGCGTGACAATGCCGTAAGCGTAACCCGACAGGCCGAAGAACGCGGTCTGACCAAAGCTGAGTGCGCCGCCATAGCCCCAGATCAGGCACAGCCCCATCGCCATGAAGACCCAGTTGAAAAAGTAGATCGTATTGCCGACCGTGTAAGCATCCGCAACCAGCGGGTAGGCCATGGCAAGCGCCACGACGGCGCCCGCCGATATCCAAAACTTGCGGCCTCGGCCCAGCGTCTGCGGACCTTCAAGGCGATTCAAAATTTGCCGCA
>Ga0255056_10000222_pt1 | contig 15878 bp, 18 predicted proteins | sample Cases_109_1_MG_FD_183639 | JGI IMG/M metagenome (GOLD analysis project Ga0255056, IMG submission 183639) | Seawater microbial communities from Amundsen Gulf, Northwest Territories, Canada - Cases_109_1 | ecosystem: Environmental > Aquatic > Marine > Gulf | place: Canada: Northwest Territories... | reverse complement strand
ATAGGCCTTCTTCCCTTTGTTGCGACAGTAGGTGTTATGATGATCAAACTTGGTCTTCAAGGAGTAAAATTTGCTTATATTGCCAAACATTATCTTGGACCAATTGCCCCCTTTTGGAATCTTGTTGGAGTAAGAGTTGGGAGTGAATTTATCAAATTTACGACTCCTATGTTTGTTGGTGCCGAGTTTGTAGTTATTTACTGGTTGCACAAGAAGGGCGTTTCTGCCTCCAAAGCATCTTGGGTTGCCATTTTAGATATTGTTACTGAAGTTTTTGCAGCAGGATTATTATCAATCATGGCAGGAATATTTGCTTTGATTAATGGAGCATATGTAGTGGCTGCAATAGTTCTTGGAACTAGTATTTTTGTAACAACTTTATGGTTGATTTTATTTTTCTTGTCATCAAAAAGAGTTTTCCAAATCCCACAAGGAATTGCAATTTTTGTAAAAAAACTTGGTAAAAACAAAGGCTCAAAACTCATTGACCAATCAAATCTATTGATGAAAGATGTATGTTTAATGAGTAAAGAAAACTTTAGAACAAAAGAATCAAAGAAGGTATTTACAATTGGTTTTCTTCTTTCTATTGCATCATGGATTTTCTATGGAGTTTCCTTTATGGTAATAGCATTTGGAACAGGATATGTAATTGGTCTATTTGACTCTGTTATGGCAGTAATGGGTGCTAATGCGATTGGAAATTTACCAATCACAGTAGGAGGTTCAGGACTAGCAGAATTTGGATTAGTTGCTTATCTTAACAATCTTGATCCCTTTAATTTTCATGTTCCAGAAGAAAGTGTGCAATGGAGTACAGTGATTGGATGGAGAATTGCTACTTATTATGTTCCAATAGGTATAACTTGGCTTCTTTTAGTAAAACTAGCCCTACGTAAATATACACAACCAGGAATTTCATAGAAACTACTTTATTTTCAATTTGGTTTTTTGATTTATGGAATTCAAAAATAAAGTAGTTGTAATTACAGGAGCTTCAAGTGGAATAGGAGAGGCTTCTGCAATAAAATTTGCGGAAAAAAATGCTAAAATTGTGATGGTGGGTAGAAGAAAAGAAAAATTAATTGAGGTAGAAAAAAAAATTTCTAAATTTAAAGCTGAAACTCTTGTATGCAAATGTGATGTTTCAGAAAAATCCGAAGTAGAAAAGATGAGTAAAGAAGTTTTAAACAAATTTGGTACAATTGATGTACTGGTAAACAACGCTGGTTTTGGAATCTATGGCAAAGTTTCTGATCTCACCATAGAGGAAATTGAAGCTCAAATGTCCACTAATTATCTTGGGATGGTTTATTTTATCAAAAACTTTCTACCAAAAATGCTTGAACAAAAATCTGGACATATAGTAAATGTTGCATCAGTTGCAGCAAGTTTTGGTTTACCCGGTATTGCATCTTACTGTGCATCAAAATTTGCAATGCTTGGTTTTTCTGAAGGACTACATCACGAACTCAAAGGATCAGGAGTAGGTATTACTGTTGTAAGCCCAATTATGGTTCGTACAAATTTCTTTGATCATCCTTCTTTTGAAACAATGCCAAAGTATTCTTCAACAGCCTTGAGTGCAGAAACCGTTGCAAAAGCTGTTGTTAAAGCGGCAAATTCCTCACGACTTGAAATCATAGTCCCTCCAGTGGTTAGAGGAGCAGTATGGGCAAAACAGACCTTTCCTTACATAATTAATCCAATAATTGGTTCTGCATTTAAAAAACAACTAGAAAAATTAAATTAAAAAATTATTCTTCAGGTTCACTTGGAGCCTCATCAGAGCCTACATCAATAGGTTCCAATTTTTTTAAATTAAATTGATAGATTGCATTCATGTCAATTTCTTTTTCTTTTTTTAGAAATTCTGTTACTTTTTTGCTCAATGGAGCCTTTAATGCATCAAATGTAAACTCGTAAACAAGTCCTCTTTCTAATTCGTTTGTTTTGATTGATTTTGGTAGATCTAGTGTTACAATATGTCTACCATCTTCAATTGGCTCGTAAAGCTGGGCATCGGCTTTACCGTCTTGCTCATAAATTTCTAAAAGGTAACCTGTTTTTGTTTCCGACTTTGGTTTTCCAAATTTTGCATTTTTAATTTCATCTGAAACCCACTGTGGAATATCCTCTTTCTTTTTTGCCATAATTCATCAACTAACGCTATATCTGACGCTTTTCTTTCTTACTTTTTTGCCACCATTCCAAATAATCATATTGTTTATCTTCTCGCGTTACCTCTCTTTGGTTTAGACGATCTCTAATATCACTAATTTGTTCTCGTGATGCGTATAGGCCACATTTTTTACAGATAAAGTTTTTAGTTGCAGGATCTAATTTCATTGGAAATTCACCTTCTTGTGGTGGTTCAATTTCAGAAATCTGGCCTTCTTCTAATGTGGCCTGTTTTGCCAATATGGCTTTTCTTTTCCTTGCAATACATTCTGGACAATCAGGCAATGATGTTTTCACAGAATTTTTCCATAAAAGCGTTCCCACCACTAGCTGATCGGATGTAAATTTTTCTGTTTACGGAATTTCTGGTACGCGGATTATATCTTCATCCCTTTCGGTCAGTTCGCCCATCGAACATACCGCGTACCAGATTAATAGATAATTCAACTGAAATTATTATTATTTCTTGTTTTCTAGAACCTCACAGACAATTTTTGCTGTGTTTTCAGCTCCATTATCTGAAAAATTTTCTGAAAAAATCTCTAGTTTTTCCTTATATTCATTATAATTACTCTTAATTTTTTTAACTGCAGAAACTACTTGATTTTTATTTTTAGCTAATATTCCTAATTTCCTTTCTTCGATCCACTTTATCTGATTCGTGTGTTCATCATATACTGGAATTCCGATCACGGGTTTTGCATTAGCACCAATAATTTCACCCAAAGTTGTATGAGAGCCATTTACAACTGCATATTTGCAATTTCTTAGGATAGTATGTTTTTCAAATTCTGATAAAAATCCAACGTCAATTTGGATCCAATCTATATTTTTTTCCAAAGCTTCTACAATTGAATATCTAATACCATTCTTTCCAATTACTCTGTCAATTGACTGATCATTTCTTGCATGTGAAATAATTCGTTTTTCATTTTCCATCTCATCTTGTCTGAAAACCTCTTCAAATTTTTTACCTGTTGTATCATTGGTTGATTTATTTCCAGTTCTCATCCAATAACCAAACTCAGCTCCATTAATCAATTTCTCAAAATCAGTTTTAGTTTTTGATTTTAATGGTTTTTTACTAGCATAATGTCCTACGTATGTTACTTTTTCCTTAAGATCTTCTGGAAAATTCAGATTATATTCACAAATAGTATAAGGAGGAGGAGAATCAGCAACGATTATTCTGGTTGCTTTTGCCATTTGTTTTGCTATGAATAATAATGAAGGATAAAAGTAAAATCGAGTTTTCCATAGTTTTGGAATAAATTGATTTGTGATAAAAAGACTAGTGATTTGTCTGTTTTTTGCTAATACATTTGATCCAACATCACCATCATTAATCACTAAATCAAATTTTTCTTTATCGTAAAGTTTTCTCTCTGCTTTTAGATAATCAGGAATCTGTTTTAGAAGAGGCGGATTTTCTGAAACGGGAATAAACAAATTAATCATTGATAAAGTGATACTTGGACCAGCCTGACCTTCGATTGGAGTTGGCATTAAGATTTCATGAATGAAGTTCCGTTGTGAAGGAAATTTTTCTAACAGTCTTTGATAAACTTCTGCTTTACTTGAATAGTGAATTTCATATTCGTTTTTAAGGAAATCTGGTAGTTTGTTGTTTAAAGCCATCATTCTAGAATAATGTCCAAATCCCCAAGGATAGATGAATTCGCCTATCTTTATCATTCTATAAAATTATGTAAAGCGGTTTAAATTTGGAATGATCTTAATCTAGAGAATCAAGTATATCGTGAACATTATTAGGACCAACAACGATAGAAACTTTCTGTTTGTTTGAAAGTGATTCTTTAGCACGTTTTTGAACCTCAGCTGGAGTTTTTATTAAAGAATCAAATTTTATTTTTCCCAAGTTTTCAATTTTGTGTAAGAATTTTCCTAATCCAATCTCCTTCGCATTATCTAATATATCATCATCTAATCCAGCTAGGGGAATATGTGGAATCAAATTTTTCTCAAATACTCTTTTGATTACAACATCCGAAAAAGATGAGGGAAAAATTAGATGAGAAATTGCAATAGAAATTTTTTTTATTTTATTTGCTTTAGCTACTGTGATTAGTATTTCAGTTATGACTTGAATTACATGAAAAAAATTCTTTCCATATTTAATTGGTATAGGAATCTGATAGAACTCTAAATCAATACTTGAACAGAGTGTTCTGGGAATGATCCTATTCAAAATTTTTACATTATTCAATAACTCAGATCTTTTGTGATAACAAACTACAATCTTTACATCGAAGCCTTGTTTGATAGTTTCAAGACATGAAAGAGCAGAAAATTCATCAAAGATACTGCAAACAGTCTTTTCGTTTTGTGAATTGTAAGGAACTCCACCTAAGCCCTTATCAGTAAAAATGCAAACATAGGCGTATTTTTTGGTAAGATATGTGTAAAGTATCTTATCGTTATTTAGTTCCGTCCCAGGTTTTGCACCAAGTTTTACGGTTTTTTCGATAAGTGAAGAAGTAGCAGCAATTTCTACATCTTTTGGTAAATATCCAGAAGATTGACCTTCTACTTTAACATAAAATTTGTCTCCTTTAAGCAAAAGATTAGAGCCTAGTTTGGTAATAGATGCTACAACAGTTTTAAATTCATTTTTTACTTGTTTAGCTATTGCTACTCTTTCAATTCCAAAAAGCAAATTTATTGCCGATGAAGTGAAAACGGGATCATTAGCATCAACTACTATAAGAGAATCATCTCTTCGAATTTCTTGATATTTTTGATTTTTTATTTTTAGAATTTTTTTGATATTAGATACTAGAGAATTGATTTTATTTTGAGCAAAAATAGATGGAAATACAACAACTGATGCGTTTTCACTCACTTTGGTGTTTTATCTCAGGTTGTTTATAATTTTAGAATATTATCTAAATCTCAAACCTCGTAATCATTATAAAACAATCAAAATCAAAACAAATCATGAGTAAATTCACAGTTGATCAGATTGCTGAACTTAATGAAAAACTGAAAACACCAGAGGAGGTTCTAAAGTGGGCAATGGAGAACGTTCATCCAAAATTGGCATTAGCGTCAAGTTTCGGTGCTGAAGATGTAGTAATCATTGATATGATGACTCGAATTAATCCAAAAGCAAGAATCTTCACTTTGGATACTGGCAGATTGAATCAAGAAACTTATGATGTAATGGATGAAATTAGGAAAAAATACGATGTTAATGTCGAAGTTACCTTTCCAGAAGCTGAAGAGGTTACTGAAATGGTTCGCGTAAATGGTATGAATCTATTTTATGAAAGTATTGAAAACAGAAAACTATGTTGTGGAATTAGAAAAGTACATCCATTAAACAAAATGTTAGCAACTCTAGATGGTTGGATAACTGGCCTTCGTAGTGATCAAACTGATAATAGAAGTAATACATCTAAAATTGAAATTGATGAACAACATAATGGAATGATAAAAATTAACCCAATAATTGATTGGACTTGGGATCAAACTTGGGATTATATCAAAGCAAATAATGTTCCCTACAACAAATTACATGATAAAGGATTTCCTAGTATAGGATGTGAACCATGTACTAGAGCAATTAAACCTGGTGAAGATCTTAGAGCAGGTCGTTGGTGGTGGGAAGGAAAATCAGATCGAGAATGTGGCCTGCATATGGACCACAAAAAATAGACCTTGTCAGAAAGCAACGGTGTAGCCAAGCCCCATGGTGGAAAATTAGTTAATAGAATAACAACTAAAGATTCATCAGATTTTTTTTCCATTTCAATTAATGCAGATCTTACAAATGATGTCGAAAATATTGCAGACGGAATATTTAGCCCACTTGAAGGATTTTTAGGTCAACAAGATTTTGAAACTGTTATAAATCGTGGAAGATTAGCAAGCGATCTTCCGTGGACAATTCCGATAGTTCTTGACGTTGATGATACAACTGCCAAAAAAATGAAAGAGGCAGGAGATGTACTTTTAAAAAATCCAAACTCAGAAGGCTTTGCAATTTTGCATGTTGAAGAAACATTCACGTATGATAAAGAAAAAACGGTAAAAGGAGTTTACGGAACATCGGATTCAAAACATCCTGGAGTTGCAAGAACAATGGAAATGAAAGACTTCTTAGTTAGTGGAAAAATTGACTACATTAAAAGACCAGAACAAAGCGTTTTAAGAAAATATCGAAAAACACCAAAAGAAACTAGAGAAGAATTTGAAAAAGTGGGATGGAAAACAATTGTAGCTTTCCAAACACGAAATCCTCCTCATGTTGCTCATGAAATGCTTCAAAAAACATCCCTCACTACAAGGGACGGTATATTTGTAAATCCATTAATTGGTAAGAAAAAATCTGGAGATTTTGTAGATGAAATCATCATAAAATGCTATGAAACCTTGATTGAACATTATTATCCAAAAAACAGATGTAAACTCGCAACACTACATACTGAAATGCGTTATGCAGGTCCAAAAGAGGCCATACATCACGGAATAATGAGACAAAATTATGGTTGTACACATATTATTATCGGTAGAGATCATGCAGGAGTTGGCAATTATTACGAACCATTTGCTGCTCAGAAAATATTTGATGACTATCCTGATCTTGAAATAACTCCAATTTTCTTTCCTGCATTTTTCTATTGTAAGAAATGTTTGAATTTTACAAATGATAGAGTTTGTCCGCATGATGCTGATGTAAGAGAACAACTTAGTGGTACGAAGATGAGGACAATAATTCAAGAAGGAAAATCTCCATCAGAATTTATTCTACGTCCCGAAGTTTCAAAAATAATTTTGAATTGGGACAAGCCTTTTGTTGACTAGATTTTTATTCGTGCACATTTGAGCCATCTTGTGAAATTTAGTTTTATCACAATACTTGTTTTTTCAATAATAACCTCATCAGCTTTTGCTCAATCTGAAAGAAATCCATCATTATATTATGAAACAATTGAAGTTCACTATGATGATTTCAATAAAATCTCACGTGATGTCAATGTAATATCATTCGAAAAACCACACATAATTAGTTGGGAAATTAAAATTTTCAATGAACTTGTATATGCTAACCCCGATGGAAACGCTGTGATAAGATTCTATGAGCTAAACAATCCAGAAAAATTCATTGAGGTAGGGATGGGAAGTCAACCAGATGAGAAATTTTGGGTAGCAGTACAGATACCTGAAGAGACTGGATACGTTGTTATTCATAGTAAACTTGACCGAGGTTGGAATCCAGATTCAAATTCTATTCTATCATATACTGAAAGAGCCGGTCTAACTGTTAACAACGGTGGACGAATAGTTGTCTCTAATCTAAATATTGAAAAATTTGAAATCGGTTCTTATTCAGTACATGGAATGGAAAGCTCTACTGATCCTCCAGCAACAAATTCAGGAAGTTTAACTTTAACTATATTATCTGGTGATCCTGCAGAAAATCAACTTCATTTATTTCCCTTCTTTTTAGTAGGAGGGATTGGAATTTTAATAGCAGTTTTGCTAGTCACGAAGAAGCGTTCTTAGCTTTATAGTATTTGCAAATATTTTTAATTTTGCAGACGTCACACATTGGTGAAATTGGTTTGCAAATATTCTGACCATACATAACAAAAGTGTCATTGATTTCCAGCCAATGTTTTTTAGGTATTTTTTTCATTAGTGCAAATTCTGTTTCTTCTGGTGTTTTGGTTTGTACTAATCCTAAACGGTTTGAAATTCTATGGACATGAGTATCTACTGGAATTGCAGGATTATCAAATGCATATACTAAAACACAATTTGCAGTTTTCCTTCCAACTCCTGGTAATTTCAACAGTTCTTCAAAATCATTGGGAACATTTCCTTTATACTGGGAAGAAATTATTGAAGCTACATCAATGATTCTTTTCGATTTTACGTGATAGAAACCAATTGATTTGATTATTTTTTCTACATTTTTTATTTTGGCCTTTGCTAATTCTTGAGGAGATTTGTACTTGGAAAATAATTTTTTTACAACCTTGGCTGTGTTCTCATCTTTTGTTCTAGCCGAAAGAATTGTTCCAATTAGAATACTGAAAGGTCCACCAGTTTCTGCCTCATGAAGTTCTCTTAATGCAGTCATACGTGGTGGATTTACAGAATTCATAGTTTCTATCATTCCACGAAGAATTTTTTTCACACATAATTATGGATTTGATTCTATTATAATGAAACTAATACCAAGAAGTTGAAGTACTCTTGTAATTTAGCGTACAAGTATTATACAGTAAAAATTGAGTAATAATATTGGAACTAACAAAAGAAGAAGAATCTGCAATAAAGGGTGAAAAAGGAGAAACATTACAACTTGCATACAGAATTTTAGTTGCAACCGGAGAAGCTACTAATGCTGAAAAACTTGTACCAATTCAATGGGCACATGTTTCTGGAGTTAACTACAACACTATAGGTGACGCTGGTCAAGAATTTCTTTCTAATCTTAGTAAAGATGCAAAAGTAAAAGTGAAAACTACAGTTAACCCAATGGGTTATGACATTGACAATGTTTCAAAATATGGACTTGATGAGGAATTCATAAAAAAACAAGAAAATATTAAAAATTCATATGAAAAAATGGGAGTAACACCTTCTTTTACCTGTATTCCTTATGAAATATTTGATCTACCACAAGAAAATACCCAAGTTTCATTTGCAGAAACTAACGCTGCTATTTTCGTTAATTCTATCTCACACCTTAAAACAAACAAAGAAAGTGCTTTTAGTGCTTTAGCAAGTGCGATAACAGGCAAAAGCCCTTATTCAGACCTAAGAATGGATCAAGAGCAACCAAACCTTACAATTCGAATGAAGGTTGAAAATCCAAACGAACTAACTTTCGGTATGTTAGGTTTTTTTGCTGGAAAAATTGCTGATACTTCAGTATCAATTTCTGGTGTTAACAAACTAGATCAACGTAGCTGTAAGTCACTTTGTGGCGGTATGGGCACATCAGGAATATGTGGAAAGTTCTTGTTGGAAGAAGGTGGAAAAGATTCAGAAAAAGTTGATTTTGATAGAAAAGAGATGCAAAATATCTATGACGAACTAAACACTACCGATTCTGGTGATCTAATTACTCTTGGTAGTCCACAATTAGGTTTAGGAGAATTACAAGATCTTACTTCATCACTGAAAGGTAAATCCTTTAAGAAACGATGTATGGTTTTTTGTCCTAGATCTATTCAAAATCAAGCGCGGAAACTAGGTCTTGTCCAAGAACTTGAAGGTGCAGGATGTGAAATCCTTTCGGATTGTTGCACTTGTCTTACCCCATTAATTAACAAAAAAGACGTTGATGGAGTCACAACAAACAGCATCAAAGGTGCTTATTACTTGAAGAACTCTAATGGTGTGAATGTAAATCTAAAACCATTAAATCAAATCATAGAGGATGAAACAAAATGAGTCTTAAGATCATCGTAAAAGGAAAGGTTAAAGGAAAAATCATGAAAACGCTAAACCCAATTAACTTTCTAGGAGCAGTTGACAAAAAAACTGGGATTATTCACGACGACAAACACGACAAGTTTCAAAAATCAATCAAAGGAGTTATACTTGTTTTTCCTTATGGAATTGGAAGTAGTGTAGGAGCATACACCATTTATTCACTGAAAAAAAATGGTTCAGCACCTTTAGCGATGATTTGTACCAAAGCAGATTTATCAGTAGCATCAGGATGTGCATTGGCAAACATACCTATGGTTATTGTATCGAACCTAGAATTTGATTCACTCAATGATGGAAACGAAATTGAACTTGATACAGAAGCTGGTAAAATTCTATAATTTTACTGGTACTACTTTTCCGTTTGATGATTCTTCTTTAAAAATTACACCTTGAAACTTTAGAACTTTAATTTGACTATTTTTCCAAATATCGTTTTGAAGTCCTGCTTTTTCACAAGTATGTCCAAGAAATTCTTCAGCATTCCAACTATACTCAATTGGTACTTGAGGTAATAAAAGACCAGAACTAAAACCAAATTTTACAATTAAACCATCTGTACCTACCTGAATATTGGAAGGATAATTCAACGGATCTTCAACCTTAATTTCTTCGGGAGGTGTTAGAACCGTTACTTCAAATGTAATTTTATCTAATTCTTCTGAAGATACTTTAGGGAATCTTGGATCTTCTGTAGCTGCTGCTATAGCAGCATCTTCTAACGCATTGTACAATTTTTTATCAGGAAGAGGATAACCAATGCAACCTCTCAATCCTGAGGGATCATTTAGGGTTACAAAAACACCTGAATTAAAGGAAAAACTTTTTTCAAATTCAGAATCTAATTTCATTTTATTATTAGATTTTAGAAATTCTGAAACAACCTTCCTTGCTGTTTTAACAAGAATTTCTCCATCCTTATCTGATATTGGTTTATAATTTGTCATTTAGTTTCTCCGTAAATTTCTGTAAATTTTGAATATGTGTTCCCTTCCAATAGATCTTTTTACAATCACTACACTTCCAAAAATCCTCAGTGTTTTCTAAAACTCCCTCAGGAATATGATCTTGTACTAGTTTTTTTTCAGTTTTTATCAAAGTACCATTACACACTGGGCATCTAGAGATACTTGCTTTAATTGTAAATTTTCCAAGGTTGACCTTGTCCTTAATTTGACCAAATTGATCAATTTCATCAGATTTTGTAATTTGAATAGTTTCAATTCGTTGTTTTGATGCCTTCTTAGCTAACTGTACATCTTTTGTAATCATGATTCTGTTTTGTTTTTTTGCTATAGAAATTAATTCATCATCTTCAATATCAGAAGAATAAAGGGAATCATATCCTAACAATCTTAATTTTTTTGCTAGGTTGCCAAGCATTGCATCAATAACAAAAATTGGTTTTTTATTTTTCAGTGGATTGATCGCCTATTCCTGTTTCCACCACATGACTTTTTCCAGCTGGCAATACACGAACAAAATCATCTAAACTGAATGTTTTTACAACTTGTTCATTCATCTTTGCTAATTCGTTTTTAATTTTTTTTGCAACATCAGTCATTTCTGAACCAGTTGGTTCTATTACAACATAACATAAACTATTTTTTTTAATTGCATTGGGTGGTCCACATGTAATCATGTAACTGGCATCTTGTTTTACAATCCCCACTGCTAACTTTAAGGTTGAAATGTTGACAAAATTACGTGTTCCATCTATTACAAATGCTCCTTTGGCAAGAAACTGTCCACTAGGTGCTGCTTTTTTCACTTGTTCTGGTTCTACCCAATATGCATTCGAACCATACACTGCTTCTCTCCAAGCTCTGCTAAAACATACTGTGGCATGAGCAATTTCATTGAGACTTGCAGGACTGATAGACTCAGTACCCTCTTTTAAAATAAAAAATGGTGAGCCATAGATATCTGCATGAAAAACCTTGTCATTTTTTTCAAGATGTTTTCTAATAATAGCCGAATTTGAAGAGGAATCACGTCCTCCAATTGCCAATATACCATCAGTAGTGTAAAACCAACGATATCTTTCAAACCAATTTTTCTTTTTTACTTCAGTAAATGTAATGGATGTCTTTGTAATTTCAACTTGTTTTTGTTGTATTTCTATTTCTTTTTCTGTTTTTTTCTTTAATTTTTCAATAGAATTTATTGCAGCGCTTTGACGTTTTGCTTCATTAAATAAATTAGAAGCAATTGCGTGAATTGACGTATCTAGATTTATTTTCATTTTTTCATCATGAATTTTTAGTAATGTGACTCCTTTTTCACTTAAGATTCTAGAATTATGTTTTTTTAGTAAATCAATTATTTTTGGATCCTTAAATGAAGAAACTCCTTGAGAAACTAATTTGAGAAGTTCATTTGCTACATTTGATATTTCTTTTGATTTTTCTTTTACTTTGATAATTGCACTATTTTGTTCATCTAGTTTGTTTTGTAGCTCAGCTATTTTTTTATTAACACCACTTGCTTGAGTTTCTTTTCCTCCCTCAATAATTTCTTCTGAAAATAATTCATCTAGACCTTCCATAAAGCTTGAAACATCTGAATAATTTTTTTCTGTACCAAGTTTTATTGGATAAACTGCATTTTTTTCTTCATCTTTTATAATTATTGGTTCATGTATTCCATTAACAACTTTGTTTAAAATTTCATTTAATGAATCTAAAAGTTTTTTCACATCATCTTTTGATATGTTAGTACCAATTGTTTTTGAATCAATTTTTGCCAATCTAAAAATTTCTTCAACATATTTTGTAGGTAGTCCTAACTTTCTACCAAACCATTTAGCAGCTGGAAGTGAAGCAGAAGTAATTTCTTCCAAATCTTCTGGTTTTAATTCAAAAATATCAATTGCATTTTGGGGAGGTGGACTATATTCTAATCCCACATGTAGTTTTCTATGCCTGACATCTATTGAATGCGATAATGCAAGAATTTTTTTTTCTTTGTTACAAAGTAAAATATTGCCATTTCCAAAAAATTCGCCTACTAAAACAAATTCTTTATCAAAACCACTGAATGTTAAGTATACAATTCTTTCTGCTCCTATTTGTTCTACTTTTGTTAATCTAAGACGTAAAAGATCATTACGTAACCTTTTCAATAATTTGTTTGATTCAGTTTGCTCTATCTTTACTCCACTTATCCATAATCCCAATGTTGAAAACATTAACATCACATCTGGTTTTTTAGGATGATGAAGCTTGAAAAGTAAACTTTCCGCATTTATTCCGTAGATATTTGATACGTAATAATCTGAGGTTTTTTTAGAAATTTCGTTAATCAGATAACGCAATTCTATACCAGAAAGTTTCATATGAAAATACCCAGAGCCTGAAATTATACTCTTACTCCTTTAATTTGATAACATCTTATCCAAAGATATTAAACAAGGCTATTCACACCCAACTTTGAAATTTCGTTGGCTAAACACCGTCCTCATAAAAAGGAACCAGAAAAATCTGATCCAAAAGAATTTGAAAATAAGGATCCTTCTTCAGATCCTGTAGTTAATGAAGTAGACAAAGAACGTACTAATCGTAAACTTAGAACATTATTTTGGTTTCGTATAGTTCTTGCACTAACGGCAGGAACTGCAGCCACTTTTCTCTTTGAGCAATATGAAGGTGAAGAAAGAAGATGGGTTTCGATTGGATTTATGATAACGATTTTCATTATAACGATATTTATCGCAAAGGAAATGAAACTAGGATTGCCACGTTCTGATAGAAAAAAAATTGTTACTGAAGCTATTGGAAGCTACGTTTTCCTTTACTTGTTTATGTGGATCCTAACCTATACAATTGTCAATGTGTTGGCAGGAAATGAATCTGGCCTCCCTAACCCATTCACATAGCACTAAAATACTAAAACAAGATTCATTGGGCTAAATGTGGAAACATAAAACTCCTGGAATTCCAGATGAAAATTTTGAACGCAATGAAGATGTTCCAATAACAAAAGAAGAAGTCCGTGCTATACAAATTAGTAAAGCAAGACTTTCTTCTGGACAAACCGTTTATGATATTGGATGTGGAAGTGGTTCAATTTCTGTCGAAGCTGCTTTACAAATAGAATCATCTGGTAAGGTGTATGCTGTAGACATTGATCCCAAAGCAATAGAATTAACAAAGAAAAATCTTTCAAAGTTTGGAATTTCAAACGTTTCAGTTGTTCTAGGTGATGCAAAAGAGAAGATTTCTGAGCTACCAGAAACGGATACAATTTTCATTGGAGGTACAGGTGGAGACACAAAAGAAATTTTAGAAATTTGCCATGAAAAATTAAAAACAGGAGGTCGCATAATTATAGGAATTATTTTAATTGAAACTTTGTTTTCTGTTCTCTCTTTGATGGAAAAACTACCCTTTACATCAGTCGATATTACACAAATTACAGTATCTAAGAGCAGGAAAACTTCTACAGGTACTATGATGCTTGCAAGAAATCCAGTTACTATAATTTCTGCTACAAAAAGTTAGAAATTCCAGTCTAGCTTTTAATTAGGAACAAACTTGGAATTTTTATGCCAGAATTAATTTGTGTTGGTTGTGGACCTGGCGATCCAGAACTTCTTACTGTAAAGGCAGTAAATGCAATAAAAGATGCCGAAGTAATTATGTGTCCTACCTCAAAAGAGGGCAAACCAAGCATTGCTTTATCTGTAATATCTTCTTTAATTGATGAATCTCAAAAACAAATTGTCAATCTTGTATTTCCTATGACCAAAGATAAGGAAAAACTTGCAATCACTTGGGAAAATAATGCAAAAACTCTTGCAGAAATGGTTCTATCAGGAAAAAAAGTTATTTATCTAACTATAGGTGATCCATATCTTTACAGTACTTGGATCTATCTTAATCGTGAACTTGAAACAAAATACCCACAAATCAAAGTTAAAGTGATTCCAGGAATTGTTTCTATGTTTACTTTTGCATCTAAAGTGGGTATTAGTCTTGCAGAAGGTGCAGAAAAAATGGCAGTAATTCCATCATGTTATGATCTTTCACGAGTTAAAGAGCTTGCAAAAAACTGTGATACGATGATATTTCTTAAGGATGGTAGATATTTTGATCAAGTAATCGAGCTTTTACGTGAAGCAGGATTTTCAGACAACTCTATCTTTGCTATTGGACAAGACCTTGATACTGACCAAGAGATTGTAAAAAAATTAACTTTAGGTCAAGTTACTGATGAAGTCTTTACGACAAAGTATTTTTCCATTATGGTGGTCAAGCGTGTCTAAAGTCTATTTTGTTGGTTGTGGTCCTGGTGACCCTGAATTAATTACAATAAAAGCAAAAAAACTAATTCAAAAAGCCGATGTTGTAGTGTATTCTGGTTCATTAATTCCACCTAAAATACTAAAATTTTCTAAAAAAGGAAAACTTCACAATGCAGCCAAACTAGTAAGAGAAGAGATTTTTGATTTATTAAAGAAAAACGCCGAAAAAAATAAAGTTGTAGTTAGACTACATGATGGAGATCCTTCAATATATGGAGCAATTAGAGAGCAAATTGATAATCTCAAAAAAGAAGGAATAGAGTCTGAAATTATTCCTGGCGTTACTTCATTTTTGGCATCATCAGCTGCATTAGGAACACAACTTACTCTTCCTGGAATTACTCAAACTATAATCATTACAAGGGTAGAAAAAAGAACCAAAGTTCCTAAAAGAGAAAAAATTTCAGAACTTGCAAAACACAAAGCTACTATGATTTTTTATCTTAGCGTTCAATTGATTTCTGACATTGTTAAAGAAGCAGTTGCAGGTGGATATCAAAAATCAACTCCTGTAGCAGTAGTATATCGTGCTAGTTGGGATGATCAAAAGATAATTACAGGAACTTTAAAGGATATTACAAAAAAAGTTTGGAATGAAAAAATTACTCGCACTGCAATCGTAATAATTGGTGATATTATCAAACCAAAAACATATGAATATTCTAGATTATATGATAAAAAATTTAGTCATGGATATAGAAAAGCAAAAACTAAGCTAAAACTAAAAAACTAACTTTATTTTTAATTCCTATCTTTTTGAGATGTTTTTGAAATAGTTTAGGATTTGATGATGTAAAAATTTTCATAGAGTTTCGGGATGATTTTTTCAAATTCATTTTAGATATTTTTAATGCTATTTCATTAGCAGGATCAAGAAAGGTAACATCGGGAAACTCCTTTTTTAAAAATGAAAGTAAAAAAG
>Ga0255056_10000221_pt1 | contig 15910 bp, 18 predicted proteins | sample Cases_109_1_MG_FD_183639 | JGI IMG/M metagenome (GOLD analysis project Ga0255056, IMG submission 183639) | Seawater microbial communities from Amundsen Gulf, Northwest Territories, Canada - Cases_109_1 | ecosystem: Environmental > Aquatic > Marine > Gulf | place: Canada: Northwest Territories... | reverse complement strand
GCTTGCCGACGCTCTAAAACGCAATCCGTCATTGCTTGCCAATCCGGACCAGCTCGAGTCTCTCCCCGATCGTCTCCGAGCAGCTCTGATAGCCATCGCCGGGGACGACTTAACCGGGCGAATCGACATGGAGGAGGCGACCGCCCGCTACTCAGACGCGATCGACCGATTGGTCGCAGATGCCCTCGAAATGGCAATCGAAGCGGTTGCCGAGAAGCATCCGATGGCTCTCACCCTCCCGTTTGCAGTAGTGGCGATGGGTAAGTGGGGCGCCCGCGAACTCAACTACTACTCGGATATCGATCTCATATTCGTTCACGAGCCGGCGGCCGAAGAACAGGACAGAAGTCGAGCGGCCGCCCTGGCAATCGCCAGCAAACTGGTCGCAATCCTCTCATCGCCCACGATCGAGGGAGCGATGCTGCAGGTTGACACCGATCTTCGGCCTGAAGGGGCGATGGGGCCACTAAGTCGGAGCGTTGAGAGCTACGCGACGTATTACGAAAAGTGGGGTGAGGCATGGGAGCTACAGGCGCTGCTCAAGGCTCGACCCGCCGCTGGCGACCGTGACGTTGGGCAGAAGTTTCGTGAACTCGCCGAGCGAGTGATCTGGGAAGTCGGCTTCGACGTTGACGCGTTGCGGAGCATCCGACAGATAAAGACCCAGACCGAGGAGGGTGCAGACCGCGACGACATCAAGAGATCGCCGGGTGGCATCCGCGACATCGAGTTCACCATCCAATTGCTGCAACTGGTACATGGTCGATTTGATCCTGATCTCAGGGTCACGTCGACGATGGCGGCGATCAGAGAACTTGGCAGCCACGGGTACATCGAGGAGCGCGAAGCGAGCCGACTCCTCGACTCGTACACATTTCTTCGCGACGTTGAACATCGAATCCAACTTTGGGACCTGCAACAAACTCATCGCATGCCGAAGTCCCTCGAGGCCAGACAACGAATCGGGCGAAGTCTCGGCTTCGCCGAAGATCCAGAGGCAGAGCTTCTCAACCGACTCAACGAAATCAGAAGCGACGTGAGACATCTTCATCAGCGTCTCTACTTCAGGCCGATCCTCGACTCGCTTGTGGGTCTACCGGCGGCGCAACTCGACCGGGAAGAGGCTGCGCTTCGTCTCGAAGCACTGGGGTTTCGAGATGTGACCGCGGCCTCGAAGGCGGTCGAGGACATGACGGCCGGGCTGAGTCGCAGATCTCGCGTGATGCAGCAGGTGTTGCCGCTGATGCTCGACTGGCTTTCACAATCACCCGACCCCGATCTTGGGCTCGACCAGCTTCGAGTCTTGCTCGCACACACATCCGATCACAGTGAGCTGGTTCGACTGCTCCAGAGCAACCCTCTCGCAGGCGAGCGTCTCTGTCTTCTGCTGGGAACCGGCCGACTGATTGGTGAGCTAATGGATCGAATCCCTGAGTTCATCCCACGTCTCGCAGACGACACCCGGATCCGTGAGATTCGCAACGGCGAAGAAGTCTCTACTCGGCTGATGGCGCTCCTCAATTCGAGGCCCGAAGAAGACGCTCAGATCGGGACAATCCGCCGATTCGTTAGACGCCGCAAACTGCGCATCGCTGCCCGCGACGTGCTCGGGGAGGGCTCCACGGAAGCAACATTGCAGGGTCTGTCCGACACTGCCGATGCCGCCGTGGATGGTGGACTTCAAGTGTTGATGGATGATGGCACCGCTGGCTTCGCCGTAGTCGCCATGGGGAAATGGGGCGGCCACGAGCTTTCATATGGCTCGGACCTCGATGTGATGTATGTGTTCGATGACAGCCTGGCAAGAACGGTTGCGCTCAACATTGCCAGCGGCCTGGACCGAGTTCTCTCCCAACCCAGTCGTCATGGCCCCGCATATGATCTCGACGCCGAATTGAGACCGGAGGGTCGAAAAGGACCGATGGCTCGATCTCTAAACAGCTTTGAGCGCTACTACTCGGATTGGGTCGAGCCCTGGGAGCTGCTCGCCCTGGTCAAAGCCAGGCCGACCTCCGGCGACGCCAATCTTCGCGCGGCGTTTGAGGAGCTGGTGGATTCGACGCTTTGGAGGCACACCATGCCCGAGTCGATGGTCCATGAAATCCGAAGGATCAAGGCGCGGGTTGAGTCTGAGCGATTGCCGCCGGGAGAAGATCCAGACTTCCACCTCAAACTTGGCCCAGGTGGCCTCTCCGACGTCGAGTTTCTCACCCAGATGCTTCAGCTGAGTCATGGCCACCAGATTCCGCAGATGAGAGTCACAGGGACGTTCCACGCCCTCAAAGAGCTACGGACCGCGGAAGTGATAACAGCCAGCGACTACAACGCCCTGCACGACTCCTACCTGTTCTGCACGCGTGTGCGGCTCCGTCTCCATCTTCAAAGTGGACGAATAGCCAACTCCCTCCCAACCGATCCCGACTCGACTGCTCGTCTGGCAGTTTCATTGGGATTCGATCGCACCGCAGAGCTGAGGGAGCAGTACCGCAGATACACCCGAAGGGCCCGACGCACATTCGAAATTCTCTTCTATGAATAGCTCAACGGCGTAGCTGATCAGGATCGCCGACACCAACCGGTACTATCGCCCTGATGGCAGTTGAAAAAGCCGAAGCACCGGTTTACACACCCCACATCGGAGAATCTCGCCAGTACTGGCGGGACATAATTCTCGGAGTCAACGACGGACTGGTCTCCACTTTTCTTCTTGTGGTGGGCGTGGTTGGCGGTGGTCTTGTAATCGGCGACGTCCTGCTCACCGGAATCGCCGGTGCCCTTGCGGGGGCAGTTTCCATGGCGGCCGGCGAATACCTGGCTACCAAATCTCAGACCGAGGTTCTCGCAGCCGAACTCACCTTGGAAAAGGAACATCTCAGGGACCACCGAGACCTGGAGTTGGATCAGCTCCGGGAGATGTTCACCGATATGGGCATTGCATCAGAAGATCTCGAGGGTGTGGTCTCTGCCTTTGATCGCTCGGACGATGCGATGCTCAACGCCATGGCGGCACTCGAATTCGGGGTGGTTGAGTCGGAGACTCGCTCTCCCTTCCTGGCAATGGCGGCTTCAGGTGGCCTGTTCCTCATTGGAGCCTTGCCCTCGGTAGTCCCCTTCGCAGTGTTCGACACCACGGCAACGGCTTTGACATGGGCCTCTCTGCTGGCCATGGGAAGCCTGTTTGTGGTGGGTGTCGTTAAGGCCTCCGTCGCCAAAACCGGGAAAATCACATCAGGTTTGGAGAACCTGATCGTTGCTGGCGTTGGTGGTGTTGTTGCATGGGCAATCGGCACTGCCGTTGGAACAACTCTTTCCTAGCTCGACAGCTAGCATTACGCTTGCAATAGTTAGCAGCTTGCTCTATGCTAATAACAAGTGAACGAGAGCAAGCACAGTGATCTCGGAGACTTCATCCGTCAGCAAAGGGAACGTGCGAATCTTTCCCTCCGACGTCTGGCCGAGAAAGCGGGGATTTCGAATCCCTACTTGAGTCAGATCGAGCGGGAGCTTCGGAGGCCATCAGCGGAGGTTCTCAAGAACTTGTCGCGGGCCCTCGAGATCAGCGCCAACAGCCTCTATTCGAGGGCCGGCCTGATTGACGAGGAGCCTCCCCATACGGTGTTCGATGCAATCGACGCCGACGACAAGCTCGACGGTGATCAGAAGAAAGTGCTTCTCGATATGTACAGGGCATTGGTCCGATCCAACGGATCTCTGGCCACCGAACAACAGGAGTAAGAAAGACATGGAGACAAAAAACGTTTTGTATGCCGCGGTAGGCGCCCCTGTCGTTGTTGCCCGCAAGGTAAGCGGAGCAGTGAGCGACCAGGTCAGCACCCTCAAGGGCAAGGTTGGCGAAGAGAAGGCCAACTACTCGAAGGCAGCTGAGAAGGCCTTCGATGCCTGGGCCGTCGAGGGTGAGAAGATCGTTTCCCAGGTCAGCGATAAGAAAGTTGTCGAGGAGTTTTCCTCGAAAGTCGACCTCGACCAGGCCAAGGAGCAGGTCAGCAAACTACGTGACCAACTCGAAGACATGCTCGCCACCTGGAAGACCTCCTTCCGTCCCGAGAAAGACAGAGGAAAGACGGAAGTGAAGGAGACGGTCAAGGCTCCGGCCACCAAGGCTTCCGCCAAGAAGCCCGCGGCCAAGACCACAGCCACCAAGACTACGACCGCCAAGACTTCGACCGCAAAGACCACAGCCACCAAGGGTTCGGCCACCAAGGCTTCGGCCACCAAAGCCTCGGACACCAAAGCATCCTGAACTCACCCTCCTCGAATGAAAAGGGGGCCCTTCGGGCCCCTTTTTCTTTTGCTTGTGCAGGGAGTATTTAGATCGAGATCGAGGGTTCCAAGTCCGCCGCTGCCGCAATCCAGTTCTCGACCATCGATTCGGTTGGGAGCCGGCTCACCACTCGCTCCGACCCATTCAGTCCAATGATCTTTGCCAGTAGGGCGGTGGGATTTCGTCGTCTCAAATCGCGCAGGGTATCCACCCCGGCGGCAACCAAAAGATCGGCGTATTCGGCGCCAACACCACGCACCCTGAGAAGATCGGCGTGGTGCACCCACAATTGAAGATCCTTGGGCGTTGCCCCTGTGACTTTTGACAATTCGGTGCGACCACGTCGGGTCGAAGCTTCTTCGACTAGACCTTTGCTGGTGCGCACGCCCACCTTGCGGAGCTTCGTCGCCGTTTTCTGCTCAACACCCGCAACTTGATCGATCCGAGCCATCAATCCCATCTCCGCTTGTATATCCCTACCGACATCTCGACTCTATACATCGCAACATGTGCCTGATCAGACGCCGTGTCTGGGTTGCAGATCGGTCACGTCCGTCTCCGTGTCGACATCCCGGGGTGGCGCCTCTGAGAACCAGACCTCGTTTAGCCATTCCTGGTGGGTCTTCCAAAGTTTCATGGCCCCCTCATCGCCTGTCAGCGACATCAGCCTTGGCCAAAGGGAGCGATCCACAACGACCGGATTACCCAGGGTGTACCGGTATTTCGGGATCGTGACTGGCTGTCCGGCGGTTGCATGGGATGCCAGAAGCCCTTCGATTACTTCATCAGGCGTGTCGGGCTGATCCGCAACCATGATCAGCGCCTGATCACATTGCGACAATCTGGTCAAAGCGTCCAATCCCACTCTGATCGAAGACGCAATGCCCTCCTCCCACTCCGGGTTCTCAATGACACCGGCGTCACCAAGATCCGTCTCATCGATGATGAGAGCGGACTCGTGCCCGAGCACAACCCACACTTCGTCGACAGGAAAACCCTGGACACGTCCGAGAACGTGACCTAGGAGGTTGGTGTCACCCCAGGGTTCGAGTTGTTTCGTGCGGCCCAAACGGCGTGAGCCACCGGCGGCGAGAACAAGAGCGGCAGTCGACATCGGCGACGGAATCTAGTGGCGGGTCGCACCAATGGTGCTATCAGACCAGGACCGGAAAGCGAGTTAGAGCCCCGATCCCTCGGTTGTCGAGCGGGGAAGCAACGTCAATCTGAAACACATTTCCTCCGGCGGTCACGGTGGCATCCATCACGGCACCCACAATGTCATGAACCGGGAACATCGCAGAGTTGCATACACGACAAACGCCCTCGGTCCGACTCAGGTGCCCACACTCATTGCACATCGAGCCGTCTCGGGTAAAAGGCCCAGCGACCACAAGAGTTTCAATTGCACGGGTATTGACAGCCTCCAAAGTCGCCCCAAGCCCGACCACGCCATTGCCACCACTCCAGGTCGTGTCACACACTCTGCCGGCGAGAGCCTTCTGACGCTCTCGACGCACCTCGACGTCCAAAAGCGCCATCTCCGAGCGGAGGTCCCGCGCCGAGAGACCCACCGGGCTGGCCACAAACGAAGTGCGTTGCAGACGGGCAAGGTAGGGATGAAGCGAGCGGGCAATCTCTTCGACAGTTTCCTCATGACTTCCGATTGCGAGATAGTCGAACGCCTTGCGCTGGTGCTCCTCGAGCACCGTCATTCCGGCCTCTTTCCAGATGCGATGCGACGCCCCGTCGAGATGACCCCTCACGGTGTGCTCGTCGTAACCGGAAAATCCTCCGAAATTCGCCTTGCGAATCTCCTGAGCGAGAGGCACGCCAATTTCATCGATCAACCCGGCGAAACTCACATAGGTCTTCGCTTCGGCCCGGTCGGCAACAATGACCCCCGCCCGCAAACCACGAGGAGCCGCTCTCAGGGGTCTCAAATACGGCCGCGGGCCGAGCGTGGACACGTTGTGGGTTGGATATGTCAGTGGCTCAACAATGAACACGTCGTCGAGATCCGAGGCGAAGACGGCATATGCCGGAGCTGCCTCGATCTCTAGATCTTCAGCCAGATGATGGATTCGATCCGCATCTGAGCGCACGCTCTTCTGAACGTTGCGCCCGAGATCGTGGGATTGCTCCCGTAACGGTCTGACAAGATCGGACAGCAATGCGCCAAATCCTCCCGGGCTGGGACGATCGATGAAGAGAGAAATGAGGGACCCCGAGGGGCTCCTCAGATCCGCGATTGGGTCGCCCGGCACCGCTCGAAAGCTACACATCGCGGCGAGAACGCGCGCGTCGGGCTCAAAGTTTACGCGACAACTCCAATGTGAGTTCCTCCTGAACCCACCCCAAGTAGTCCAGAATCTGGCGAGAATCATCAGGCAATTGGTCGTGGTCGTCTTCCACTTCCACTCCCATACGCGCTCCGAGGACGAGGCGAGCCTCGTTGAGAACACGCAAGAAGGCATCGGCATCCTCATCACTGAGCGCTTCTACGTCGTCGGAAATCGCACGTGAGAAGACAGAACGATCGGACAAGCGGGCAGAGTGGAGGTCGTCGCCCATCAGACGCCACCACTCGTCACTGGCATGATGATCGTCGAGATAGACAGGAACATTTAGCCTAGTAGCAGCAGGGTCGACTCCGATTTCCCCGATACCAGCCAACAACGGGAGAACGTCGCCAAGGAACGATCGCTCTTCCGGGCTGAAGGAGACGACAATGCCCTTACGGGTCGTCTTGAAGTGGCTCACTTCTCGATAGTGGCCCACAGGCCGTGATTATGGAGTCGAAAGCAGTCGATCTCTGCCTTCTCGCGGGGTCCGTCCGAGACGATCGATCGTCCCTCATGATGGACTTGAAGCATCAGCCTCGTCGCCTTTGTGTCGTCGTATCCGAACAGCTTGCGAAATACGTAAACGACGTACGACATGGTGTTGACAGGATCGTTCCAAACGACGACCTGCCAAGGCTTGTCGATGTCGATCTCATCTTCAGTGTCGGGGACAATCACGGGAGTCGGTTGCGCAAGCATCAGGACCGATCGTACGTCTGGTGAAGCATCAGTTGTTTGAGGCAGTGAGACGACTACGACACTCGTCGATAGCGGCTTCCAAATCGGGATCAGAATATGGAATCTCGGCGAGGGGATAGGGGCCGCCAATGCCGGTGAACCCTGGCAGGGGGTCGGGGAAATCGGGAACCCCTTGGGATCGCACACATTCGCTGAACTCGGTCAACAGACTGTTCACACCACCACCGATCAGTGGCGAATCAGCCAGATCCAGGGCACCCGTCGTCAGATGCTCGGAACAGGCGGCGACAGCCGTTGATGACGCAGAATCGGTGAAATCGATCCCGATCATCACCAGATCGAGCCTTGGTCTCCCTTGGGCGTCAAACGGGATCGGCTCAATGTCTATGCCGTTGTCGATGAGACAACCGTGGAAGGCCTCAATCGCATCTGTTGAAACGGCAGTTGTGGTCGTGGTTCCTTCGATCGTGGTAGACGGTGTTGTCGGATCCGTCGGTGACGGGTCGGTGCCATCCTCGGCGCATGCGGTGAAGATCGCCAGAGGGACCACGACCAGGGTGAAGAGTCTTCGGATCAAACCGAGTCTGGCGCGTCCTGAATCCCGTCGGCGAGGATCATCGCGATATCGCGTACCGGCACGTCGTCGCGACCAAGTTCTTTGACCCCATCGTCAAGCATCACGAGACAAAACGGACAGGCAACGGCGATCTCGTCGGCGTTGGTGGCCAGGGCCTCCTCGGCGCGCTCGATGTTGACTTTCTTCCCGATGTCTTCCTCCATCCAAAATCGGCCACCGCCGGCCCCGCAGCAAAGTGAGCGAGTGCCGTTGCGCTCCATCTCCACCACCTCGTTGCCAGACCCCGCAACGACTTCACGTGGAGCAAGGTAGACGTCGTTGTGACGACCCAAATAACACGGATCGTGATAGGCGATCTTCTTCGGTTCACCATTCGTTTTGGTCGGTTGATCGACGCGCCCCTGACGCAGGAGCTCTGATAAGAGCTGACTGTGATGAACAACCTCGTATTCGCCGCCAAACTGGCTGTACTCATTTCCTAGCGTGTTGAAGCAATGGGCACATTGGGTGATGATCTTCTCGACGCCTAGCTGTTCAAACGTCTCAATGTTCTGAAGAGCCAATTGCTGGAACACAAACTCGTTGCCGGACCGGCGGGCCGGATCACCGTTGCACAGCTCGGCGCTACCCAGAATGGCAAAGTCGATGTCAGCTCGACGAAGAAGCCGTGCCAGGGACACCGAAACTGCCGTATTGCGATCGTCGAACGATCCGGCGCAGCCGACGAACCAGAGATACTCGGCTGTGTCCTTTCCGTTCTGTCCGAATATGGGCACCTCGAAGTCGAGCTCCGATGTCCAATCTGCCCTTGCCTGCTGACTCAGACCCCACGGGTTGGACTGATTTTCCATGGCGACGAACGCCTTGCCCAATTCCTTGGGGAATTCTGACTCCATGAGGGTCAGGTAGCGGCGCATATCCAGAATCCGATCGAGGATTTCGATGTCCACTGGGCAGATCTCGTCGCAAGCACCACAGGTAGTGCAGGCAAAGACCTCGTCGGGGTGGACCCTGTCAAAGAGGGTGCCGGCTCCTTCGATCATCGCAGTGGATGAAAGGGGCGGCGAAACCCCTGCATTGGCCGCGGCCACTTCGCCAGTCTTGAGAACCATCTCTCTCGGGTCGAGCGGCTTGCCGGTCAGGTTGGCCGGACAAACCGATGTGCATCGCCCACAAATGGTGCAGGCGTCGGTGTCGAAAATCTGTTTCCAAGTGAGGTCGGTGACGACGCTGGCTCCGATGGTGTCGATGTCTTCGACCTCGAGAAGATTCGGCATCTCCCGCATTGCGCCCTTGGGGCGAACTCTCGGTGACAGAAAGAGATTGGTCGGTGAGGTGACAATGTGACGCAGCTTTGTGACCGGGAGGATCACCAGGAACACCACGAAGGCAACGGAGTGGGTCACCCAGAAGAAACGATGCCAGCCCGACGCTGACGCCTGTTCAAAGAGATTGGAGAGGGGATATCCGACAAACGACCAAATCTCGTGGTTGGGCTGACCCGCCAAAGAAATTCGCGCGGCCTCGGTCAGCAAGCCTGTAAAGCCGATGATCGCCAAGACCCCAAGAATGACTGAGTCCTCTGGTTTGGTCTTAGATCGGATTCGCCAAGTTGGAATCACATACCGACCGACAAAAGCCAGGGCGAGGCCACCGAGGAACACCAGCGCAGCCAGATCGAGGATGGCCGAGTAGCCGAGATAGACCGACCCATGGAGGAACTTCAGACCTGCTGGCAATAGGTGGTCGATTTCAAGTGTGACCGTTCCCAGGAACAAAACAAGGAACCCGTAGTAGATCAGGGAGTGCATCAGGCCGGCTCTCCGGTCACGCATGAGTGTCTTCATGCGCGCGCCTTCACCTAAACGCTTCAATCGTTCGCCCCACAAACCGGTCCGGTTATCGCTCTGGCCCTGCTGCCAGCTCACAGCTCTCTGGGCGAATAAGTGGAACGTCAACCACAGAAACGCTGCGAGGCCAACGTAAAACATGAAGACAAGTGGGTCAGGAATGTCACCAAAGACCTCACGACCGACTTCGAAATGAGGGTGCTCGGGGATGGTTCCGAGGAATCCGAGCGCAAGCGTCCCGACCGCCGAAATGACACCCGTCGTCTCCAAGATCTGAGCGGCCGTCGGCCTACGTGTGCGACCCTTTTCTTGTTGTTTCTCCAGCGTGACGGACATCGGCGGCGAGTGTAGGACCGCTGCCTACCACTAGTCCTGTTCTGCGGTCGCTACCGGATGCGCCTCCATCGGATCACGCCGGCCACCAGGAGAAGCACTCCGAGGATGGAGAGGGACGGGATGTCCAACCCAGGATTGCCACCGGCATCGAGATCCAACAGATGCGAGACAACATGCAGAGACGCCCCGGTTCCGACACCGATGAGGCCGACAACGAGAGCGTCCGAAGTAACAAAAGCCGCAAGTATCAAGGTCAGGCCGAGACCGACCTGAAACGCTCCAAGATCCTGAATGAAGTGGGCGTTGTAAGGCTCAAAAAGGGCAATGGAATCGTAGAACGATGAAGCGTCGGCCATGGCCCACAGGCCAAACAACAAGAAAAACATACCGCCGATGGCTGCCATCGTTTTAGGAAAACCACCGGCCTCTTCTTGTGATGAATTCACGAAGCAGAACCTACACCAGGGCCTCATGGGAGCGGCGAGGATGGCATCACAGGGGTAGATGAATCTCGATCATCGGAGCCGTATCCACAAGCAGGTCGAGCTCGGCTTGAGTCGAATACCAATGGGTCTGGTGTTGGGTGAACACCAATCGACGAAAGACACGGTCCTCGACGGTCTCGGCAGTTGCGTGGATGTCTGAACCATTGACATGAACAACCACACGAGGATCGTTGCGCACATTCGCCATCCAATCTCGCCGACCCGGGGTACCAGTGATGACAAATCGACCTTCAACACGAAACCACCAGATCTCGATCCGGCGGGGAAGGCCAGACTTGCTCCCATAGGTGGTCAGATCGATGGTGAGTTGCGAAGCAAGATCGTCGAGATCGCCGGGGTTGAGACTGATGCCATCAACTTAAGACTTCAACCATGGTTCAAGTCAACCCTCTCCAGACCTCCTGGCCACCTCCTCCGTGGCCGCCAAGGCTGATTCTCGGTTGTGAACTTCCTCGCCAAGCATGTCGAGTGAGACCAAAAAGCCCTGGGCATTCAGAGTTGATGCGACAAGCGCCGCGTCACCGAGGGTGTCCCCGGCAACAAACTTGCCAGCGAGTGCCCGATCTGGGCGAGTCTTGGTGACCATCATTTCGACCGGTGCTGAGCTGGTGACCGATGCAGTGAGTTTGGAGAAAAGGCTCAGCCGGCCTCTTCGTGACCAAGCTCGGCGGCTCTCTCGGCAGCGGCCCTGACGGCATCCATTACCAAAGTACGAAAGCCCCCGTCCTCGAGGACATGCATGGCAGAAGCAGTGGTGCCCCCGGGAGAAGTGACCTCATACCGGAGCTCCACCGGCGTTTTGGAAGTGTCGGTGAGCAGATAGCCGGCTCCCCTGATTGTCTGGTCAACAAAACTCTCAGCAAGATCACGGGGAAGACCCTCAGCCATACCGGCCTCGATCATTGCCTCCGCCAGAAGAAAGACGTAAGCCGGACCCGTTCCGGATACAGCAGTTACAGCATCGAGGAGGTGCTCGTCCATGATGCGAACCGAGCCAACTGCTTCAAGAACGACTGTGGCGACCTCCAGATTGTGATTTCCCGCATGCTCACCGGCAGCCATCCCTGTGACACCCTGACGAACCAGAGCCGGCGTATTTGGCATAGCCCTGACGACCGCGACCCGGCCAAGCCGAGACTCGTACGACGCCGTGGTCACCCCTGCGACAATTGAAACCAGAGTCTGGGATTCTTCGATCGAGCCTTTGAGCGATTCAATGACCGCGGGGACACCTATCGGCTTCACAGCGACAACAACAACATCGCAGCCGACAGCCGCTTCATCGGGCTTGATGCTGGTCGTACAACCCGTTTCGGCGGCAAGCTGATCGGCGCGTTCCTGTTGACGAACACAAAGAGATATTTCGGCGGGTACCCAGCCGGCTGCGAGAAGACCCGACATCAAGGCGCCCCCCATAGCGCCGATGCCGATGATGGCTACCGATGGTCTCTCTCTCACGACAGGTGATTCTACGAGCGGTCTGGCCAATTACATCTTGTCAGTTGAGCCTCGAGCGAATCAACTCGACCACGGTGGCGACCGCAGCGGGGTTGTAGCCCTCGGGGATGATCAAGTCGGAGTAGCGCCGAGATGGCTGAACAAACTCGAGGTGCATCGGTCGGACAGTTGCGAAGTATTGCTCAAGCACAGAGTCGACCGTCCTCCCGCGGTCCGTGATGTCGCGCTCCAGTCTGCGGGCCAGCCGGAGATCAGCATCGGTGTCCACAAAGATCTTCAGGTCGAGCTCAGATCGAAGCTCGGGCTCGGACAGCACGAGAATGCCTTCCACGAGGACCACAGGTGCCGGTGCCACTCGAATCGTCTCACCCGACCTCAGGTGGTTGGCGAAGTCGTAAAGAGGCTTCTCAATGGCAATACCCGAGCGCAAGGCTCCAAGATGTTCCACCAGTAGCTCGGTTTCGAGCGACGAAGGATGGTCGTAGTTCACCCTGGTGCGCTCCTCTAGTGACAGTTCCGGCTGGTGTCGGTAGTAGGCGTCGTGTTGAAGAAGTGAGACTCGCCCGTCGAGAAGCTCAACAACCGACTCGGCGATGGTGGTCTTGCCCGAACCCGATCCACCGGCGAGACCGATGAACAGAGGGCGATCAGGCTTCCACGGACTTGTTTCTGGCATCGAAGCGACGTTACAGAGGGTTTACGAACGGACTGCGGCGTATCAGGTGCACCGCCGTCCACAACGCCAAGAGCTATTTCTCGGCCACTTTGCTGCGGAGACGTCGGATCTCGTCGTAGACACCATCGGTGAGGGTGGTGGAAGCGGGGGCTGACACACCAACCACGTCTTCGTGCTCTTTGTCGCGATCAGCTGAGTCGGCTGAGGTGGCGGCAGCGGCAGGCTCGACCTGCACTTCGGTGTCCGGCCCACTCTCCGGCTCACGCTCACGCTCAGATTCCGGCTCCGGCTCTTTCTCATCGACCTGCTCGAGCAAAGTCTGACCACCAGACTCACGGGCAATGTCCTCGGACAGGCCATCGAGCCAACCCGACTCTTCATCGCCGACGATCGCCTCGGCAACTCCAAGACGATGAAGCGTGTGGAACACACGGACTGCAGCACCACGGCCCATCCGTTCCTCCAGGTGGCTGAAAGTGAATGGCTGAACAAGTGAAACCAGTACCCCCCAGTCTTCGGGGTCGATAGTGATAGGGCTATCAATGTTCTTTACGAGTCGGACACCTGCAGCCTCAAACAGCCCGGCGTCGATGACCTCACCCTCGAGTGATTTCAGTGCGTCAACATCGGCCAGAACGTCTTCGACGCTCCAAGCGGAACCGTCGGGGCCGTCTGCGGCGCCGACAGCGAAGGACCCATCGTCGAGTGTTGAAAGGACGTAGAGAATGTCACCGATTCCGCCTCGGTCGCTCCCCAAGTAGCTGTCCTTGGCCCCTATGAGCTCTGCACCGGTCACCGAACCATCACGGAAGTGGATTCGGCCGCGACGCTCCCCTTCGATATCTAGCGAGCCCGTTTTCTGAGTTACCTGCATGATCTGGAGGAGGTCTTTGATGCTCCAGTCAGAAAGCTGGCCCGAAAGATGCATTTGTCCTTCCAATGGTCTGGTCCTCCTCGTGCATGGCTATCGGCACGGAACGACCAATTGTTGAGCGGACTTAGGCCTTTTTTGCGGCGGCCTTCATGGCGCGTTTCTTCTCGCGCAGGGTGAAGACATCGTCGAAAGTGGCCACATCTGCAATGGAAGGCCAGTCGGCTGCCTTCTCTTCCCAGCCCTGAGGTCTGATGCCAAGGCGCTTTCCGAGAACGCCGACAAAAATTCGCGACTTTCCCACCCCAAAACCAGGAAGGGCTTGAAGTCTTTTGAGTAATTCGACACCGGAATCGGCAGTCTCCCAAAGGTTCTCAGCCCGAGCGTCGTACTCGTCCACCAGAACCTGACAGACATCTTGGGTCCTCTTGGCCATCGAGGATGGGTAACGATGGATCGCGGGAGGGCCTTTGAAAATCACTGCCATCTCCTCAGGATCCCAAGAGGCAATCCGTGCCTCATCGAGATCTTCCCCGAGCCGGTCCTTGAGCAATTGGGGACCATAGAAGGCACGTTCCATCGGGAATTGCTGGTCGAGAAGCATTCCAGTCAATAGGGCGAGGCCATCGGTTGCGAGGAGTCGGTTGGCTTCTTCGGATTCTGTGAAGTGGAGGAGATCCGGGCTTTTCATCCGGGCCAACCGTAGCGGTCAGACGAGGCCGCGAAACAGGGCATAAGACTGGTCCAGAGACCTGCACATGGGGGATTCGCCCCATGTCGAGCGGAGTTCGACCAAGATTGGGCTAATGAGCGACATCTTCATCGTCGACGCCTGTCGGACACCCATGGGCAAGCTAGGAGGCCAACTCGCCCTGGTCCGACCCGACGATCTCGCGGCCAAGGCGGTGGCTGGTCTGATGGCCAGAAACCCTGACCTGGATCCGATGTCCATCGAGGACATCCAATGGGGCGCAGCCAACCAGGCCGGCGAGGACAATCGCAACTTGGCTCGAATGGCCGGTCTCCTAGCCGGTCTTCCCATCGAGATTCCGGGTGCAACCGTGAACCGTTTGTGCGGCTCAGGGATGCAGGCTGTGATCTCCGCGGCTCATGCCCTCAAAGATGGTTGGGGCGATGTGATGATCGCAGGGGGATCGGAATCGATGAGCAGGGCGCCTTACGTAACGATGAAGGCAGAGAAAGGCTTTCCCCTTGGAACGCCGGAAACGGCAGACACTGTCTTGGGCTGGCGGTTGGTCAACTCTCGAATGAATGAGCTATATCCCCCGATCACCCTTGGTATGACCGCCGAAATAGTGGCAGAGAAATATGAAGTCACTCGCGATGACCAAGATGCGTTCGCACTGAGAAGTCATCAATTGGCATTGGAAGCGAACGCGGCCGGTCGGTTTGTCGACGAGATCGAGCCAATAGAGGCGCCGGTTGACACACGTCGCCGCGAAAGTCGTGTCGTTGAACACGATGAGGGGCCCCGTGTCGACACCTCCCTCGAGAAACTCGCCAATCTCCGTCCGGTATTCAAAGAAGACGGAGTCGTGACTGCCGGCAACTCATCACCGATGAACGACGGAGCTGCCGCCATCCTCCTGGCGACTGAGAAAGGGCTGTCCGATCACGCTTTGACACCAATGGCTCGAATCCTGTCATCCGGAGCCGCGGGTGTTCACCCCGACATCATGGGAATAGGTCCCGTGCCGGCATCCGAGAAGGCGCTGGCAAGAGCAGGCATCGGCGTCGACGACCTCGACCTTGTCGAAGTCAACGAAGCATTTGCATCGCAGAGTCTCGCCAGTCTGCGGCTCATCGCAATCGATCCGGACAGGGTCAACGTGAACGGTGGAGCGATCGCTATAGGGCACCCGCTAGGCGCATCCGGTGCCCGCATCCTGGTGACGCTCGCCCATGAGATGAAGCGGCGTGAAGGTCGGTATGGGCTGGCGACGATGTGTATCGGGGTCGGCCAGGGAATTGCCATGGTCATCGAGCGTGTCTGATGGCCCGCTCAACGGCGTCACTGTTGTTGAATTCACCAATCTCATTGCTGGGCCCTACGCCGGGATGCTCCTCGCCGACCTGGGAGCTCGTGTCATCAAGGTGGAACCACCTTCAGGAGATCTGGGTAGACAATTCGGGCCATTCCACAACGGTGAGTCGGCGTTCTTCATGGCGGTCAACCGCGGAAAGGAATCGGTTTCACTGGACACAAAGGATTGGATTTCGAAACGTGCCCTTGACAATCTCGTCAAGAAAACCGACGTAGTCATTTCGAATTTGCGTCATGGGCGATGGAGC
>Ga0255056_10000220_pt1 | contig 15933 bp, 13 predicted proteins | sample Cases_109_1_MG_FD_183639 | JGI IMG/M metagenome (GOLD analysis project Ga0255056, IMG submission 183639) | Seawater microbial communities from Amundsen Gulf, Northwest Territories, Canada - Cases_109_1 | ecosystem: Environmental > Aquatic > Marine > Gulf | place: Canada: Northwest Territories... | reverse complement strand
CATTTTAGTAATCGCATCACTCGCTGATGCAGCCGTTTTTTCTGTAGGAGTAAGGATCACTTTTCTATTTTTATATAGCTGCTCAACAGAATGTTCAAAACCACTTTGCTCACTGCCAGCAATAGGATGGCCTGGAATAAAATTAGCGGGCAGCTCTTCAAAAACCTCTAAAGCTGCTTGAATAACATCGGACTTACTACTTCCAACATCCGTCAACAGCGTTTTAGTATTTAAGCTGGGTTTCAATATAGTGAATGTATCTTTGATTTTCCCAACCGGAACACCGACAACTATTACATCTGCATCTGAGACATCGACATCTTGAAATAACTGATATTTATCTATGATATCTAACGATTGAGCAACAGCTAACCTCTGAGCATCTCTACCTATACCCACAATAGATTGCGCAAGTTTTTTCTTCTTTAAATCTTTTGCCAGTGAGGCATTTATGAAGCCCACACCAACAAGGTACACTTTGTTAAACATATATTAGGTAAGAATGATGTTACAGAATTACTATGAATTTATAGTACCGCACGCGGATATGAGCCAAGCACTTTAAGTAGATCTGCTTCCGCTTTTAGTTCAGCGACACAATTTTTGATCGTATCATTTTTAATATGCCCCTCAAGGTCAAGAAAGAAAACATATTCCCAATTCACACAATGCGAAGGTCTTGATTCAATTCGCGTCATGCTCACATGATTCTTAGCTAACGGCTGCAATAAACTATAAAGCGCTCCAGGTTTATTGCGAGCAGAAATCAGCAAAGTAGTTTTGTCGTCACTAGTAGGCTCTACATCTTGCTTGCCAATGATCAAAAACCGAGTGGTATTATCCGGAGAGTCCTCTATATTTTTATTTTGTATGGTGAGGTTATAAATTGAGGCTGCAGTCTCACTGGCAATTGCAGCAGCATTTTTGTCATTTGCTGCACGTTTTGCCGCATCGGCATTACTACTTACAGGCACGCGTTTTACACCGGATAAATTTGTCTCTAGCCACTTCTTACATTGAGCTAAAGATTGCTGATGTGAATATAAAACTTGAATGCTAGAAAGTTTATCGGCATTACTTAATAAATGCTGATGCACTCGCAATTCCACTTCACCTACAATATTTAAAGTGGATTCCAAAAACATATCCAAAGTACTGTTGACAATACCTTGAGTAGAATTCTCAATGGGCACTACACCGTAATTGGCATTATCCGACTCCACTTCGCGGAACACATCTTCAATGTTACTGGTTGCTAATGTTTGGATTGAATGTCCGAAATGTTTGTATGCTGCTTCCTCAGTAAAAGTACCCGACGGCCCTAAGAATATGACTTGCAATCTTTGCTCTAGCGCTAAGCAAGCCGACATCACTTCACGAATTAGCCTTGCCATTTCCTCATCAGAGAGCGGCCCTTGATTATGCTCAAGTACGCTTTTAAGTATAGTCGCCTCACGATCCGGGCGATAATATGAGTCAGCCTCGCCTGACTGCGCTTTCACCTGGGCAATCTGCTGAGCCAATTTTGCTCGCTCGCTGATAAAATCGAGCAGTTGACGATCGACAGCATCAATTTGTTGCCGTAAGTCTGTTAGTGTTTTTTTACTCATAATGTATGTAATAGGTGTCATTGTAATTCATTACAAAGAAAAACTTTTTGTTAATAACTCTCTACCTTAATATAGCAAAGAATAATACTACAACTATGCTGATTACCAGAATTTCAGAACTCGCTATAGTCATAAACTATAGAAGCACTTTGCTGAGCCATTAATGCAGTTATAGTGCTTGAATTAATACAGCCACTAAAAAAACCACCAACCCTCACATCATTCAGCAGATGCGCTTGAACGGTTACTATAACAAATTGATTTAATTCATCTATAATCAAACTTCGACGATAAAAAATATATTCATCCATTTTTTAAATGCCTTATAATCCTTTAGATAGTTTTGAAATTCGTGACAATGCTTTATGTATTTCAGGCAAAACTATTGCAGAACTAGATGATTCAGGAATCAAGCCACCCTGCTATATATATTCGAAACTAGTGGTAGCGGAAAAGATCAAACTGCTAAGAGACACTCTCCCCAAATCTATAAAAATTCATTACTCGATTAAAGCCAATCCATTCCCTGCGCTAGTCAGCTTCATCACAGACAATGTTGATGGCCTTGAAGTATCATCTATGGCAGAAATGAAAATAGCACTTGCTACTGGTATAGATAGCTCAAGCATTTGTCTTACTGGGCCAGGGAAAAGTTATGAGGAATTAGAAATTGCAGTAAAAAATGATATTGTAATCAGCGCTGAATCTAGCCTTGAATTACATAGGTTGGATGAAATTGGCACTGAAAATATGCACAAACCTTCGGTGCTGATACGCATAAACCCTAACTACACTCAAAAACGTGCAGGCATGAAAATGGCAAGTGGCTCTAGTCAATTTGGCATCGATGCTGAACAGGTACCTGAACTACTTAATTGGGTAAAAGACTCGTGTATTGATTTACACGGCTTTCATGTTTATAGCGGATCGCAAATACTTGATGCAGAGGCAATAAATTATTCACAGAAAAAAACAATTGGACTAGTTAAAAAACTAACTTCTGTATACAACAAACCTATTAAAACCATTAACGTGGGTGGTGGCTTTGGCATCCCTTACTTTACAAAACATACTCCATTAGACCTAAACTCTGTAGGAAAAAATATGCAGGAATTATTACCTATAGTAGAAACTATATACTCTGAACAACCAATCAATACAATTGTTGAGCTGGGTCGTTATATTGTTGGCGAATCTGGAATCTATATCTGTAAAGTTGTTGATAAAAAAATCTCTAGAGGAAAAACCTATTTAATTACCAATGGCGGCATGCATCATCAGTTAGCAGCATCGGGTAATTTAGGTCAAAGAAATAGAAAAAACTTTCCTGTTTATATTGCAAATAAAATCAACTCACCAATTAAGGAGCTTGTGAATATAGTTGGAAAACTTTGCACGCCCCTTGATCTTCTTGGTGATGGCCTTGAGTTAAGCAAAGCCAAGGTGGGCGACAACGTTGCGATTTTACAATCTGGCGCTTATGGATATACCGCGAGCCCCATCAATTTCCTAAGTCAACCTAAAGCTCATGAATACCTTATATAAGGATTATAAACTGGCAGTGATTAAACTATTTGCTATTTCATTGATGCATTACCCAGTCACATTGTAACCAGAAGGTATCAGTTCATGCTGATCATTCGGACTACTAATATCTAAACCATTTCCTCTCAGACCCGAATTCAAGCACTATATCTCTTTATGGTTTGTATACCAGTGGCGAAAATCACATAATTCTTAAGTGAATTCACAGATTTTACTGCAGCTGATAACTGTTATCTTCTAGCCTCATACTATATCTAAAGCTACCAATAACCATGCTACCTAAAAATATTAAAATTGCCATTATTGGACTAGGGTATGTTGGCCTACCACTCGCTGTAGAGTTTGGTAAACATCTCCCAACCATGGGATTCGATATCAATAATTCTCGTCTTGACGAGCTTAAACAAGGCATCGACCGCACCCTAGAAGTTAGTCAAAACGAATTAACTTCTGTAAGCGATTTAAGCTTCTCTTCATCTATAGAAGACCTACAAACATGCAATATATATATTGTCACAGTCCCCACACCGATAAATAAACATAAAGTTCCAGACCTGTCTGCTATTAAGAAAGCATCTAAAATTGTAGGCAGTGTTCTAGATGTTGATAACATCGTAATCTATGAGTCGACAGTTTACCCTGGCGCAACAGAAGAGGTTTGTGTACCAATTTTAGAACACGAATCTAATTTGAAATTTAATACTGACTTTTACACTGGATACAGTCCAGAACGCATCAATCCTGGCGATAAAGAACATCGCTTAACTACCATTAAAAAAGTTACTTCAGGCTCAACCCCTGAGGCAGCAGAGTTTATTGATCAACTCTACTTAAAAATTATTACTGCTGGAACACATAAAGCTAGCAGCATAAAAGTAGCTGAAGCGGCAAAAGTAATCGAAAACACACAACGTGATGTCAATATCGCACTGGTAAACGAATTATCTTTAATTTTTGGACTCATGAATATCGACACACTTGAAGTTCTAGAAGCAGCGGGTACAAAATGGAATTTTTTACCTTTTAGACCAGGACTAGTTGGCGGGCATTGCGTTGGCGTTGACCCTTATTATCTTACCTACAAAGCAAAAGAAATTGGATACAACCCAGAAGTTATCTTATCTGGGCGACGCATCAATGATGGTATGGGCCCTCATATTGCAGAATGCGTCATTAAGCTTATGCTACAGAATAAAATGCATGTTGTAGACGCAAAAATTCTAATACTTGGATTCACTTTTAAAGAAAACTGTCCAGATATCCGCAACTCACGCGTGATTGATATCGTAAATGAATTTTCCACTTACCATTCCCAAGTCGATATTTACGATCCATGGGTAGTGCTTGATGAGGCTAATGCTGAATATAACGCTTCGTTTTTGTCTAAACTTCCATCCGAAAAGTATGATGCAATCATCCTTGCAGTGAACCATGATGAATTCAAAAATTTAGGAGCAGAAAAAATACATGCTCTAGGAAAAGAAAATCATATCCTGTTTGATGTTAAAAATGCATTACCAAAGAACCAAGTAGATGGTCGACTGTAATTTATTTACTCAAAATTATTATTTCAAATCAATACTAAACTAAAAAAATATGAAAATTGCTGTTACTGGCTCCGCCGGATTTATTGGATCTTCTGTTTCAATGTATTTATTAAACCGCGGCGACGAAGTGTTAGGTGTGGATAATCTCAATGACTATTACGATGTAAATTTAAAACTTGGCCGACTGGAAAGAGTTAAAGCCTATGACAAGTTCACCGAAGCACAAATTAATTTAGAAGACAAAGAAGCGATATTTGATGCAGTGTCAAAATTTAAACCGCAGCGCGTTATAAATTTAGCTGCTCAAGCAGGTGTACGCTATTCAATTGAAAACCCATCTGCATATGTAGACTCCAATCTGGTTGGATTTTGCAATATTCTAGAAGCATGTCGACACTATGATGTAGAACATCTTGTATATGCATCAAGTAGTTCAGTATATGGCGCGAATACAAAAATGCCTTTTTCAGTTGACCAAAATGTCGACCACCCCTTAAGTTTGTATGCAGCAACCAAAAAGGCCAATGAACTTATGGCGCATGTCTATAGTAACTTGTATGGCTTGCATACCACTGGACTAAGATTCTTTACGGTATACGGACCACGGGGTCGACCTGACATGGCTTTATTCTTGTTTACCAAAAATATTTTGGCCGGCAAACCGATTGATGTATTTAATTACGGCAACCACCGACGTGATTTTACTTATATAGACGATATTGTAGAGGGTGTTATTCGCATCCTTGACCATTTACCAGAAATTAATGAGTCATGGGATAGCAACACCCCGGATAGCGCAAGCAGTTTTGCACCCTATCGACTCTATAATATTGGCAACAATGCTCCAGTAGAGCTCAATCACTACATCGAAGTACTGGAAAATTGTCTTGGCAAGAAAGCCAAGCGCAACTTATTACCCTTACAAGCGGGTGATGTCCCAGACACCTACGCAGACATAGAAGCTTTAGTGCAAGATGTTGATTACAAACCAAATACTAAGATAGAATTTGGTATCAAGAACTTTGTGGACTGGTATCGAAACTTTTACAAAGTCTAAATTCAACATATGGTCAAGCCTGTCAAGAAATGACCCTTGTTCATTAACAGCAGGTTAGGTATTATTTCCCCTATGCATTATACTGTTTAACATATAAACAATTGATTTTAGAAGTTAAATATTAAATTAATATTAAGCTTGTTAAAACAAATGTAGGAGAAGCTGTTCTATGCAACTAGTAAATATTCTTCTTACTATTGGTCTTGTCATACTCGTTTCAGGCGTCACAGTACTCGCTATATGCGCTGTAATCGCAGCTCCAAGATCAAAACAATCTTCTTTAGTAAATCATAATCAACCAAATCATCAAGAGCGACGTAAAAATAAGCCTTGTAGCTTTCCTATTACTTGCGCAGACGGAACGATGGTTTATTTCGACCGTCGCCTACAAACCTAACAAGCACTATTACGTCACTCGTGGCTTAATTCAAATTCACGCATAAACTCAAGTAAATTAATAACACCTTGCTTCGGCATTGCGTTATATAGACTAACACGCACTCCTCCCACAGATCTATGCCCACGCAAGCCTAACAACTTATGATTTTCTGCTTGTTGCAAAAACTTAGCTTGCAAGACTTTATCTTCAATCTCAAATGGAATATTCACGCATGACCGGTATTTTACCGCAACTCTATTTTTAAAAATCTCGCTCGAATCAATCACATCATACAAAGCTTTTGCTTGTAGTTGTCCTCGCTTATTCATTTCTATGACCCCACCTTCTTCCTTAAGCCAATTTAACATCAAGCCTAAAACATAAATAGCAAATATTGGTGGTGTATTGACTAGCGACCTGGCCTCAAAACATTTTTTATAGTCAAAAACTCTAGGTATATTCTCACAACCCTTACTCAACAACTCTTTTTTCACTACCATCACACACAAACCTGAAATTCCTAGGTTTTTCTGCGTACTAGCATAAATTAGGCCATAATTTTTTACTTGAATAGGTCGAGTTAGAATCGAAGAGGTCATATCACAAAATAGTGCTGCATCTTTTGAATTAAAACTTTCCATTCCAGCAATATCGTTTACAACACCATTTATCGTTTCATTATCACAATAATGAATATAGCTAGATTGCTGCTTTAAGCCCCAATTCTCTACTGGCTTAACAACAATAAGTTCCGAATCAGCAAGTGCCTGTATTGCATTTATGCTAGCGAATTTTTTCGCTTCTTGGCATGCTTTAATCGACCAATGCCCAGTGCAAATATAATCAGCACTATCACCTTGATGTAAAAAATTTAGCGGCAACATTGAATATTGTGCAGTAGCACCTCCATGCAATAACAGCACTGCATATTCATTAGACACTCCCATTAACTCTCGCAATAGGTTTTCTGCCTGATCAAGCATTTCCATAAATTCTTCACTTCGATGAGATAACTCAAGCACTGACAAACCCGTGCCGCGATGATCTACCAGCTCATTTTTAATTTTATCTAATATGGTTGTCGGCAAAGTTGCCGGGCCTGCACCAAAGTAAAAGGTTTCTAGCATAGTAAAGACAAAAAGCTATTTTTTGCGAATGATTATGTAGGAAATTTTTTTCTTAAGTAGAAATATGTTTAGAAAGAAGTTCTAAACAAACGTAAATCTAAAAACTACTTATCTTCTTCTGATAACTCTTCAATCTGAGCATCTTCCTGAGACAAATTTTCAATTCTCTCAACTTCCACTAGACGCTCTTCCTCAGAGAGACGAATCAGTCGTACACCTTGTGTATTACGCCCCATTTGCGAAACATCTTTAACTGGCGTTCTAACTAATGTTCCACTATCAGTAATTAACATGATTTCATCATTATCAGATACTGCAACCGCACCAACAACATTACCATTGCGACCTGAAGTTTGGATTGCGATAACACCTTGGCCACCACGTTTCTGTACCGGGTACTCGCTCATGACTGTGCGTTTCCCATAACCGTTCTCAGTTGCAACTAGAACATCGGTTGAGCTCATGCTTTCTTTAATAGTTATTAATGAAACGACTTGCTGACCCTCTGCTAATTTAATACCTCGGACACCGGTTGCATTCCTGCCCATGGCGCGCACACCATCTTCTTTGAAGCGAATTGCCTTACCTGTATCGCCCACTAGCAAAATATCTGTATTACCATCTGTAACTTCAACACCAATTAGGCGATCATTCTCACGCAAGTCTACTGCCAAAATACCACTGGCACGTGGTCTAGAGAATTCAGTTAATTTGGTTTTCTTAACCGTACCACTGCTTGCAACCATCACTACGTATGCATCTTCACTGTATTCTTTAACGGGCAATACAACATTGATGCGCTCATCTTCTTGCAGAGGCAGAAGATTAACTATAGGCTTGCCTCGTGCAGTGCGTCCTGCCTGCGGCAATGCATAGACTTTTAGCCAGTACACTTTACCGCGACTTGAAAAGCATAAAATCGTGTCATGCGTATTGGCCACAAATAGTTGATCAACAAAATCTTCTGCTTTAACGGATGTAGCAGCTTTGCCCCGTCCACCTCGGCGCTGCGCACGATAGGTGTCTAATGGCTGTGACTTTGCATAACCTGCATGTGACAATGTAACTACTACCGTCTCTTCCGGTATCAGGTCTTCCATGGTGAGATCAGCTTGCGCATCAGTTATCTCAGTACGACGCTCATCGCCATATTGAGCTCGAACTTCTTCTAGCTCCTCACGTATAACTTTCAATAAACGCTCTGGATTTTGAAGAATATCCAAAAGATCAGTGATCTTTTCTAAAAGATCAGCATAGTCGTTAACAATTTTGTCTTGCTCTAAACCTGTAAGACGATGTAGACGCAAATCCAAAATAGCTTGGGCTTGTGTAGGTGAAAGATGATATTCACCTTTATGCATGCCATATTTTGCATCAAGATTATCGGGCCGTGATGAATCCGCGCCTACACGATCCAGCATTTTAATCACCACACCTGGCTTCCAAGACTTTGTCGTTAATTTTTCCTTGGCAACTGCAGGACTCTCAGATTTTTTAATCAACGCGATAATTTCATCTATATTAGTCAACGCAATTGCTTGACCTTCTAAAATATGCGCACGCTCTCGAGCTTTTCGTAATGCAAATATAGTGCGACGCGTAACGACATCGCGACGATGACGGATAAAGGCTTGTAGTATCTGTTTAAGATTTAATAAACGTGGCTGACCGTCAACCAAAGCCACCATATTGATACCAAACACACTTTGCATTGCAGTATGCTTGTAAAGATTGTTAAGAATAACCTCGCTTACTTCACCTCGGCGCAATTCAACAACAATGCGCATACCATCTTTATCAGACTCATCACGTAAGCCGTCTCCAGCAATACCTTCAATACGTTTTTCTTTTACTAAATCTGCAATCTTAATTATCAAGTTGGCTTTATTAACCTGATATGGAAGCTCTGAGACCACTATTCGTTCACGGCCGCTCTTTTCATCTTGCTCGATGTGCGTACGTGCTCTCATGTGCACACGCCCACGCCCAGTGCGATATGCTTCAATAATTCCTGCTCGACCATTAATTAATGCTGCTGTTGGAAAATCTGGGCCAGGCATGCTCTCCATTAATTCTTTATAGCCCGCCTCAGGATTTTCAATCAACGCAATCGTGGCATTAATGACTTCAGTCAAATTATGTGGCGGAATATTTGTAGCCATTCCCACTGCAATTCCTGAAGAACCATTTGCCAATAAATTTGGAATGCGCGTGGGGAATACTGAGGGTTCAGTTTCCTCGTCGTTATAATTGGGAACAAAATTGACCGTGTCTTTTTCAAGATCTGCAACAATTTCATGTGCGATCTTCGCCATACGAATTTCGGTATAACGCATTGCAGCTGGCGCATCACCATCCACTGAACCAAAGTTACCTTGACCATCGACTAACATATAACGCATAGAAAATGGCTGGGCCATACGGACAATAGTGTCGTATACAGCTGTGTCGCCATGCGGATGATATTTACCAATTACATCACCAACCACACGAGCCGATTTCTTATACGGTTTGTTCCAATCGTTACCCAAAACACTCATGGCATATAAAGCGCGACGATGTACTGGTTTTAGTCCATCTCGCACATCAGGCAACGCACGCCCAACGATCACGCTCATCGCGTAATCAAGATACGATTTACGCATCTCGTCTTCGAGATTTACTGATAGTATTTCTTTGGCGATAGCAGCCATTTATATGCTTTGTAGAAGGTGATTTATATTCGCTCTAATGCGTGAAATTATAACACAAGTCTAGGAGAGTGGGTTATAACAAAAAGCATTTAAAATCGAACTGACTGCCTTAAAATTTGATTTAATAGATTTATAAGCCTTATATTTAACTCGGCCAGTACAAGAAACTGCAAAAAAACTAGGAATTCATCAGTGCCTGAATTTTACTAGTATTGGGGGCCTCAATAACACCTTTTTCAGTCACCAATGCGGTCACAAAGTCTGCAGGCGTAATATCAAAAACTGGGTTCCAAACACCTGCCTGATCTGGCCCTATAGACTGGTCTCGCACACAAGTAATTTCACTGTCTGCACGTTCTTCAATCTCGATGTTGTCACCGCTGCTAATTTGCATATCGATAGTGCTCGTAGGCGCAGCCACCATAAAGTTAACATTATGCTGACGCGCCACCACTGCTAATGAATAGGTACCAATTTTATTCGCCACATCACCATTACTTGCCACACGATCAGCCCCAACAATTACCCATGCTAATTGTTTTTGGCGCATCAAACTTGCCGCAGCACTATCACAAATTAAGGTCACTGGAATATTATCTTGCAATAACTCCCACGCGGTAAGTCTGGTCCCTTGAAACCAAGGACGTGTTTCATCCGCATAGATTGCTGTTATTTTTTCTTGCGCATAAGCACTACGAATTACTCCCAATGCAGTTCCATACCCACCTGTTGCCAGAGCACCCGCATTACAATGAGTCAACACTGCGGACTGGTGTTTTATTAATGTTGCACCAAAATTGCCCAAGGTTTTATTCGCTTGAATATCTTCTTGCTGAATTGATTGTGCGGCACACAATAGACTTGGTACTGGATCACCGTCTGGCAAACTTTCCATTTCACTACGCATTCTTTCTATTGCCCATTTCAAATTCACTGCGGTCGGTCTCGCAAGCGACATGTCATGCAAGTCTTGCTCAACCTCTTTCCGCCAGTTTTCTGCGAATTGCTTATAGCGCGCTCTTGCCGCTAACACCACACCAAATGCAGCGGTGACACCTATCGCAGGCGCACCACGCACTACCATATCTTTGATGGCATGAATAACTTCCGTTACCTCATGACAATCCATAAACTCAACATCACTCGGCAACTTGCGTTGATCTAGTAGTACTAAATGGTTGTCTTGCCATGCTATGGCTTGATCTGCTAACGAGCTCATGTTCTTATCCAACTAACTTATCCTTATTCTAGAAAGCTACAAGACTAGGCACATCTTACTTAAAAGTGAATACTTATATTTAATCTATAATTATTTCTTTATATATTGCAGTTAAGGACAATCTGTTAAAGTCAAGATCAAAACTTTAATAACCAGGCCATACGATGGAAACGGTGCAAACACTCATTCATGGTAAAACGATCATCCCTATGAGTGATCATGCGAAAAACGAAAGGAACGACCATAAACGCATATTAACGAATTGCAGTATCGCCATTCAAGATGGATGCATCCTAGATGTGTTACCAACCTCAGAAGCTACAAAAAAATATTCAAGCGAGTCGAACTTCGACTATGACCATCACATAATCATTCCTGGGCTCATTAACGCACATACACATGCTGCGATGTCATTGTTTCGCGGCTTAGCTCATGACTTACACCTGATGGAGTGGTTAGAAAAACATATCTGGCCTGCCGAACTAAAGTGGGTAAATGAAGACTTTGTGCAACTCGGCACGCAGCTTGCGATAGCAGAATTGTTACGAGGTGGCGTGACCTGTTTTAATGATATGTACTTCTTTGCGGAAACGACTGCACAGGTTGCAACCAAGTCAGGTATACGTGCCCATATCGGTATGATATTGCTCGATTTCCCTACTCAATATGCAAATGACGCAGATGAGTATTTTTCTAAGGGTCTTGCGCTACATGACCAATTCAAAGCACATCCGCTAGTCAAATTCACATTTGCTCCACATGCACCATACACTGTGTCCAATGCATCCCTAGAACGTGTTGCCATGTTAGCGAATGAGCTAGAGCTACCTGTTCATATGCACGTTCATGAAACTCAAAATGAAATCGCTCAGAGTATCGAACAATATAAAATTCGTCCCCTGCGACGCCTACATGATTTTGGCTTAGTGAATAGCGGGTTACTAGCTGTACATATGACACATATTGAAGAACAGGAAATTAATCTACTAGCAGAAACCAATGCAAATGTAGTGCATTGCCCTCAATCTAATTTAAAATTAGCGAGTGGATTTTGCCCTATTCAAAGCCTTAGAGACAAAAAAATCAATGTTGCACTGGGCACAGATAGCTGTGCAAGTAATGATGATCAAGACATGTTAAGCGAGATGCATAGCGCTGCCTTGCTTGCTAAAGGAGTAGCGAATAATGCAGCAGCCCTGCCTGCTTACGACACCCTTCGCTGCGCAACTATTAATGCTGCCATTGCTTTAGGCATAGACCAAGACACCGGTTCTTTAGAGGTTGGAAAATCTGCTGATCTATCTATCATTGATATAGATACACTTGAAGCACAACCGATGTATGATCCTATCGGGCATGTGGTCTATGCAACCCAACGCAATCAAGTATCTGATGTTTGGGTTGCAGGAAAACAACTCTTGAGTAATCGAGAACTACTAACATTAGATCAAAACGAAATTTTAGCTAAAACCAAAGAATGGAATCAGAAAATCAACAATTAGCTTGTTAAACATGACAAACACGCAAAAACAAACTAATAATAATGTTGACCAGCAAGAAATTGCAAAATTTGAAGCATTAGCATTTCGATGGTGGGACACTGAAAGCGAATTCAAGCCTCTGCATGAGACTAACCCACTTCGTCTAGGTTTTATTGAAAAGCACGTTAATCTTACAGGTAAAAAAGTTCTCGATATCGGCTGCGGAGGAGGAATCCTATCGGAGTCCATGGCTAAACGTGGCGCCAAAGTAAAAGGCATTGATCTTGGAGAAGCACCTTTAGCTGTTGCAAAAATTCATGCTAAAGAAGAAAACTTAGATGTTGAATATCAAACTATAGCCGCCGAAGATATTGCACAGCAAGAACCTTGCTCGTACGACATCGTAACATGCATGGAAATGCTAGAACACGTTCCGGACCCAGCAGCAATCGTAACCGCATGCGCAAATTTAGTTAAGCCAGGCGGTCATGTATTTTTTTCTACAATCAACCGAAATCCAAAATCGTTTTTATTTGCTATTGTGGGTGCGGAATACGTGCTAAATCTTTTACCTAAAGGTACCCACCATTACGAAAAATTAATCCGACCATCAGAGCTAGACCGTTGGATTCGCCAAGCTTCACTACATACCAATGAAATTATTGGCATGAATTACAATCCCCTACACAAGACGTATAAGTTATCTTCCGACACAAGCGTTAACTACATTGTACATTCCCAAAATATTTAACAAAAAAAGTAAATAAAGATTTTATAGTTTAATGTCCAATAACTCCCGAGTTAAAGCTGTTCTATTTGATTTAGACGGCACCCTGGCTGACACCTCGCCAGACATGACGGACGCGCTCAACAAACTACTCACAAAACATGGCAAGCAGACTCTAGATTACGAGTTTGTACGTAAAAATACTTCACGCGGCAGTATTGCCATGATTCAACTAGGCTTTGAACAACTTTTAGAAGAAAAACATAGCTATCAACTTCGTGATGAGTTTTTACAAATATATGCTGAAAATTTATGCAACCGAACTCAATTATTCCCTGGCGTTTCAGAATTACTAGAATCTTTGGATGATTCAGATATCCCTTGGGGCATTGTAACCAACAAACCTGGCAACCTTGCAGAGCCCTTGGTACAGAAACTTGGTATTGCTTTTAATGCCGTTTGCATGGTGAGTGGTGATACTTTAGCACGTAGAAAACCAGATCCAGACCAGTTGCATCACGCTGCCAACATGCTAGGTATTAAGGTACAAGACACCCTCTACATGGGAGATGACCCAAGAGATGTGGAAGCTGGCAAGGCCGCTGGTATGAAAACCGCCGTAGCGGCCTATGGTTACATTCAAGATAAGCATGACCCACACACTTGGGATGCGGATGTAGTCTTCCAAGAAGCCTTAAACCTTAAGAATTGGCTTTTTAACGACAGCTGATCGACAATATCTTCATGATCAGTGTAGAACTCCAAAACGCATGGCAATTTGTGCTTTTATGCGCAAGCCTTTGTCTATTAAGCGCCGCATTAGCCGCACTCATAATGCGAAGTCTCGCGCATAGAGAACATAAAAAATTGGAATCCATGGCACAACAGTTATCCATGCAGCTTCAATTGGAGAAAGAACGTTATCTTGAAAAACTTGAAACTATTGAAGAATCCCGCAAACAATTAGAACATTCTTTCTCTATACTTTCTCAGCAAGCATTAAAACTAAATAACGAAAGCTTTCTCACGCTTGCAAAAGAAAAGCTTTCTCAATTCCAAATTCAAGCCGAAGCCAATCTAGACAAAAAAGAAAAATCAATTGAAACACTCTTGCAACCCATACATTCCGCTCTAAAACAAACCGAAGCTCAAATTCAATCAATTGAAAAAGAACGCAAAGAATCTTTTGGCTCACTTTCACAACATTTAAAAATTATTAATGAATCTCAAGCAGATTTACGACTAGAAACGCAAAACTTAGTTCAAGCCTTACGTCGCCCTGAAGTACGAGGACAATGGGGCGAGTTAACCTTAAAACGCATTGCCGAGCTTGCTGGCATGGTCGATCATTGCGACTTTTATGAACAAATGCAAAGCGAAGATAGTGAGTCACGTATTCGTCCAGACATGATCGTTCGTATGCCAGATCAACGCGAACTGATTATTGATGCCAAGACACCATTAGATGCGTACCTGAATGCAACACAAGCAACAGATCCAGAAATTCGCGAACAATCTCTAGTCAGACATGCTCGTAATGTACGAGAAAGAATGCGCGAACTTTCAAGCAAAGCCTATTGGAGTCAATTTAAAAACTCCCCTGATTTTGTAGTATTATTTATTCCTGGCGAACAATTCTTATCTGCAGCATTAGAGCAAGACCCTCAACTATTAGAAGACGCTTTGAAAAACAAAGTTATCCTAGCTACACCTACTAGCATTGTCGCTTTACTGCGAGCAGTGGCATTCGGTTGGCGACAAATAGCCGTAGCGAAAAATGCTGAAATGATTCGCGAACTCGGCGAAAATCTCTATCACCGTCTCGCCACGTTTGCAGAGCACTTACAAAAACTAGGCAAACATTTAGACACCAGCGTTGAGCAGTACAACAAAGCCATGGGTTCTCTAGATCGTCAAGTATTAAGCGGCGCCAGGAAATTTACCGAACTCGGCATAGAGAAGAATAAATCTATCCCAGACTTAAAAATTATTGAAAACACTACTAAGTCTTAATAAATCATTAAGTTACATTAATTTAAGTTAATCGAGTTAATTCTCTAAAACCTAAACAGATTTAACATTTTACTAATATAATTTGTAGAATAATAAATACACTTTTAACTATAAATTTCAATAATAACCATGACAAGCACAGCAAAAAAAATTAGCCCTGACGTTGTATATCATCAAGCTACAGTTACCAGAACAAGAAGAGAAAAAATACTTGGCCACAGTGGTGCTGTGCTTTGGTTCACCGGATTATCTGGAGCCGGGAAATCAACCTTAGCGCACGCAGTAGAGGAAGAGCTGCATAACAGAAACTGTCTTACTTATGTTTTTGATGGAGATAATGTCAGACATGGATTATGTGGAGACTTAGGATTCTCACTTGAAGATCGAAAAGAAAATCTGCGTCGTATATCTGAGATGTGCAAACTTACTGCAGACGCAGGGGTGATTACTTTCACAGCGTTTATCTCACCAGTTCAAGAAGACCGAAAGGACGCTAGATCATTAATTGGTGATAAAGATTTCATCGAAGTTTACT
>Ga0255056_10000219_pt1 | contig 15939 bp, 14 predicted proteins | sample Cases_109_1_MG_FD_183639 | JGI IMG/M metagenome (GOLD analysis project Ga0255056, IMG submission 183639) | Seawater microbial communities from Amundsen Gulf, Northwest Territories, Canada - Cases_109_1 | ecosystem: Environmental > Aquatic > Marine > Gulf | place: Canada: Northwest Territories... | reverse complement strand
GACATTGCCCACGAGTCATTCGATGCCGCACTTGTGGTCAAGACGCTCGGCCGGGAAGACGATGAGGTCGGGCGATTCGGCGAACGATCTGAGCTGCTCAGGGATCGAATGGTCGAGGTGGGGCGTCTTCGAGCCGTTTTTGATCCGCTTATCGAAGCTCTCCCAAGCCTTGGGATCATTGCTGTATTGGCGGTGGGCGCTTGGCGCGTCCAACTGGGAATTCTGACAGCTGGGACCCTGGTCACCTTTGCCTACTTGTTCCGTCTGGTTGCTTTACCGATGAGGGTCTTTGGTTGGATGCTTGGCGAGATGCCACGAGGGGTAGTTGGGCTCAAACGCGTGGAAACTGTCCTTGAAGATGGGGAGCAGGTCGCGTATGGGGCTCACGGTCCCGTCAGCAGAGGTGGGGCCGCCGCAAGCGCCGATGGCGCGGCGTATCTGTATCCCGAGACAGAACACGAAGATCTCCTCGGCACGGTCACCGAACTCGAACTACAAGACATCGACGAAGGTCGCGGAATCGGATCAGTGTCTCTCAACGTCCCGGCCGGTGCCACAGTTGCACTGGTTGGACCCACCGGTTCGGGAAAGTCGACCATTGCCCACCTCCTGGTCCGCCTCTTTGACCCCGACCGGGGAGAGATCTGCCTGGATGGGCACACTCTTCTGGATCTGGATCGAGACGCTCTCGCTGATGCGGTGAGCATCGTGTTTCAGGAAACTTTTCTGTTCAACGAATCCGTCTATAACAACATCACCCTCGGCGAACAGTTCTCCGACGATCAGGTCGTAGATGCGGCGCGATTGGCGCGGGCACACACCTTCATCGAGGAACTCGATCATGGCTACGGCACCGTGGTCGGCGAACGCGGCGCAACACTTTCGGGCGGGCAACGCCAAAGAATTGCCCTGGCGCGGGCTCTGGTCCGGGAGCCCCGGCTGCTCATCCTCGACGACGCTACGTCAGCAGTGGACTCGGCTGTGGAAGGTGAGATCCTCGCCGGCCTCACCGATTTGGACACGAGCGTTGTGATCGTTGCCTATCGAAGGTCATCCATCGTCATGGCCGACGAGGTCATTTTCGTCGGAGACGGCCGGGTGATCGACCGAGGCACTCATAAATCGCTCTATGCCTCACTTGCTGAGTATCGAGAGTTGATAGACGCCTATGACAAGTTAGAGGATTCGGCGTGACGACAACTGCTACTCCAACCGAATCCGCAGCAACGGCCCCCATCGAAGGTGCGATGGTGACCATCCGACGTGGTTTGGGTCTCTCTCCCGAATTGAGACGAGGTCTCCTGGGGACTATCGCGATCGCTGTGGTCGCGACGTCCGGACGTGTGGTCGTCCCCATCGCCATCCAACAAATCATCGACGGAGGCTTGGAAGACGGCGGGATAGACCTTGCGTTTGTGACACAGATGACAATGATCGCTTTTGTGGCCGTCCTGGTCACTGCGGGCGCCACCGGATGGATGCACCTGCGACTGGCCAAGGTTTCGGAAACAGCACTGTCAGGTTTGCGGATCAGGGCTTTTCGTCACATCCATGACTTGTCGATGTTGCACCAGGCATCTGAGCAGCGAGGGGTTCTGGTAGCAAGGGTGACTTCAGACGTTGATCAGATCAGTCGTTTCATGCAGTGGGCTGGATTGATGCTCATCGTCAACGGGCTGCAGGCCATCATTTCGCTCGGGGTGATGCTGTTCATGTCACTTCCACTTGGACTTGTTGTGCTCGCCCTTTCGCCTTTCGTCGTGCTGATGATCCGAGCTTTCCAGACCCGACTCCAGGTCGCCTACCTCGTCGTTCGGGAGCGTGTGGGCCATATGCTCGCCCTGCTCGCGGAGACTGTTGTAGGTGCGCCGGTGATTCGCGCGTATGGCATCGAAGACCGGACACGGCAGAGGCTCGACGATGCCATCGAGGCACATCGGGTGGCAGCAGTTGAGGCTGGAAGGATTTCTGCCGTCTTCTCAGGCGCAGGAGAGGTGTCCTCGTCATTGATCGTGGCGGCAGTCTTGGTGGTGGGGACGCTCCTGGCTGCAGCGGGCTCGGTGAGCGTCGGCACGGTCGTCGCCTTTCTCTTCTTGGTCCAGCTCTTTGTGCAACCGGTCCAGGTGATGGGTGAAGCGGTCAATGAGGCTCAGACAGCAGTGGCTGGGTGGCGCCGTGTTCTTGATGTCCTCGATATTGCTCCGGACGTGGCTGACCCAGGAGACGAAGGCGTGTCTCTCCCTCATGAGGCTGTTGGAGTCAGATTCGATGACGTCACCTTCCGTTATCCCCGGCCGTACGACTCTTCGAAAGAAGATCACCCGGCGGCTCTGCGGGACACGAGCGTTGAGATCCCGGCACGACAACGGGTTGCAGTTGTGGGTGAGACCGGATCGGGCAAAACGACGTTTGCAAAGCTGCTCACTCGCCTGATGGATCCGTCAGACGGGACCGTCTATGTCGGTGGTGTGGATGTAAAAACCATTCGTTTCGCCTCCCTCAGAGATCGGGTCGTGATGGTTCCCCAAGAGGGGGTCCTATTCAGGGGCTCAATTGCTGACAACGTTCGCATGGGTAGACCGGACGCCTCCGAGGAGGAGCTGAATGCAGCATTCAACCGACTTGGCCTCAGCGGCTGGTTAGGTGAGTTGGCTAATGGTTTGGCAACGCAAGTCGGAGAACGCGGTGGCGCCCTATCTGTAGGCGAACGTCAACTCGTGACGCTGGTACGTGCCGCGATTGCGGAGCCCGATCTACTCCTTCTCGATGAAGCCACTTCCGCAGTCGACCCAGCTACAGAAGTTCGGATCGGCAGGGCGCTTACCGAACTGACTACAGACCGCACCGTGGTGACTATTGCTCATCGGCTTTCAACTGCCGAGGCCGCCGACAGGGTGCTGGTCTTTGATGAAGGTCGGATCGTTCAGGACGGGAGTCACACCCAGCTACTTCTTCAGGATGGCGTATACCGAACTCTCTATGCCTCTTGGGAGCGTGGGGCCACGGCCGCCAGCTAGCGCACTGTCAATCCGGTTTAGCCGAGGTCGGGGTCCACACAGACGTCCTTTCCGACACCAGGGTTGGGGTTGAAAACACGCCCCGCGACGAAACCCGAACCCTGCTCTTCGGTCGTCAGAAAGAGCTCAATCGCATCCGTCACAGCCCTTGCCGCAACGATGGCGTAGTTCGGATCTTGATGGAGCTGCGCTTCGGGACGGCTGGAGATGTATCCGAGCTCTATTAGCGCCGTTGGGGTCTTCGGAGCACGAATGATTCCGTAGGCGTCGTCACCCCGAGTGTTGAGGACAGTCATCACCCCCGCGTCCTCTGCGGATACCCAAGCGATATCGAAGACACCGAGACCAGCCATTCCACTCTGCCAGAGGAGACCGCCGAGTCGTCTCGAGGCATCAGAGTCTCGCTGGACGAAGACTTCGATTCCCGGCGCTGCGGACGGCTCCGGCGTCGGAGCGTTGTGGTGGATTGAGACCATGACGCTGGCTTCGAGAGCGTCGGCAAAGTTGGCCCTCACGCTGAGCGGTGATGCGTAGTCATCGGTTCGAGTCAAGACCGACGTGATGCCGCGCACGGCCAGAAAACTTTGGACCAGCTGAGCCACCTCGAGGTTGAGCCTCTTTTCCGGCATCCCAGTCGGGGCAACCGCACCGGTGTCAATGGGACCTCCGTGACCAGGGTCAAGAACAACTTCCACTTCTGTTAGCGGCGTTCCATGCGACAACGTCGCCATATTTCCACAAGGCGTTGTCACCACATGGCCGCCATCGGTGCTCTGGACGATCGCCATCGGGATACCAGTCTCCGAAATCAACCCCAATGGCTCCGACACCAATGTGGTGGTAGTGGTCACCTCCGTCGCTGTAGTCGTGACCATGGATGTACTGGTTGTTGACGACGTGGACGAAGACGGAGCGGGAGCCGATGTGACCGTTGTAGTCGAGGAGGAATCCGGCGATGAGCAGGCTGTCAAAGTCAACAGCACTGCAAAAGACAACGGCAGACGTTTCTTCATCGCTGCCGGACTCTGGCATGGATAGCGACAACCGTCGCGTATTGTCTCCAGCGTGTTCGGACCTCTAAATGGTGTACGGGTTGCGTTGGTAGCGACAGCAGTAGTTGCCGCGCTTGCCGCCTTGTTTGTCGGGTACGTTGGAGCAGCGGTGGTTCTTCTTGCCGCAGTGGCCATCCATGGGCTCGGTTGGCTCTACCTGTATACGCACAGGGACCCACACAAATCCAACTAGCTCACAACGTCGGCTTCGCACCTCAGACTTGAAAGTGCCCCGCCATTGATGAGGCGATTTCCACTGCAGTCCGCTCTAGATCCTGGTGTTGGGCATGGGGGCTGTCACCAGCTGGTTCTGTGAGGTCTACATAGATTTTGAGTTTCGGCTCGGTCCCACTTGGCCGGACCAGTATTCGCCCCCTCGTCCCAAGCGAAAGTTCAACGAGCGCTTGCTCACCGAGCCAGAAGGGTCTGTCCTGAGCGTCGGCGCGGTAATCGATCACGCCGGCGATCTCTGTGTCACCCACAGCATCGGGCGGATTGTCGGCAAGCAGTCTGACAGCATCCTGAATGGCTGCTTGGCCGTCCACCCCTTGGCCTACCAACGAGTGCTGTGCGCTCGCCCAGACGCCAACTTCGCCCCACAATTCGGCAAGACGATCGAGAACAGTCAGCCCTTTCTCCCTAAGGCCTGCGAACAAATCGCAAAAAATTAAAGCAGTCGAAATGCCATCTTTGTCACGAACGGTCGACCCGATGGTGTACCCCAGCGCCTCTTCGTATCCAAAAGCAAAGACGCCTTTCCCTGCGGTCTCGAGAGCAAGGCCCGCATTCACTATCCATTTGAAACCTGTGAGGGTCACCTCATGACGGGCACGATGTATTTTGGCAATTCGGCCGAGCATGGGACTCGACACGATCGAGTTGATCACGATCGCCTTGCGCGGGCCAGACCAGTGACGCAGGACGTAGTCACCGAGAAGCACTCCGAGTTCATTGCCACTGAGCGGACGCCATTTGCCATTGTTGGGGACGACGGCCGCGAACCGGTCGGCGTCGGGATCGTTGGCGACGATCAGATCTGCGTCGACTCGTGTCCCCAATTCGATGGCCAGGTCGAGAGCTCCGGGTTCCTCGGGGTTCGGAAAAGACACAGTCGGAAAGGTGCCATCGGGCGAAGCTTGCTCAGGCACCTCGATCAGGCCGGTATGTCCGCCCCGTTCAAAGACGGTTCTAAGCAGTTCTCCGCCTACGCCATGGATTGGGGTGTACACCACCTTCATATTTGATGGGTGGGGGTCAGGTCGACTCAACTCCACAGCACGCCAGTACTGGTCGACCAGTTCTTCGGGCGCAGGCGTGACCAGGGTTGAAGTGCCTGAGAAAACGTCTTCGATCCGTGGCACATCCGCCGCCGAGCCGATGTTGGCTATCGCGAGCGAGATTTCTGAGTCGGTGGGAGGGATTATCTGCGCGCCGTTGGAGGAATACACCTTGTAGCCATTGTCAGCCGGCGGATTGTGAGATGCAGTCACCACTACGGCCGCAACGGTTCCCAGATTTTTGACTGCAAACGCCACCAAGGGGGTAGGCGCATATTCAGGGAAGAAGATGACCCGACGCCCCGAACCGGCTAGGACCCCAGCGGTATCTTCGGCAAAGGTTCTGCTTGTTGGCCTGGCATCGAAGCCAACGACGACGGGTTCGTTGGCCGGGCTTCCCGATGCCGCAAGGTAGCTAGCGAGACCAGCAGTCGTCCTGATCACTACCGCTCGATTCATCCGGTTGGTTCCGGCTCCGACTTTGCCGCGAATTCCTGCCGTGCCAAAGGTGAGCTCGCCGTCCAGGCGGGAAGCCAGCGCGCCGATGTCATCAGAATCGATGAGGGCCTGGAGTTCCTCCCGTGTCGACGGGTCGGGATCGCCCCTGATCCATTCTTGGGCGGAAGCGATTAGATCGGTCACGCAATGATGGTACCTACCCCGAATTCTGTTGCCACCGCCACGAATCTGCGCACATTTCGGCGAGATCCCTGGTGGTCTCCCAACCAAGCCTGGTGCGCGCCTTCGTCACGTCTGCCCAGTTTGCGGCAACATCGCCAGGTCTTCGTTCGACGATCTCATATGGAATCGACTTTCCCGACTGCTCCTCATAAGTCTTCAGAACATCGAGCACACTGTTGCCTTCACCGGTGCCGAGGTTGTAGGCGTGAATGCCGGGGTCGTCCCCATGGGTGTCAAGGGCGGCAACGTGACCTTCGGCCAGGTCGACAACATGGATGTAGTCACGAACCCCTGTACCGTCATTCGTCTCGTAATCTCCGCCAAATACACGCACCTTTGGCAGTTTGCCGTCAGCGACACGGGCCACATAAGGCATGAGATTGTTGGGTACACCCATCGGGTCCTCGCCAATCAAGCCGGATGGGTGCGCGCCTACGGGATTGAAGTATCTAAGGAGACTCACACTCCACGTTGGATTAGCGGTCTGAACGTCACGAAGAACCTGCTCCATCATGATCTTCGTCCAGCCGTAGGGATTGGTTGCCGTCCCGACTGGCATGTCCTCAGTGAGTGGCAAGCGATCAGGCTCGCCGTAAACAGTTGCCGAGGAACTGAAGACGAAGTTGCGAATCTGGGCGTCGACGAGGACTTCGAGCAGTGAGATAGTGCCACCGACATTGTTGTCGTAATAGAGCATGGGCTTCTCGACCGACTCGCCCACAGCCTTCAGTGCCGCGAAGTGAATGCAAGCATCGAACCCGTCGCTGGCAATCTCTGCCATGCGGTCTGCGTCTCGAACGTCCACGGTATGGAGCTCAGGTGAAACTCCCGTGATTTCGCCAATTCGGTGCACAACCGAAGGGTCGGCGTTGGTGAGGTTGTCAACCACAACCGGGTCGTGGCCGGCCTGCATTAACGCAACAACGGTGTGACTCCCAATGAACCCTGCTCCGCCGGTGACAAGTACGCGCATCAGTCGGAGGTTAGGGCCGTCGGTCCTTCAAACTGCTGGGAGTGAAAGGACGAAACAGGACATGTCATCGACGTGCCGGTAGGTGAGATCGCCCTCCATGAGACGAGCAAGCTTTCTTGCTACGGGCAAGCCCAGTCCTACCGACGTCGGGTGTCGTTCTGTGTGGGCTGCTTCGAACGGCTTGAAGATGCGGTCGATCTCAACAACGTCAATGGGAGGGCCATCGTCACACACTCTGAGCTCGATCCGATCCCCCACCGGTTCGATTCTCATCACCACAGTGTCTCCGCCGTAGCGGAGCGCATTGCTGACGAGATTCCTGAGTATCTGTCGAGTCCGTCGCGGATCGGCGTGGACAAATGCCTCCCCACCACTCACCTCCAGGTCGATCGGATAGTCGACGACCTCAAGAACACGTTCCGAAGCCTTGACGATGTCAAAGTCCTGGGGCACTACAGGAACTTGACTGACGTCGTCTCGGTAGGCGACCAGAAGATCTTCGATCAGCCACGACGCGTCGTCTGCTTGCCTGGCGATCAAATCGGCCATGTCTCGCCGATCGTCATCGGAGAAGCTGTCGTAGTTGGTCGCCAACTCCTCACCCAGGCCGAGGACTACTGCAATCGGATTGCGTAGCTCGTGCGAGACGGTCGCGAGGAACTCGTCCTTGGCCTTCTTCGCCTTCACCGTTTCCGTGATGTCGATGAGAGCTCCTTCGAAGTAGCGGATTTCGCCAGACGATGCGGTGATCGCCCTCGCAGTGTCTTGAACCCACACGGTGGAACCATCGGGGCGAGACAGCTCTACGTCTAAATTTCGGACGATCCCAGCCGCAGTGATTTCCTCGAGCCATCTAGCCCGCTCCTCGGTTTTCACGTAAACCGATTCCACGGAAACCAGCGCTCGTCGGGTCTCTTCAACGGTCTCGAATCCAAGCAGCTGGGCCAAGGCCTTATTGGCGGCAACAAGCTCACCGTTCGGTGTTGAGCGATATAGGGCAACCGGCATCCGTTCAAACAGGTCACTCAGCTCTTCAATGCCTGACATATTCTCTCTAATCATCGGCAAGTTGCGTCAGTTTCTCCACCTTCAACTGTTCGATCTTTCCAGAGTCTCGCCCTGTATGTGCCAAATTCCAGAAGAGCGTTCGGGTAGTGCCGCGACAACGATTGGGCAAGTCATCCCATACAGCCGAGCGGCCACAAGCGAGCCAACAGTGAGCATCGAGTCGGCAGCCCCAAGGACAATCCCGATCGGTCCCCGGCCGGTTCTGAGAAGCTCGACGAGAGACGACGATGTGCCGCTGGATCCCCGAGAGTGTGGGAGCACAAGGATGCTGCCACCGAGCATTGCGCCGATCTGCGGATGACGTGGATCAACGATCCGACCCGTATCCGAGTCGACACCGCCCCAGAAAGACACCGGCTCGTCGAGTATCAACAACTCCCCTTCTGCATCTCCCGTTACCAGCACCTGATCCACTCTCACGACCAGGGCCCAGTCGTCACTCGATGCCCGGCGACCGCCGATTCGACACAGTCGGCGAGGGAGCCGAAGGCGACATCCACACCAAGATTGGCGGGGGCGTAGTAGGCCCACTTCCCAGAGTTGGTCATCACATCACCCGCCACGGGTCCCATGATTGGGGTCACGTAGGTGCATGTATCGGTTACGACTGTTGCCCCGAACGCTTCCAGTCCAATATCAACTCCTGAAACAACAGCTTGATCCAGGATGTCGCGAGACGTATTGAGATAGAAGGGCACTTTGGTGGTTCTTCCCGAAGCGATATTGACAACTTCAGCGACCTCAGACAGAGACAGATGTGGAGCTCCGACACTTACCGCGCCAAGTTCGCCCTTTCCATGGTCAAGCTCAGCACGGCTGGCGTCCAGTTCATCGAGTCCGATTGTGACGATTCGCTGGGGTGAGCGTCCCCCTAGGGCCTGATTGAGGGTTCCGGCTTCGGGAGTCACTCCTACGACGTGAAACATGCCAACTGTCCCAGCAGAAGCTGCGGACGCTCCCAAGGCCTTGAGACGGTCTTCGGATGCTCTCGAGTCGAGGCCGGTGATTACTGGCACCGATTGACCAACCAACCGCCCGATCAAGTAGCCGAGTACGGGATACATGACTTCTCCATCGAGAATGTCCTCATCAACCCTGAGGTCGATCTGAACTGTTGCCAATCGTCCTTCATCGGTATGTAGACCTGTGTACGGCGCCCGACCAGTGATTGCGCAACAGATGTCCATGAAATCGCCATAGCGACCAGTCCTTGCACCAAGAACCGAGTTGGCGAAGACAATCGCATTTGACTCGCCCCATGCCACCTGTTGCCCGAAGCTCGGTCGCGACGCGAGCTGATAAGGAGCGCACGTCCACGTAGGCTCACATCCCATTTCAACGTAGGCGTCCATCAACCTCCGAGCTTGTGATGCGGTTTCGGCGTCGCCCCGATAAAGGTCAGGATGGAGGAGGTCGAGAGAGGAGACGTTGAGAGTTGTGGGCACGACCACCGCGGCGTCACCGTCGACGAGGTAATCGGCAAAGTCGAGGAGCGCTTGGGCATGAAGGAGACAGCCGTCGATGTGAGCCTGCTCGATGTCGATCAGTTCTCGGGCCCCTTCCGATTCGCCGACGGCGATAAGCATCTCCATGCCAAATTGAGCGGCTTTGCCCCGCTCCCCACCAAGAACAACTTTGTCAGTTTCCGCTAGGAACACGGAAGCAAGTTAACGACGGTGGTCGTGCTTATGTGTGTCCGTGTACGACTTCATCGTTGTGGGAGCCGGCTCGGCGGGCTGTGTAGTCGCTGAAGGTCTGTCGGCTCGCTACTCGGTACTTCTTCTCGAGGCCGGCGGAAACGACCGCTCCCCTGAAGTCCGGATCCCCGCAGCCTTCTCCAAGCAGTTCATGACCGAACGGGACTGGGCCTTTAACACTGAACCGGAAGAGCATGTGCTCGGCCGCTCTTTGTATATCCCTCGAGGCAGGGTGCTTGGCGGCTCGTCCTCAATGAACGCCATGATCTACATGAGGGGACGACCTTCCGACTACGACGGGTGGCTTGAAGCGGGCGCCACCGGATGGGGTTGGGATGACGTTCTACCGACTTTCATCAGTATGGAAAACAACCAGCGTGGCGAGTCCGAGCTACATGGTGCGACAGGGCCGCTGCGCGTCGAGGATCTCCGCAATCCCAATTCTCTGACCAGGCTTTTCGTTGGCGCCGCAGCGGAGGTAGGCATCCCCCCGATCGACGACTTCAACGGGGAGCGTCAAGAAGGTGTCGGGTTCTATCAGGTGACCCAAAAGCGAGGCCGGCGGTGGTCGGCAGCAGATGCCTTCCTCCGTCCGGCAATAAGACGACCTACCCTCGACGTGGTCACGGGCGCGCACGTGTCTCGAGTCGTGTTCGAAGGGAATCGAGCCAGCGGTGTCGAGTACACCAAAGACAACAACAGAGTCAACGTGTCGGCGTCGTCCGAAGTAATCCTGTGCGCCGGTGCAATCGGTTCACCACACATCCTCCAAATGTCCGGTGTAGGAGCCCCTTCGCTTATGGCTTCGCTTGGAATCGATGTGATCGCGGCCAGCCCTCACGTCGGCGAACACCTCCAGGACCACCTGGTGATCGGGGTTATACAGGTCTCCACATCGCGAGCGACACTGGACGATGCCGAGAATCCGCTGGACCTCGCCAAGTGGGCGCTGTTTCGAAGGGGTCGGCTGACATCCAATGTGGCTGAGGCGGGAGCCTTCGTCCGCTCCGATCCCGACCTGGATGAGCCTGATCTCCAATTCCACTTTGGTCCTGCGCATTTCGAGAATCATGGTCGTGATCCCTTTGACGGTCATGCTTACAGTCTCGGGGCTGTCTTGGTCAATCCGCGATCCAGGGGATCAGTGATAGCAAGGACCACCGATCCAAATGTCGCTCCTGTTATCCGCGGGAACTTTCTATCCGTCCCAGAGGATTTCGGGGCGTTACGCGTCGGGTTCGACATCACCAGGGAAATCCTCGCCGCTTCTCCATTCGACACTGTCCGCGGCGACGAACTGGTCCCTGGCTCCGACATTGTCTCCGACAGCGACGTCGAGCACTTCATACGCAGTCGGTGCGAGGCGTTTTATCACCCGGTCGGCACTTGTCGTATGGGTGAGGATGAAACGACGAATGTTGTCGATCCGCAACTCCGAGTCCATGGGACAACTGGGTTGCGGGTGGCCGATGCCTCTGTGATGCCGGCGATTACCAGCGGCAACACCAATGCGCCAGCGTTGATGATCGGCGCTAGGGCCGTTGAGATGGTTCTGACCTAGTCGTCCGTTGCTAGGTCTCGAAGGGCAGTACGAGTTGGTCGTCTGGTCTGACAAAACGAGGCACACCGTTCCACATCAAATGATCCATGAACACCCAAGATTTGCGGTGAATTGTGCTCGGCCCTGCCGCCTGGAGATGAGCCTTGTGGATGGGACAGGGGTAACCCTTGTTTCCCTCGAAGGCATACCCGGGGAATTCGGCAGCTAGATCTCGCATGATGCGATCCCTGGTCACTTTCGCCAAGATCGAGGCGGCTGCGATCGAAAGCGATGTGCTGTCGCCACGAACAATTTTGGTGGCGCCACCAACAAAGTCCCAGTTGCCGTCGACGAGAACATGGTCGGGTTCCACACCTAATCCTGCAATGGCCCGTTGCGCAGCCAAACGTTGGGCATCGGACATTCCCAACTCGTCACACTCGGCTGGCGAAGCGTGGCCAACGGCCCAGGCATCGCACCAATCTGCGACACGATCGAATAGGGCCTCCCTCTCGGCTTCGGTCAACATCTTTGAGTCCCGGACCTTGTAGACCCTCCGCTTCCGAGGAACCACGGCCGCCCCAACAGATAGTGGCCCCGCCCACGACCCGCGCCCCACTTCGTCGACACCAACAACGATGGCTAGATCTCTCTCCCAGAGGCCGCGTTCGACGGCAAGGCCAGGTGATGTTCGTTTGAGACTCGGTCTCAGTCGAGGTGCCGTCGTGGTGGCCATAGGTTCAGGGTAGAACTATCCCCGGAACCATCGAGGGTCAATTCAACCGAATGTCGTCAGGAAAAGACGACACCAACGACAAGAATCCGGGCTGACGTCGCAAGATGCGGCGCCACTGGTCGGTCGGATTGTCAAACGGGTCGTCCGGCGAGGCCTGGACGACATACCAAGACCCGGTGGCGAGCTCAGCTTCGAGCTGTCCGTCTCCCCATCCGGAGTACCCGGAATACACGGTGACGATTGAAGAGAGGTCATCCGGCGGCGGCTCCCCGAAATCGATCATGCTGAGTCCAGGTACGCCTGTAGGCATTCCTTCGACCGTGAGACCCAACCCGATGGCAACTTCGGGCTCAACCGGACCTCCGAAATGGACCACTCCCCCGCCAGCGGAGGAGGTCCAGTCAGGTAGATGGGCGTCTACCGTTTGATCTGTCTCTCGATTCAGCACCACACCGACGCACCCGTCATCGTCGTGCTGAAGGATGAGAACCACACTTCTATGGAAATTGGGATCGACCAACTGGGGAGAGGCAATCAACAGTTTCCCTGTGTGAGACTCCAACACACGACAATCGTGGCACAGTTGGTCGTCTGTCACTAGGTCGTCCTCGAACTAGCCGTGACTACGGTGTCGTTGTGTCGCTCCCATCAGTTTTGCTTCACGACCATCTCGATGGTGGGCTCAGGCCTGGCACCGTCCTCGAACTAGCCGACGATCACGGATATGACGACCTCCCTGCCGCCGATGAGGCGGGTTTGGCTGCATGGTTCGATCAGTCAGAGTCGGGTTCCTTGGAGCGTTATCTAGAGGCGTTCGATCACACCATCGCGGTGATGCAGCTTCCAGAGGCCTTGGAGCGTGTCGCTTACGAAGCGGCCGTTGACCTTGCAGACGATGGCGTGGTCTACGCCGAACTCAGGTTCTGCCCGTCACTCTTCACCGATCGAGGTCTTGATGTGACCGGCGTGATAGACGTTGTTGCGTCAGGTCTTCGGCTCGGGGAGGCCGAGACGGGTTTGAAATGGGGAATCATCGTCGATGCCCTGCGCCAATTCGACGACAGCATGGCAATGGCTCGCACTGCAAACGCACGGCGCTCATCCGGCGTCGTGGGCTTTGACCTCGCCGGCCCGGAAGAACCCTTTCCCCCGACTGACCACCTCGCTGCCTGCCGATACATTCGCGAATCAGGCCTTCGACTCACAATTCATGCCGGAGAAGCTGGCGGTGACAAAGGGGTCTCATACATCGCATCTGCCATGGACGTCTGCGGAGCGGAGCGTCTCGGGCACGGTGTCGAAATCGTAAGGGATTGTGTCATTGAGAATGGTGAACTGATCAAGCTGGGAGCCGTTGCAACACGGGTTCGTGATCGACAGATCCCCCTCGAGTTGTGTCCGGCCTCCAACCTTGCCACCAACAAACTCGATCCAGGGGATCACCCCCTCGGAGCGTTGTTCAGAGCGGGTTTCAACATCACTCTCAGTACAGACAATCGACTGATGAGCCACACTTCGATGTCCAGTGAATTCGACTTCGCCCGCGATCACCACGGAATGACTTCAACCGATCTAGCGCGAATAACACGGCGATCGCTCGAGGCCGCCTTCTGCGACTACCACACGAAGCGCATTCTCTGGGAGACTCTTATCGCGCCGGTGTATCTCGATGCGGATATAGAGGTTGATCCATCGTGGTGAAAATGCGTGCCTTGGTGAAACATGCCGATGAGGTGGGGTTGCGTCTCGAGGAATTAGGGGCACCCACACCAGGTCCCGAGGAGGTACTGGTCAGGGTTCACACGACCGGCATCTGTGGAACCGACCTACACATCTACAATTGGGACGAGTGGGCTAGCTCTACGGTTCCGACCCCATTAACGATTGGGCACGAGTTCTCTGGCCATATCGCGGCACTTGGCGCCAACGTAGAGGGATTCACCGAAGGCGAGATCGTTGGTGGAGAAGGCCACGTCGTGTGCGGCCATTGTCGCAATTGTCTTGCGGGTCGACGCCATCTTTGTCAGGAAACCAAGGGGATCGGCGTCAATCTCCCAGGTGCATTTGCTGACTATGTCGTCGTTCCCAAAACCAATGTCTGGCGACACGAGCCCGGAATTGATCCTGAGATCGCCGCGCTGTTCGACCCTTTTGGCAACGCGGTTCACACCGCCCTGAAGTTCCCCGTCCTTGGTGAAGATGTGCTGATAACCGGTGCAGGGCCTATCGGGCTCATGGCTGCAGCGGTGGTCAACCATGCGGGGGCGAGAAACACGGTGGTTACCGACGTGAACACCTTCCGCCTGGACCTGGCTCGCCGGATGGGTGCCACTCGGGCTGTCGATATAAGGAGTGAAGACCTGACGGTCGTGCAGAAGGAGCTGGGGATGACTGAGGGTTTTGATGTGGCGCTGGAGGTATCTGGCAATCCGGCTGCTTACGAGGACATCCTCAACAACACGATCCACGGCGCAAACGTTGCAATCCTCGGCATTCCCGCGGAGCCATTTGCTATCGACTGGCGACTCGTGATCTTCAACATGCTGAACCTCAAAGGCATCTACGGACGGGAGATGTTCGATACCTGGTACAAGATGAATGTGCTTATCGGTCTTGGCCTTGACATTTCGCCGGTCATAACACACCGCTTTAGGGCTGACGATTTCGAAGATGCCTTCGCTGCCGTTCAGAGCAACGACTCCGGGAAGGTGTTGCTCAGCTGGTCTGACTGATCACAGGAAAATTGACGAATCGGTCGACTCTGATCAGCCGCAGAACACGCTGAACCATCGACGGAACCAACATCATGCCGTCTTCCGTTGCAAGGTCAACCGGTTGTCCCACCCTGATTGTCTGGCCCTTCATGACGATCACAGACTCCTCAGCAGCCCTGGCATTCTGGAGCCAGTCGACCTTGTTTCCATAAGTGAGGGCTACAACGATCCAGTCGTCATGTCTCCATGCGTTGAACGGAGTTTCGTAGTTCGTGCCGCTCTTACGCCCCCGATGATGTATCACCGCGAAACCACCCAGCCGCGCAGCGAAAGGACGGGTAATCCGGTTGGTCACTGACCGATTGAACCTGGCCAAGCCTTTCGAAAGAGGCATCAGATTCTGGCGTTGATCCACTCAATTATCTCAGCCACAATTTCGGGGCCTTCCGGCTCGTTGAGGATTTCATGGCGGAGCGTCGGGTAGAGCCGTCGTTCGCAATCCGGCAAATCAGCAAGGAACGCAGTGGATTGTGGGGGGACCAAAGTGTCAGCACCACCATGCAGCACCAATGTTGGGACATCTAGATGTTCAGCCTTACCGATTGCATCATCCATGGCGTCGAACATTGCCTTGCCGAATCGAGTCGTCGCTTTGGTATGTACCAATGGATCAGAAAAGTAGAGCTCGGCTACTTCAGGGTCCCGGGAGAGATGCTCGCCCTTTACGTTCTGTGGCATCGAGAACTTTGGGGCGATTCGGGCTGCCGGCCCAGCGAGCGCTCGTTGCCAGGCGGCTCCGCCACCCAGAGCCGGCGCCGAAAGAACCAGGAGATCGGGCTTGTTTCGACCATCGAGCGTGTATCCGAGAGAAATCAAACCACCCATTGAGTGACCCATCAGAATCACCGGGGTTCCATGTTTCTTCGCCCACGCCATGTGGGATTCGACCTGGTCGTGGAATCGACTCCATTGGTCAATGTCGACTCGGTCACCGCCGGAGGCACCGTGCCCAACCACGTCAAAGGAGCGAACCCGGAATCCGGCTTCTGCGAGTAAGCGACCGGTTCTTTCGTAGCGACCAGAGTGTTCGGCGATACCGTGGACCAGAACTACCACAGCCCGTGGGTCACCGTCGGGCGTCCACTCTCTCACCAGTTCCGTTCCAATATCGTCGTGCGGAACCG
>Ga0255056_10000218_pt1 | contig 15944 bp, 16 predicted proteins | sample Cases_109_1_MG_FD_183639 | JGI IMG/M metagenome (GOLD analysis project Ga0255056, IMG submission 183639) | Seawater microbial communities from Amundsen Gulf, Northwest Territories, Canada - Cases_109_1 | ecosystem: Environmental > Aquatic > Marine > Gulf | place: Canada: Northwest Territories... | reverse complement strand
TCACTTCAGGAGCGGGTAGTCCAATCATCGGGTGATCGAACGGATCTGCGCCAAGGCTGGAGTCCCGGCAGTCGTTGGTGGGACACTCGAAGACGAACAGGTCGGCGGTGAACGTGGGGCTGGTGTTGAGTTCGAGGATCTCGTATTCGAGGATGCTCTCCTCCCCGGTCTCCGTGGTGTGGGTCTGAACCATCCGGAGGGTGCGACCTGTCTCGTCGATGTTGAGGGTGATCGTTGTGATCTCTTGGTCATTCCACTCGGGTGGCCGGGTGCAGCTGTGTTCGATCGTCTCACGCCCTAGGACGACCACGTTCTCGGTAAACGTGCAGTCATCCCACCGATCACCATCCAAGCTGTGTGCACAGCCGGTCTCATCGCATTCAAAGATGACTTCGGGGTCCACGGCCGGGTTAAAGCCTTCTCCTGACGATTCGCCTTCATAGACGGTGTACGTGTTGCTGTGGGCCTGAAACTCGAATCGCTGCTGGTTGGCTGTGATCGTCACCTGTCCCTGCATCTCGGTGGAGTCTCCGGACTGCCAGAGCGGGGTTTCCCAACGCCAGGTGTCGGCGTCGAGATACCAGACCTGTTCGACACGCTCCATCGGACCACCAATCTCTTCTTGAGTGGCGAAGCCGGTGTGCAGCCATCTGACAGAGAGGTAAATGGAGCCTTCAACCCCGGGGATGATGGCCGCGCTCGCGGCGAGTGTTGTCGGTGGTGCAGCGGTTGTCTGGGTGACTTCGGGCTCCTCAACAGGGTCGTCCACCACTGGTGCGCCACCCCCGCCTGAAAAGAGCAGGCTCGAGCCTCCGATGACAACTATGACCGCGATAAGGACAGCAGCGGCGACTAACCAGGGACGCCTCCGTACTCCGTACCTCGTAGGAAGTGGCAGAGGGACTGTCTCTATGAGGTCGGCGTCGCTGGTGATGACGCTTGCTTCCAGGACTGGCAGCGTCGTGTCCAAGAACTCGGCGTACTCGTGTACCTGTCTTTCCAGCTCGATTGTCATAGTTCAGTTCCTAACGCTTTCCGCAACTTCGCCAGACCACGCTCCACATGCTTTTGCGACGAAGCGATGGAGATACCCAGGAGCTCAGAGATCTCGGCGTATGTCCAGCCATAGCCGTGCTTGAGCAGGACAGAGACCCGCTGTTTCTCAGAGAGCTGTTCCAGACCGCGGGGGAGACCCGGTTCCACCCATCGTTCACGCTCGACCGGAACGGAGGGGAACAGCAGACGGCTGTGGCTTTTGGCTGATCGAGCCTTGTTCCTGCCAACACCCCACAGGTAGCCGGCAGGATTCTCCATCACCCGGACCCGCTCCCAATGTTCCCATCCATGAGCCCATGCCTCTGCTGCAGCCTCGAGACCCCGCTCCGAGCCGAACGCGGCGACCAGGGCATGCTTCAACCCTGCTTCGGTTTCCTTCATGAAGACGCTGAAGGAGTCGATCAGCGTTCCGTCTGCTAGGGATGGATCCGCGGACATCTCACCTAATAATGCTCCAACGAGGCGAGATTTATGACGGAAATATGGCTCCGGACGATCTTCCGTAGGCTTGGCCCACATGGTTGTTGACCATTCTGAGTCAGATAGAGCTCTGGCGAGTCTCCTATTCATTGACATCGTTGGCTCGACGGACATGCTCGCCGAAATAGGGGACCACGCTTGGAGCGACCTTCTCGATCGTCACCGCGAGGTTGTCCGGGGAGAGGTTGTCAGGTGGCAGGGTCGGGAGATCGACTCGGTCGGTGATGGTTTTCTCGCCACTTTCGACGGTCCTGCGCGAGGAATCCGATGTGCCCTCGCGGTCGTCTCGGCGGTCGAGAGGCTGGATATTGATATTCGCTGCGGGGTGCACACCGGCGAAGTCGAGGCAACCAGTGAAGGCGTAGCCGGAATGGCGGTGCACATCGGAGCGCGAATAGCAGCTATTGCTGGGCCCGGGGAAGTACTTGTTTCGAGGACTGTCAAAGACCTGGTGGCCGGGGCCGGATTCACCTTCGTTGATGCCGGGATGCGAACTCTTAAAGGTGTGCCCGGCAAGTGGCAATTGTTCGCAGTGAGCCATCCCGAGGCCCCGAAGCGGACCAGGGGAGATGGTTCGGCTCGAGGTTCAGCCGGGTCTCGGCGAGACAATCTTCCGGAGCAACTGACGAGTTTCGTCGGACGCCAAAGCGACATTTCCGAAGCGAGGCAACTCCTGGTGGATGCCCGTCTCTTGACTCTGACCGGGGTTGGGGGCTCCGGAAAGACCCGGCTGGCCCTGCATCTCGCCGCGGACGTACTGGATGAGTATCAGGGCGGAGTGTGGCTCGTCGAGATGGCCGCGGTGACCGATCCCGAACTGATTCCGCAGACGGTCCAGGCAGTGGTTGGTACCAAAGATCAGCCGGGAATGTCGACGATCGAAAGTGTCGCCTTATCTATCGGTGAGAAGCGAATGCTCCTTCTACTCGACAACTGCGAGCACCTGATCCAAGGAGCAGCAGAGCTTGCCGAATCGCTGCTGGTCCATTGCCCGAACCTGAAGATCGTTGCCACCAGCCGGGAGCTGCTGGGTATCCCCGGCGAGCATCCGTTCGCAGTACAGTCGCTCCCAGTTCCCGCCGCCGATGCCGACCTCGACACTGTGAAGGGCTTCGGTTCGGTGATGCTGTTCGCGGAGCGCGCATCCACGGTGAAACCGGGTTTCGCAGTGGTTGAGTCGAATGTGGAGGCGGTGGCGCAGATAGCTCGGCGACTGGACGGGATGCCGCTGGCGCTCGAACTAGCCGCTGCCCGTATGAGGGCGATGTCGCCGGAACAGATCACAACACGTCTCGATGACCGTTTCGTATTGCTCACCGGAGGCGCTCGAACCGCCCTGCCACGACAGCAGACTTTGCTGGCGACCATCGATTGGAGCTACCAGCTTTTGGACTCCGACGAGCAGTCGATGTTTCAGAGCCTTTCTGTCTTTACCGGCGGCGTTTCGCTCGAGACTGCCGAGGCTGTGGGTGCAGGAGACGGTCTCTCCGGCTTTGCAGTGGCCGACTTGATCCATCGTCTGGTCGACAAATCCCTGCTGGTTGCACGTGACGGACTGGAGGGCACCATCAGGTATCACCTCCTTGAGACTCTCCGCAATTTTGCGGCAGGCGAGTTGGCAACGTCGGGTCGTGCAAATGAAATGCGTGACCGCCATGCACAGGCCTTCGCCGAGCTGGTCGAGGAGCAAGGACGTCTTATGAAGACCGAGTATCTGGCCGCGGCGATGGCGCTTCTGACCATCGAGCAAGACAACATCCGTTCTGCGCTGCGCTGGTCGATCAACAGGGGCGAACTCAAGGCTGTGAAGAGGATCGGTCCGACCATGGGACGGTTCTGGCACAACAGCGGACGGTCACCCGAAGGGCTGTCGTGGATCCGGGAGATCCTGGAGATCGTCCCCGACGCCGACGAGCAGACGAGGGCGGAGTTCCTCTACCTGGCAGGCATTCTGCAGCGTCTCATCGGTGACTACGAGTCGGGCAAACGAGATCTGGAGCAGGCGCTCGTCCTTGTTCGGGCGCCTGACGACAGCCTTGGCATAGTCCGAGTCTTGACTGGGCTAGCGATCATTGCCGACTCGACCGGCGAATATGAAGCCGAGCGGGCGTATCTCGAAGAGGCCCTCGAACTCGCAGAACAAATCGACTATCCGACTGACTTTCTTGTCGCTGACCTGGGCTGGACGGCGTGGAAAAGCGCCGATATGAAGGCGGCCCGGCACTACTACCAATCTGCACTTGACCAGGTTGGAGATGATGGTCGGAACGCCGACGACTACCTGCTCGGGTTGGCCTTTGTGGCATGGGTCGAAGGCGACTTCGCGGAAGCCGAGGATCTGGCAAGAGAGGCCTCGAAGCTTGCCGGGGAACACGGAATGACTGCGATGAGCGCTGGTTACCAGTTTGCGGTTGCGTTGGCTGCATACGATCAAGGCAATGCTTCGGTGGCCGCTTCTGCCCTCATCGAAAGCTGGCCGATCATTCTCGATGCCGGCGAAGGTCACTGGCTGCATCACTGGCTGTATGCCGCGGCACGAATGCAACCCGATCCAGCTGTCGCTGTACGCATCTTTGCTGCGTTGGCCGTGCTGAATGAGCGAAGTGGGTTTGTGTTTGGTGTCCCGATTAGGAGGGACCTGACGAAATCGCTTGACCAAGCTCGTGCCGACCTGGATGGGGAATCATTCAATAAAGCATGGGCCGAGGGCTCGTCGGCGACACTCGAGCAGGCCAGCGCCTGGGGGTTGGAAGGGCTCAGCCAACTCGAGGACTAGGTAAAACGCCCTCCAAGTGGTCCCGGTTACGCTTCCTGGCATGACCGGGACCGACTACTCCCCGTTGAGACGTGTGCCGATATTCGACGGACTGAGTGAAGAGTCCTTGAGTCGCCTCAGTGCATTGTCGACGGAGTTCGAGGCATCTGCGGGTCAGATTCTCGCCGAGGTGGGACACGCCGGGACGGGTTGCTTCATCATTGAGCAGGGCACAGTGAGAGTCGAACTTCCCGGAGGGGTGAACGTCGAATTGGGTCCCGGTGAGTTCTTCGGTGAGCTCGCGGTTCTGACCGACAGCCCACGCATAGGCAGGGTCGTGGCCACCAGTCCCTTGAAGGGGGCAGCCATCCGACGAAACGACCTGATGGATCTACTTCACCAGGAACCTTCGATGGCCGTGGCGATGCTGCAACGGATCGCCCGAAGGCTTGTGGAGGCGGAGTCTGCATAGTTGCTGACTGACGAGTAGGCACCGCTTGCGCCTCACATCCAACTCATCTCAACTGAGCCGTTTCCGCGTAGATCTCCTTCTACTTTCTCGAAATGGTGCCGATGAAATAGAAAGTCCAAGACCGAATTGATCAATCGGAAACGAGCACAGGTTGGATAACCGAGTTGATGAAACTGAGAACCAGGCTCGCCTGTGGGATGACGAAGAGTTCTCTGAGCCCGAAACTGAGGCTCAGGAGATAGAGACACTCGAGTCGCCTTCAGAGGGCCCTTTGCCGCTGGACCAGGCGGTGAAGGCGGCAAGAGCTGCGACGGCGCCTGAGGCGACCGACGACGAAGGGTCGTTGGCGGCGCGGATAATCTCGCTACGAAGCACCCCTGACCCCTACCTCGTTGCACTCGGCGCTGGGATCCTTGCGGCCTTCTTCAGTTGGAAGGCACCACCCATCGCCTGGCTTTCTGTCGTACTTGGTGCGATGGCGCTACGACTATCAAAGTCACGAGACGGTCGATGGATGCCGTGGGCCGGGATTGCCCTGGGGGCTCTCTTCACTGTTGTCAATCTGATATCAGGCCCGACAGAGGCTCCACCGGCAGTCGCAATGCCGGACTCAAACGCGGCCGCCGTGATCGAGGCCGACCCGCCCGACGGCTCACTGGGGATCCGCTTCGACCACCTTCCCGACGAGTGGAATGCGTTTGACCAGCCACCTTTCATTACGACTTCGATCATCCGGACCCCCGAGTCAGGGAACCTGGACAGTTTCCTGTACCGGTTCGACGGCTCGACCTTGATCGCCGGGGGGTATGACCCCAACGACCGATACATCTACGCGATCCTCATGAGGGCGGCCCTGAATCACGAGTCGATCTCCCAGATGTATGTCCGACTCTGCTACCTCATCCATCCGGGATCCCAGGACTGTCTCAACACTTTTGTTGAAGAGAACAACATGTTCGGGAAGTCGCCCCTTGACTTCCTCGGATTGGTTCACGACAGGACCTGGACTTTCGAAGGCAACGAATGGAATCTGACGATTTCGCACGATGTCCAAACGATCCGGGTGAGCGACCCTCTGGGACCGGACTGATCACCGGCGGGGGACCTAGGGATACCTTTAGGCATAACCACGGGTGGCACTGTGTTCAGCGCTTGTTAGCCTCTGCCCTGATGGCTGAACCTCGAGAAATACCTCAACTGACAACAGAGCTGATCGACATGTCGCGGGAGTATCTGCGGCAAGAAACGATCGAGCCGGCCAAGGCGCTCGGCAAGCACGCCGGTCTTGGTTTTGGGGGAGCCTTCTTGTTTTCTCTAGGCGCGCTGGCGTTCGTTTTCGGCCTGTATGCCTTGTTGAGGATGGTGCTGCCTCAGACCGATTGGTACGAGGTGCTCGCCCGGTTCCTTACTTTTGTCGGGGCTTTGATTGTCGCAGCCCTGGTGGGGTGGAGGATTTCGACCGTGAGCAAAAAGCTCGGCGTAAACATCGAATACAGCGGTGACGCGGGCCTCAGCGTCGAGTTTGAAGACAGCTTCGACGCCTAATAGGGGGAGTGCTAATGGCGGTTACCAGGGATGAAATCGAAGCCAAGGCGATGGAGATCGTCGGCGCCGTTGACGAAACCGTGGATTCGGCAAAGGACACCGCCATTATTGCCGGTGTCGTCGTAGCTGTCCTCATCGGAGTGGCGTTCGTCGTCGGTCGCAGACGGGGCGCTCGCAACAAGACGATGGTCGAGGTCTATCGGGTCTGATCGGCCTCAGTCGGGGCGGATGACCTCGATTTTGGGATCACCAACATGCTTGTGGTGGATCACTATGGCCGAGCCCTCAGGCACCGACTTGCGGTACAGAAGCTGCTTGCGGGGTGCCGTGCGTCTCAGGAATGCCAGCGCCGATAGGCCGAGTCCGTAATAGAGCTCCCGCTGATCGCCCTCTCGAAGGCCGCGCATTGTTCTCTTGAGTCCGATGGTGCCGATGTTGGGTCCACCAATGAGTCTCTCGAAGAGTCTCTCAAAGCGTCGCTTCATGTTCTACCGTTGTCAGCCACCTACCCCATTCAACCATGCAAAACAAGAAGTTCGTCAAAGTCGTCATTTGGGTCGTGGTGATCTCCATGGTCGTGGCGCTCGTCGTGGCTTCAGTCGCTGCCATTTTCTGATGTCTTTCGAGCCCGGCGAACCGGCGCTCCTCATCGACAGCAAGGGTCGCCACTTCCTCTTGAAGCTCGACCCTGATCGAACCTTCCAATATCACCAGGGAACCATCGCCCACTCGGACCTGATCGGGGCCGAAGACGGAACATGGCTCGAGGCTTCAAGTGGAGGCAAGCTGCTTCTGCTCAGGCCGCGGCTCGCCGACTTTATCTTGAAGATGAAGCGTGGCGCCCAGATCGTCTACCCGAAGGACATCGGGCCGATCCTCGTCTACGCCGACATCGGGCCGGGTATGACCGTGCTCGAAGCCGGTACCGGGTCGGGTGCGTTGACACTCGGACTGACCAGGGCGGTCGGTCCCACGGGCAAAGTGATCTCCGTCGAATTGAGAGATGATCATGCCGCGCACGCGCGCAAGACCGTTGAGCGTTGGTTTGGTGAAGTCCCTGCCAACCTCGAATTGCGCAGCGGAGACGTGGCCGATGAAGTGGCCGTCGTGGCGCCGGATCGCATCGTCCTTGATGTTCCCGAGCCGGGGCCCACTCTGGAGGCTGCAGCCGAGCATCAGCCGGGCGGCGGAGTGTTCTGCGCCTACCTGCCCACCATTCCCCAGGTCCAAGGCCTGGTCGAGCGGGCAAGGGACATCGGCAGATTTGCCGAGATCGAGGTCAAAGAATTCCTGTTCCGCGATTGGAATGTCTCAGGGCGCTCGGTCCGCCCCGAGCACAACATGATCGGTCACACCGGCTTTCTCATCTTTATGAGAAAGGTTGGCAAGCCGACCTAAGATCGGCGAGATGAAGGTCTGGATCGATCAGGATCTGTGCACTGGCGACGGCCTCTGCGAGGAGATAGCGCCCGACGTCTTCGTGCTTCTCGATGACGGCCTTGCCTACGTGCGTGAGGGGGAGAAGATCTTTGCCGAATCGGAGGGAAACGCCGAAGGCGGCGTCGGGATAGCAGTTGTTCCTGCCGGTCAGGAGGACCTCACGGTCGAGTCGGCCGAGGAGTGTCCTGGGGAGTGCATCTTCATCGAGTCGTAGAAAGTCCCGCCGGGTCGAAATCATCGCTAAAAAGGGCTCGTCAACAACCCGAAGAACTAACACGAAGCGTTCGTATACTGCTTAGAAGGCGACCGAGCCAGGAGGAAGCCTGTGGACGAAGGACAAACGTCGGAGGACGCGGCCCAGTTGCGGGCAGTTGTTGCCGCCCTCGAGGAGGAAGTCTCGATCCTACGACGCCGTCTTCGTGAGGCTCCGAGCCGGGCCGAAGAGCTCGAAGCCGAACTGAACCGCACACGCGACCGACTTGATCGAGCTGTGGCTCAAAACGACAAGCTCTCAGCCGTCCTCGAGGAGGCACGGGAGCAACTTGGAGTCTTGCGCGAAGAGGTCGAGAAGCTCACGTCGCCTCCGAACAACTTCGGCACCGTCCTCGAAATCAACGACGATGGGACCCTGGACATTCTGACCGGCAGCCGCAAGCTGCGGGTAGCGGCACAACCGAGTGTCGAAGTCAAGAAACTCAAGATCGGCCAGGAAGTCATACTCAACGAGGCCTTCAACATCATCGACATTCGTCACTTCGAGGCCGCAGGCGACATCCTCCGTGTCCGGGAGACAATGGACGACGGCCGAGTTGTCGTGATAGCTCACGCTGACGAGGAGAAGGTTCTGAAGCGGTCTGATGCAACGGCCGACATCTTTCTCCGCGCCGGCGATTACGTCCGGATCGACACCAAGACCAACTTGATCCTGGAAAAACTGGAGCGGCCGGAGGTTGAGGAGCTCGTCCTCGAAGAAGTGCCCGACATCACCTACAGAGATGTGGGCGGTCTGGCAGATCAGATCGAGCAGATTCGTGACACCGTCGAGTTGCCATACCTCCATCGGGACCTTTTCAAGGAGTACGAGCTGGAGCCACCTAAAGGGATCCTGCTTTACGGCCCTCCAGGGTGTGGCAAGACACTCATCGCCAAAGCTGTGGCGAACAGCCTTGCCAAGAAGGTCTCCGAGCGCACCGGCAATCCCGACGTTCGCTCTTACTTCCTCAATATCAAGGGCCCGGAGTTGCTCAACAAGTGGGTCGGCGAGACCGAACGTCAAATCCGACTGATCTTCCAGCGCGCCAAGGAGAAGTCGGACGAAGGCGTGCCCGTCATCGTGTTCTTCGACGAGATGGACTCATTGTTCCGCACCCGTGGCACCGGGATCAGCTCCGATGTCGAGTCGACCATCGTTCCCCAATTGCTCTCGGAGCTAGACGGTGTCGAAGCCTTGAAGAATGTCGTCGTCATCGGTGCGTCCAACAGAGAGGACCTGATTGATCCGGCAATCCTTCGTCCTGGCCGTCTCGATGTGAAAGTCAAGATCAACAGACCCGATGCGACGGCCGCCCGTGAGATCTATCGGATCTACCTTTCTGATGCAACACCCCTCGATCCAGAGGACGGCAATACCGAAGACAGCGTTGCAGACCGCATCATGGCCCTTATCGATGAGACGGTCGACGCGATGTACTCGGAGGGAAAAGAGAACGAGTTCCTCGAGGTTACGTATGCCTCCGGGGACCGCGAGATCCTCTACTTCAAGGACTTCTCGTCGGGCGCCATGATCGAGAACATCGTGCGCAGGGCCAAGAAGGACGCGATCAAGCGTCTGATTGCCGGCGGACAGGGTGGCGTGAGACAGGACGATCTGATCAACGCGATCAAGCAGGAGTTCCGTGAACAAGAGGATCTGCCAAACACAACCAATCCCGATGATTGGGCCAAGGTCTCCGGTAAGAAGGGCGAGCGCATCGTCTACGTTCGAACCCTTGTAGGCGGCGACGACGAAAGCCGTTTGATCGAGAAGGTTTCGGGCGGCCAGTACCTCTGATGGCTCTGCACAAGGTGCTTGGGACCGAGACCGAGTACGGGATCGTGGTGCGTGGGGACACGGGTTTCAACCCTGCGGTCGCATCCTCGCTGGTAGTCAACAGCTATCCCGGTGACCGGGTGAAGGTGCAATGGTCTTATGAGGAGGAGTCGCCCGGACGCGACGCTAGGGGGTTCGGACATGACACCTTCGGGCTGATCGACCCCGAAGGCGCTGTCGTCAATTCCGTCCTGGCGAACGGCGCCCGTCTCTACGTCGATCACGCCCACCCCGAGTATTCGGCCCCTGAATCGTTTGATCCCATGGAAGCCGCTCTCTATGACAAGGCAGGGGAACGGGTCATGGCCGCCGCTGCTGCTGCTGCGACCGAAGTGAGTGGCAAACGGGTTTCTCTTTACAAGAACAATTCAGACGGCAAGGGCAACTCCTACGGCGCCCACGAGAACTTCCTTCTGTCCCGGGAGACGCCGTTCAGTGACATCATTAGGTATGCCATGACCTTCCTGGTCACACGACAGGTCTTCACCGGCGCAGGAAAGGTGTCATCTGAGAACGACAGGGCGGATTGCGACTTCCAGATCACCCAACGTGCCGACTTCTTTGAGGAGGAGGTGGGTCTCGAGACGACGCTGAAGCGACCCATCATCAATACCCGCGATGAGCCACATGGTGACCCCTCAAAATACCGGCGTCTTCACATCATCATCGGTGACGCCAATCTCTCAGAAGTCCAGAACTTCCTCAAACTGGGAACCACCGCACTGGTGCTCGCCGCTCTCGAAGACGGTGCAATCCCCGACTCCCTGGATCTGTTTGACCCGGTTGAGTCGTGCTGGCATGTCAGTCACGACATCGATCTGAGGAAGCCGCTGGAGTTGGACGGTGGCGGAACCGCCACCGCTCTGGAGCTCCAAGGCCGCTACCTCGAATGGCTTTCCAAGTATGTCGAAAAGGAACTCGACGATCCGGTCTGGGATCTTGTGATTGCAGAGTGGGAGAGAGTTCTCACCGGTCTGGCGACCGAGCCGATGTCCCTTTCCGACACTCTCGACTGGGTAGCCAAGCGCAGGCTCTTTGAGGGGTTCGTGGAAAGGGACGGGTTGTCATGGAGCGACTCCAAGCTCAAGGCGCTTGACCTGCAGTATCACGACGTCGATCCCGACAAGGGCCTCTACTACAAGCTGGCGGATCGTGGATCGATGCGCCGGTTGTTCGACGACGAGGAGATCGAAAATGCGATGGTCACGCCCCCCCAGCGGACCCGCGCCTACTTCCGAGGTCGCTGTGTCAGTGATTTCTCAGATGCATTGGTGGCGGCCAACTGGGATTCGCTGGTCTTTGATGTGGGGGAATCACATCTCAAGCGGATTCCTATGATGGAGCCGTTGCGAGGCACCGCAGACCTCGTCGGGTCGGTTCTCGACGACGCTGAAAATGCGGCCGAGTTGCTCGAACGCTTAGGAGGATGAGAAATGACTGATCGGGACCGGTCGAAGTCAAAAGGCGAAGACAAGGATCAGGGCGAAGAAGAAGCCGCTGCGACCGTCGAGACGGAGGCGGATGTTGAAGCCATCGACGACCTCCTCGACGAGATCGACGAGGTTCTCGAGGAAAACGCCGAGGAGTTCGTGAAGAACTACGTTCAGAAGGGCGGGGAGTGAAGAGTCTTTCTGGCGGGCCGCTTCCCCTCGATGCCCCTGCTCCGGGTGCGAGTTTCACCGACCTGCTCGAGTCGCTGAATCAGAAGCCGGAATGGTCGTTGCCGACTGGCGCAACAGTTCCTTCGGCGCCAGAGGGGACAACCGTCCTCGCGATGAGATATGACAACGGAGTCGTGATGGCGGGTGACCGCCGCGCGACCGAAGGGAACTTGGTGGCCCATCGTCGCGTCCGAAAGGTTTACCCGGCCGATGAATTCTCGGCGGTATCCGTTGCCGGCACTGCCGGTCTCGCAATAGAAATGGTCAAGCTTTTTCAGGTCGAGCTAGAGCACTACGAAAAGATCGAGGGCGTCCGGTTGTCATTGGAGGGCAAGGCCTCGTTCCTCGCTCGACTGGTTCGGGGACAGCTGCCGATGGCGTTCCAGGGTCTCATTGTTGTTCCGCTCTTTGCCGGGTTCGACCACCGAGAGGATCGGGGACGTCTTTACAGCTTTGATGTCGTTGGCGGGCGATACGAGGAAATCGACTTTGGCAGTACTGGCTCGGGTTCGAGACTCGCCAAGTCCTACATGAGGACGGTGTACGAGGACGGCCTGTCTGGCGACGCCGCCGTGGACATTGCCGTCAGGGCATTGGTTGCGGCATCGGTCGAGGACACCGCGACGGGCGGCCCGGACTTGCGTCGAGGGATCCTTCCGAACGTTGTCCGCATTGATGCAGAAGGGCTGATAGAGGTCGAAGACGACATTCTCGGTCCCCTTGCCGAGCAAGCCGTGGAGTCGATCAGATGACAATTCCTTTTTATGTTCCTCCCGAGCAACTGGTCCGGGACAAGGCCGAGTACGCGCGCAAGGGCATTGCCCGGGGCCGATCAATCGTCGCAGTGGACTATGCCGACGGGGTCTTTTTGTTGGCGGAGAACCCGTCAAGCACACTTCACAAGATCAGCGAGGTCTATGACCGGATCGGCTTCGCGGGTGTCGGTCGTTACAACGAGTTCGAGACGCTCCGCAAAGCAGTGATCCGGCAGGCCGACCTAACCGGATATCTCTATTCGAGGGATGACGTGACTGCGATCGGTCTGGCCACTGCCTTCGCTCAGACGCTCGGTGTCATTTTCACCCGGGATCCGAAACCGTTCGAGGTGGAGGTCCTGATTGTGGAGGTGAGCGAGGACGGAGACGAGCACCGTCTCTACCGGGTGACCTACGACGGAACTCTTTTTGACGAGCGGAATTTCGTTGCCATTGGGGGCAAGGCTGAGGAGTTGGCCGAGGCCCTGGAGAGCCTTTGGAATGAAGATATGAGTCTCGAAGAGGCGTTCCGCGCCGGAGAAGAGGCATTTCGCAGCGCCGAAGGACGCGAGTCCGATGGGTGGGAAGCGGGAGTCCTCGACGTTTCAAACGGCCGTCGCGCCTTCCGTCGACTCGACACCGCGGAGTTCACTGCGGACTGAGACTCTCCCCATGAGAGCCAACAGGGTTTAGCCTGCAATCTGTGGATCGACGCATTTTCGGTATCGAGAACGAATACGGGGTCACTTGCACCCTCCGCGGACAGCGTCGGCTCAGTCCTGACGAGGTAGCGCGGTATCTCTTCCGTCGGGTCGTTTCGTGGGGACGGTCGTCAAACGTCTTTCTGGAGAACGGGGCCCGCCTCTACCTGGACGTGGGTTCTCACCCCGAGTTCGCCACACCTGAGTGCGACAGCATCGAGGACGTTGTCGCACACGACAAAGCCGGAGAGCGGATCCTCGAGGGGCTCGTAGCGGGGGCCGAGGAGCGTCTCGAAGAAGAAGGCATTCGCGGCGACATATTCGTTTTCAAGAACAACACCGACAGCGCCGGAAATTCTTATGGATGTCATGAGAATTACCTGGTCAGCCGGCACAAGGATTTCCATCGCACGGTTGACGTCCTGATTCCGTTCCTGGTCACCCGTCAGATCTACCTCGGTGCCGGGAAGCTGACTCAGACCCCGAGGGGGACGGCCTTTTCGATTTCCCAGCGAGCCGACCACATCTGGGAAGGGGTGTCTTCGGCTACGACCCGGTCCCGTCCGATAATCAACACTCGTGACGAGCCGCATGCCGATGCCGAGCGATATCGCCGTCTCCATGTGATTGCAGGCGACTCCAACATGAGCGAGTACGCCAACTACGTGAAGATCGGGACGATGGTGGCCCTGCTTCAGATGATCGAGCGCGACGTCGTCTTCCGCGACCTCACTCTGGAGAATCCGATCCGTGCGATTCGTGAGGTATCACATGACATCACATGCCGCCGCAAGATCCGGCTGGCAAACGGGCGGGAGCTCTCTGCCCTTGACATTCAATGGGAGTATCTCGACCGCGCGATGCGGTTCGCCCGCAGCCCCGGATTCCCACCGCAAGTACAGAAGGCTGTCGATCTCTGGGAGCATTTACTCACCGGCCTCGAGAAGGACCCCATGACCCTCGATCGTGAGGTCGACTGGGTCATAAAGCATCGTCTTCTCGAGCGTTACTCAGACAGACGGGGAGTTCCGTTCTCGGATCCGAGAGTCTCAATGATGGATCTTTCCTATCACGATGTGGACCGGAGCAGGGGACTCTTCTACCTCCTCGACTCGAAGGGCCTCGTCGAGCGAATGGTCGATGACGATCAGATCGCCACCGCGGTTCGAAAACCCCCTCAGACGACTCGGGCGAGACTGCGGGGCGCCTTCATCAAAGCGGCCAAAGCCCGCAAGCGAGACTTCACCGTTGACTGGGTGCATCTGAAGTTAAACGACCAGGCGCAGCGCACGGTCATGTGCAAGGACCCTTTCAAAGCCCACGACGAGCGTGTCGAAAAGCTGATCGAGAGTCTGTAACGCGGGGATGGTCTCACCGTCTGAGCGAAGCTCGGGCGCGGGGGAAGGCGACCTAAGAGAGATTCTGAAAGTTCTTAGGGTGGCGGGTAGCCTCCATTGCTCCACAACTCGACGGTCGATCGCCTGGATCGTCCAGATCGGAGCCTTCGCATGAGTGATGAATCGTCGAGGCCGGATTCGTCGCTGATTGTTGACGTTCACGTTCATGCTGGCGCCCCGCCCGGTGCTGAGGAGATGGTGAAGGAAATCCGCAGTCCCAAGGACTGGGCGACCCAGCGAAGCAAGGATCCAGTGCGCTTCGCTGAGGTGATGTCTCAGGAACAGGTCGATAACTCAGACCTACTGATCAAGACGATGGATGATCACGGTGTGACTCATGCGCTCATCCAAATGACGCCGGGGATGGGTGCGACCAACCAAGGGGTCTCCGACATGGCGAAGAGACACACTGGGCGGCTTTTTCCCATCTACCGGCCCGAGTTTCTCATGGGCGCTGTGGGCTCCGGTGATCTGACATCAGGGACGGCGTCCCTCTCCGCCAACGCCGATCGTATGGCCCAGGACATCGAGACGTTGTTTCCTCAGTTGGGCATGATCGGAGTGGGCGAAATGATTCCGGGCGGCATGGTGACAACGGCAATCGATCCTGTCGAAATCGCCCGAGACATGAGTCCCATCATGGAGGCTCTAGGCAATGGGAACTGGCCTATCCAGATTCCGACTGGATGGTCCGGCTGGCAGGGAGGGCTTCACTACATCTACAACCCGATTTGGGTAGATGAGATAGCGGGCATATTTCCAGATGTACCGATTGTGCTGACCAAGATGGGCAGAGGGTTCCGGTCGTGTTTCGATACCTGCCTGGTTATTGCGATGCGGAACGCCAACGTCTACTTCGATATGACGGAATCACCACCAGAGCATGTGCGAGAAGCGTTGGGGCGTATCGGTCCCAGCAGAATCATGTTCGGTACTGACCTGAGCGCCATTTCTGTGAATTACGCCTACGAACATGGCTTTGCCTTCCTCAACGGAGCCCAACCCGACGCGGAGGAGTTGGACTGGATGGCGTGGCGTACTGCCAACGACGTATACCGGCTCGGACTGGCATAGAGGCGGCCAGACCGTCACACCTCTACACCCATAACGGCGAGTTTTGCAACGATCCAGGCACGCCGTCTTCCTCGCTATCCACCAGGCTGATCGAGAGTCTGTAGCCAGTCGGTCGAGATTCCCCGAAACTTTCTCTCAAAATGGCTGGTTTTCTGACCGTTTTTGTCACACCCTGTTTGTACGTTTTGGGTTATGGGAGAGATGTTGACTATTGATCAGCGGGAACAGCAGCTGATCGATGACGAAACGCTGATTGGCCGGCTTCGGGCCCGTCAAATGGCCGACCTGGAAGTCCTGGATCGGGTGCAGGTGGCTACTGGTGATGGTGCACGGAGTCTTTCGGAGTGGGTGTCGACCCGGTTGGATGTGAGTCTGGTGTCGGCGAAGAGTCTGGTCCGCACCATGAGAAGAACCGTCGACCGCTCCAGTCTCCGGGAGGCGCTTTTCTCCGGTGGAGTGTCGTTTGATCGGGTCGAGGCTCTCTCCAAGATCCAAGATGATGTTGGTCTTCTTTCTCAT
>Ga0255056_10000217_pt1 | contig 15965 bp, 17 predicted proteins | sample Cases_109_1_MG_FD_183639 | JGI IMG/M metagenome (GOLD analysis project Ga0255056, IMG submission 183639) | Seawater microbial communities from Amundsen Gulf, Northwest Territories, Canada - Cases_109_1 | ecosystem: Environmental > Aquatic > Marine > Gulf | place: Canada: Northwest Territories... | reverse complement strand
ATGAATCAGTATCTTAAAGATTGGCGCTTCTAGCGCATGGTTATTGGTTTGTGTTTTAAGAAAGAATTGAATTCTGTGTACATCCTCCTTAAATTACTAAGAGAAAATAAATATAAAAATATAGTTTGATAGAGTCTAACTACGGCTAAAAACTTGCAATCTTGGGTGCAATGAATGTTGCAGGTATTAATTATTTGTTTTGTATTTTAATGTTATCGGTGCTCAGTGCTGAGCTTGTTAATATCAATATCAGCGCCGAAGAGCTTGAAAATAGTTTAACAGGCGTTGGTCCCAAGAAAGCCATGGCTACCATTGAGTATGTAGAGGCGAATGATCCATTTTTCTCAGAGGAAGAATTGGTAAAAGTAAAAGGAACTGATCAAAAACGTTAGAGAAAAATAAAGAATATATCCAAGTGAGGTAGTTCCTTGCTCTTTATCGTTAAATCATGCCACCCTAAGAATCAAGTATTGCTTACTTGATTTAATAACTAAAAAATTAACATTTTAATTCGGAATAAAAATAGATTCTTATTCATGAAAAGCATACGCAAAGCAGTTTTCCCAGTTGCGGGGTTGGGCACAAGATTCCTGCCGGCCACTAAAGCTAATCCAAAAGAAATGCTCCCGATAGTGGATAAGCCGTTGATTCAATATGCGGCTGAAGAAGCCGTGTTAGCTGGAATTGACACGCTTATTTTTATAACAGGTCGGAATAAACGTTCTATAGAAGATCATTTTGATAAAGCCTACGAACTAGAAACGGAGCTTGAGGCGGATGGCAAAAATACCATGTTGAACATGGTGCAAAATATTTTGCCCAGCAATGTGAATTGTATATATATTCGTCAATCCGAACCTTTAGGTTTAGGGCATGCGGTACTTTGCGCTGAACCTGTTGTAGGCGATGAACCGTTTGCAGTTATTCTTGCAGATGACTTGATTCATGACGGTGCAAGCGGGTGTTTGTCTCAAATGGTTGATGTTTACGAAGAGCAAAAGTGTGGTGTCGTGGGTGTGCAGGTTGTAGCAAAAGAAGAAGTAAAAAGTTACGGTATTATAAGTGGTAAACAAGTCCGGGATAACATGTGGGATGTGGACACGTTTGTTGAAAAACCAAACCCAGAAGATGCGCCATCTAATGTGGCAGTGGTAGGAAGATATCTATTACAACCCTCGATATTTGATATTTTGAGAAAAACTGGAGAAGGTGCTGGTGGCGAGATACAACTTACCGATGCCTTAGCTACTCAAGTTAAATCAGAAAAGCTTTTAGCATATAAATTTGAAGGAAAGCGATATGACTGTGGTAATAAGCTTGGTTATTTAGAGGCAACTGTTGAGTTAGGCATGAAGCATAGTGGCGTAGGTAGACAGTTCAGTGAGTATTTAAAACAGCTTCTCGAACAGAAGTAAACCCATTTATCAATTGAAAATTTAAATAGCTAACTGGTATGGCTCGAACCGCCGACCTAGTGGCTATCAGAATAATACTTAATGTCCGCTTTCGGCCATAAGCGGTTATTCACCATGAAAACGACAAGCTTGCCGCTAGCGTATCAGAATCAAGTCCAGTTGTTTTTTGCCTGCGAGTAGCAATATAAGCGACATTGAAACCTGATTGGCGATTAATTGGGTAAGCAAAATTCAGAGACCAGCCAAAATTCTCCCTCTCATTGTCGCTGTTGACCCCATTTATACTGTTTTCGCCAACATAATCATAAGCAATACTTGAGCCCAGCCAGAGTCCGGGTCGAAATGTATGCACGAGGTGGGCGTGAATGATATAGGTTGGGTCTTGTTCAAGTGTCTGTCCATTATTAAAATCATCATTATCTGTGTGGAAAGCAACTTCTCCGGTAACTTCTGTTGTCCACTTCCCCCGAGTATGAGTAACGCCAAGTTGAGGTCGAAAAATAAAACGATTTTGACCAAGATTAATCAATTTATCATCCTTGTATTGTCCTGTTGGCAATCGAACCGCTAGCGCTACACCTACCACAGTGTCAATCTCCTTAGAGAGTTTGTACGCTGCAAACTCCTTGACACTCAAAGGCGGTGCACCATACAAATTTACCGCGAAGCGTACAAATGTGTCTGAGAAGCCGCTTCTATAAGCAGACGCAGGAACGCCTTCCAATAATCCTGTCCACTCCCCTTGGATGTAGGCTTGAGTGAGATCGATTCGTACCGATTTATCAAGCAATTCGAATGTTCGGATATACTTGCCGGCCCAGATTTCTAATTCCATATCAACATCTTCCAGCATGGTGACAGGATTGACTGCGATATCAGCCTCGGTGTCAGCATACGCTACCCCAGCAAAATTTAATCCGATAGGAATATGGCTCCATAGCCGGGGTGTAAATTCTAGAGCAAAGCATGGAAGCGTCAGGCTTTTGAGTAACAAGCCAAAAAAAATCAATCTTGAAGTATTGCTTAGTAGCTGCACAATTTGTTTATATCTTTAAAGTTTCTGACGACTATATTTTTAATTATATTTAATCATACTTATATAGACGAATGTCCGCTTTGGGTCGTAATCTGTCATCAGGTCTTCCCTAAACTAAGGCCTGTGTTTCGAATTACCTATTTTCTACTTTAGTGCTGCGTATTTCTGTTTACCATTTATAGCCCGCAGTGATGAGTGTTTCACGGTCATCTTTATCCGCATCATCTGCAGGCGCATTATCGATATCAAAATTGTACTGTAGGGATATCTGTAAGTTCTCAATAAGTGGGATGCGCAGGCCCGTTTCTGATTTGAAAATATAATCAGAGCTATTCTCTAGGCTTTGTCTATAACTGTGATTGTGAAAAGTCTGCAACTTCAAAGAGCTAAACAGATAATGATCAATGCGCAATTTCCAGATGGCAACAGGATAATCTTGGTCATCACTATCGCTGAAATTTTCCCAGAGATAACCCGGCGAACCCTCTATTGAAAGATTTGTGCGGTTGTTCTCGACTACGACATAGCCGAAACCGGAATTTACAGTAGTACGCAGGTTAAGATCGGAAAATTTATCATGCTCAAGAAATAATCCGCTGGTGCTATACCATTTCTCAGTCAGGAAATGATCATAGTTGCCAAGAAGATCAGCCTCTTGATCCGTTGTACTGCCATCAGTTTTTTCAAGATCCCCGTTAAATGAAAAAGTCAGACGATTAGTCTGCCAGCGAAGCACCGTTTCGGCGTCCAGATGATAATCATCCTCGTCGGTATTGCCGCGGTCAATTTCGATGCCAGAATTAATCTGACCAGAAAATGTTAACTGTTGATCCTCGGGTGGGTTAATAGCAGCAATCCGTTGCATGGGTAAGGGTTGTAGTTCTGTAGCTGTGTCAAAGTCGATATGTTGCTCAGTGCCATCGATTACAGAGAGAATGCCTTTCAAGTCCGTTTCATCATCGAGAATTATATGCACCGGTTTCTCGGTCGCGAGGTGACTAACGTCGGACCACTGGATCTCAATTTCACCTGCGTAGCTTGTATTTAGTACCAATATCTCACCAGTTTTGTTGATGATGTTGCCACTAATGTGGTCACCGTTTTTCAGAAAGACCTCATCAGAGATGGCTTTAATAGGAAGCAGGCAGGCAAATAGTAAAAGAATTTTAGGTATGGAAAAGTCCATATACATGTTCTCCAGTGATCCAAGGGTTTGCGTATAAAGATAAAACGGTTGCAATTTTAGCCACAGAATATGAACTAAAACGCTTAATCAAGCTTCGTTATTATTCAACCGTTTTAGAGATACATAACTGTTTCAAATTTTATTTTCTTTATTCTTAGGATATTAATTTAAATTAAACCACATGGAGTTGACAACCCCTACCTGAATAAACGGAAAGTCGGCTTATTAAAGGGTGTAAGGATAAAAAGTAAGCAAGAATAGTTCTGTTATAAGTAATAATAAAGACTTCGGCGGCTCTCTGAGACGGGCTCGAACTGCCGACCTAGTGATTAACAGAATCCGCTAAATGTCTGCTTTTGGACAATAGCGGGCATTCACTACAATAGAATAAATCAATGTAAAATTACTCAAATCAATGACATTAAGATTTGAAAGGATCATTTTTCGATAATGGAGCTTAATTCAGAAACTTTTCATTTAGAAACCAAAAAACCTAGTGTTCTTTTATGTATTTTTTATCAAGGCTCTATTAACAAAGCAGAAGAAATATTAATACATATTTTTGAAAATAAGCATACATCATTGTCGCAAACTATTGCGTACGTCGATATGGATAAAAGCCAAGACATTGCACAAATGTTTGGTATTGCTACTGAAGAACCCACGGTTTTAATTATGCGCAAACAAATTGTATTGTTTTGTGAGCCCGTATCGGAATTAAATAAACATGATGTTTCTTCCATACTTCAACAAGTATCAAAGTTAGATATGGGAAAAATTAAGCATGATGTAGAAATTGAAAGGCAAAGCCAAGCTCATATATTTGGGCGTAATGTTTGTCCCACAGCGAAAAGAACGCGTGGTAAATGACCGCTATTGACCGAAAGCGGACATCGGTTTGTGCATGCCCTGATATTTCACTGTTACTGATTAGTTTGAAGGGTTTGCTCATTATCGAATATTTAGAGTGCGCCTTTGCGTCTTGGGTATGTGTAGCAGCGTTATAGAATACATTTTATTTGAGATTCGCTGATGTATAAAGGTGAACTTGTCAGTACTTAGGATAGCTTGAGGCTTGTTGAGCACCTTCTTTAAACTGTAATAATTTGACTGTAGTTTTATCTGCTACCATAAGTAAATAATCAAGTAATTCTCTTTCGACTAGTGTGGTTTCAAAGGCGAGCCAATCTTTGAGTTCATGTCCGCTTTTCGATAAATATCTCGTTGTGTCGCTTAGATCACGCGCAAGGTCGTCTTCTGCATCTTTTTGAGGTAGCTTTTCAAGTTCGTTGGTCTTGTTATTTGTTTCATCAATCGATTTGTGCGGTAAGAGTTCTGTATTCTTTTCTGTACCGTGAAAAAATTCGGCCGTGTTTTCATACATTTTCTCGTAGACCTCACCAAGGGCGTCTATAGGGTCATTGTGTAAAAAGTTTTTCATGTATCTCTCCATCGTGTTTCAATTCAACTATTGAAAACTACTTTGTAAGTAGATCAGTAATTCTCAATATTATGGCTGTACAGTGTTATATGTTTAGCAAGCATTCCTTCTGTATAAACCTAATCACACAATACTAAATACTGTTAATGCAATGCCGTAAACCTCGCAATTTTGGGTTGTACTAATGTCATAAAGTCTTGGTATGAGATCTTAATGAGTTCAGTATGTGAGCCTGCATTAAATGCAATTTCTGCAGCGCCTAGTAGGCTTTCTTCGACATAGACAGTCATTCCATAAAGGTTTCCAAATGGTGGCATCGCACCGGTTTCACATTCTGGAAATAAACCTCTGAAATCATCTTCAGATGCTAGTGCTACTTGCCTTGCTTTCGTTTCTTGTTTCAGAAGGCCTAAATGAATTTTATATTGCGCCGGTAATATTGCCATCGCAAATTTATCATCCAGTTTTACTATCACTGTTTTAGCGAACTCAATTCCGCGTATATGTGCTGATGAAGCTGTTTCTTGTGCTGTATAGGTAATCGAATGTGGAATGGTGACATAGTCAATATGTTCATCACTCAGAAGCTTCGTGAGTCTAGTTACAGGCATGGCGACCTCCTCCAGTCCCAATTAGAACTGTTTGGACTTGATACAGTATTTTAACGCGTAACATCATTGTAAGGTACAAGTTGTGTGTATTAATTTTATATTAACACCCTTGCCTATAAGTTTGATTTAATCGCCACATATAAAAAATACTTTTACCACACATACTTCTTACTGTTCGTGATAATGAACATGCACGACATCAAAAATAATTCATAACATCAGTTGTATTTAGATTTTAATCAACATTTGGTAGTGCAATACTTAGTGCAATATTTATTGTAATTAATTATTACTTTCATGTTGAGGAAAAACTTATTATGGCGTTTATAAGTAATACTCCTATAGGTTCTTATGCGCCAGAACATTGGATAGAAGATAGGGCAAGACATACAGCTACCGCAGAAGGATTAACGCTTACCGATAATCATTTGAATGTGCTATATGCATTGCAAAAGTATTATTCGCGCCATGAAATAAAGCGGCTCAATGTGCGTGAACTTCATGATGCATTGGATGAAAAATTTCATCACAAAGGTGGGATTAAATACATGTATAGCTTATATCCAGGTGGCCCGTAGCACAGGGATGCCGACTTGCAGGATTACCACCCCCTGCAGGTGTTGTAGACCAAGGATTTGGAAGCGTGGTCTAAGCTATCAAGTTAATTAAAAGAGTTATGCGAATGTAAAGGTTGTGTCTAGCTAAAACAACTTTAATAAAACATGCTTGTTGAAATAGTAAAGAAGGAGAAATGATATGAAATTCAAAGATATCGTAGCGAGTGCTGAAAAAAATAATAAATTAGATGATTTGCGAGGTAATTTTGTTGCTCTCATTGAGGGGGCATTATCACGTCCATTAACAACTGGCGAACAGCCACACAATGCAGAACATATTGCAGATGCTGCTTATGCAGCTGCTTACCATGCGCTTTGTAGATTGCATGAGGATTTACCTTATCCGGAATAGAAAAATACAGAATGATAAAAATCGTTTCTTAACTAAGTGGTTTTAGCCGACAGCAGACATAAACTAAATCAATAAAGGGAGAATCTTGGTTGGATTCAATAAAATACAAACATAAAATGTCTGCTTACGACCCAAAGCGGACATTCAACCTCTCCTGACTTTTCACCAAAAGATAAAAAGGGTAGACGATCAGTCCGCATTTGACCCAAAGCAGGGATTCAGCCTTATCTGTTTACAAATTTAATAGATAGCATGTTGATCTACATCAATTCATAAAGACGCTTCGCTACTAGAGTAAAGAACCTTACTTAAAATCGATAGCAAAGAGGTATGTAATGATGATGCAAGACATGATGAAACAATGTTGTGGCAAGGAAGGAATGCCGGACTTTGAGAAGATGAAGCAATTCATGGAGCAATGCGGTAAAGAAGGATTTAATGAAGACCATATCACCATGATGAAACAATTTTGCGCTGGAAAAGACATGCCGGATGTTGAAAAGATGAAGGCAATGATGGAAAAATGTGGATGTAAGGTTCCAGAAACTACAACTGAATCTAAATCCGAAGGCTGTCACTAACAAGACCTTTCTATTATGTGTTTCTTTGTTAGTTTCATGCCCGCTACCTTTTGGTTAGTGGTGGGGTATTTTGTATTGTTCTCTGCAACTAAGGCAGATGGTGTCATTAAAACATTCGGCACAGTGTTAGCAATCTGGATATTCATCATAGCCGTGTTTTTCCCCATCGCCGGGGCTTATGTATCACTCACCGACCTGTGTCCTCTGGAAGAGATAATGGAAAACCTCCATTTTGAAGGAGATTCGTAGTTAGAATGAATTAAAAATAACGCTCAGTTTTCTATGCTGAAAATATCGTTTACTTGCTCATTGCGCTCATCATGATGAAGGCGAATACACCCATTAATACTATGAGTCCCGCAAATATTAACCATAAGATTCTGACTACCTCAGCTTCGAGAAAATAGCCTAATACAAAAAAGCACCCCGCCAAAAATTATTGGCATGAGTGCACAAGGCTTACAGGGTTTCATGCATTCTTTCATTATCCTCATCATATTCATTGGGGTTTCTGGCATGACGACCACTCCTTATTGCAATGTAATTAGATAAATGGCATTCGTTAAATGCTTAATAAACGACTTTTTAAGTTACACTTATCCTTTAAATATAGTTTGATTTGAATCAGAAAAAGACATAGATCAATGGCCGCTAATGGCCGAAAGCGGACATTCAATAATTGGGAAGGGTGGCTAATCTAATTAGTAATTCTATATATTTTGTAATTCGAGTGAGCGCCCCTCAACCAAATTAAAGCGCTAAGCTTCTGAAGTGAAACAAGCGCATAAAATAATATTGTGCCAGATACCCCTAAAAACATGCGCATCGCACCCTTGTTGAGGGACTGTCCAACAGTTGCCAAACTTATTGCAGCTACTGCAAACCCAGCCCACATCGTGCGGTCCCAATCAAGACTCAACGCAATGCCATATGCGATAGTCATTGCTAACGCAGTTTTGATAGCTTCCTTTGCTTTTCGGGAAATAGTCATTTTGTTTTACCCGAGCTTTACATCCAAAATTATCAGAAATAAATTTTCATTCCGATCTTTTGATCCTTGCTGCAAGCGTATTTACAAATGGATGCGCACTGATTCCATGTAAAACAACACTAAAAAAGATTGTAACACCAACGACTTGTCTAATGATGTCTCCGCCCGGAAGATGCTCATTCAATACGATCACGCCAAATACAATACTGGCAAGGCCTCGAGGCCCAAACCAACCAATAAATAATTTTTCATAGATGGTAAGTTTAGTGCCTAATAAAACAAAGAAAACAGGAACCATACGAATAATGGTGAGGCTGAGTACAGCATAGAGGAAAGGTTCCCATGACATTTGATCTACGGTATGACCAACAACAATTGCACCAAAAATTAACCATGTAATCATCGCCAGTGTGTCTGCACCACCCTCAGCCGCGAAAAGTAGTTTATGTTTTTGTTCTTTTACAAGCCAGCCAAATAATAGCCCACCTACAAAACACGCGATGAATCCACTTCCTCCAAGATATTGCGCAAGTGAAAATGTAGCTATTGCTAGTGCAATTACAGGTAATTGCTTCCAGGTTTCTAAAATCCATCTATAATGATCAAGCTTTTTGAATAACCAACTTGCTATTAATGCTAGAACAACACCTACTATAGCGCCAATTCCAACTTCCTCTAATACTAATAATATTGCATGAAGTGCAGTACTTTCTTCTGTTCCGGTGTGAGACGCGAGTGCAAGAAATATGAATAATATAGGGACGCAAATTCCATCGTTTAGTCCACTCTCAAAGCTTAACCCTTCACGTATGTTGGCAGGTACAGATTCATTTGTTACAACAGCTTTACCGAGAGCAGCATCGGTCGGGGCTAGAATTGTTGCAATTATCGCAATTTCAATTAATGTCAATCCATTGAAAATTAGGACACCGAAACCAAAACCAAGCAAAATAGTAAGAGGAAGTCCGATTAATAAAAGACTACTGGGAATTCTTACATTTTTTTTAAGAACATCGAGATTAGCATTTGCGGCATCGATAAACAGAACTAGTGCTAAGGTCATCTCTGCAAGTATACGTAAACCTTCTTTTTCGAGATCGAGCTTTAGAACATCCAGTCCTAATGGGCCAAAGATAAACCCTAAGGCAGTAAATATAATTGCGCCACTGAATATTGTACGATTGAGCCCCCCGCTTGATAAACTATAAAGAAAAATAAACGCTGCTATGAGCGCCAGAGTTTCATACATGACTTAACCCACTGCGATTTTTTATATTGGCAGGCTATGAACGCCCTACTTATTATTGTACCAGCTATATTTATTTTCAGATTATATACTACAGTCACACTAGTATGAGCTGAGAATGACCGCTATTGGCCGAAAGCGAACATAGGTTGGAAATTCTCAAAACAAAGCTGTTTAATGACTGCTATGGGCAAACTTGACCAAATCGTTGCAAAGGTCCGCAGTGACCGTGAAGAGAGGGATAAGAGTTACCGTGAAAGGGCACTGAAGATGTATCCCTGGATATGCGGCCGGTGTTCACGCGAGTTCAGCCGTGTAAATCTTCGGGAGCTGACGGTTCATCATCGAGACCACAATCATGACAATAATCCACCGGATGGTAGCAACTGGGAGTTATTGTGCGTCTATTGTCACGACAACGAGCATTCACGGTATATTGATTCAGAATTTACGGGAACCACAGCCGACACGCAGAAGAGCACCACTACCCATAATCCGTTTGCAGATTTGGCGGCTATGCTCAAGGAGAAGAAGTAAAGCTTGTTGTCTCGGAAAAGAATAACAGCAAGACATTATCCAAAGTCAGCCTGGACGCACGCTAAATTGAATGACCGCTATTGGCCGAAAGCAGACATTCAATTCCCAGTTATATTAATAGTTGAACAAACTATTTGTATTCACTCCACGGCCTTGGATTAACCTGTTTATTTATTAATTCCCGCCGTCTACACTGTCCTTACATCTAAGCACGCCCCAGTTTTTAAAAACGTAAGCCCTTCGTTATAAGGACAGCGCTATGAAGAAACCGACCGACTTTGGTCTATCTACCCGCTGCATTCATGCGGGAGACACTCTTGACGAGCGAGGTGGCATGTTCACTCCTCTATACAACCACTCAACTTTTGGTTTTCCCGACACACAAAGTGTACTTGATGTGGTGGAGGGGCGAGTCGAAGGCAGCTTATATACTCGCTATGGTCTTAACCCAACAATCCAGTCCCTAGAGAAAAAACTTGCTGCAATTGAGAGAGGCGAAGCCGCCTGGGTGTTTAGTTCTGGAATGGCCGCCGAATCGGCTACTTTTTTAGCTCATTGCAAGTCTGGCGACCATATTATATGCATAGGTGATGTATACGGTGGCACATATGAATTACTCGATACTAATTTACCTGGTCTCGGCATAACAACTACTTTCATATTGGGTAATGAAGTTAATAAGCTTAGTGATTTTATTAAAAATAATACGCGCATCATTTTCTTTGAAACCCCCACGAATCCAAGTATGGAAGTGTTAGATATAGCTGCAATTGCCATGGTTGCGAAAAAGCATGATGTACTTACGGTAGTAGATAATACCTTTGCAACACCCGTAAACCAGAAGCCCCTTGCTTTGAATGCAGATCTTGTGGTCCATAGCGCCACAAAATATTTGGGAGGGCACAGCGATCTCACGGGTGGTGCAGTGATTGGGCCAACAGAATTGCTTAAACCTATATGGGTTTGGCGTAAAAATCTTGGTCAGATGATGGCACCTGAAGTTGCATATTTATTAGCGCGGAGCTTACGCACATTAGTGGTACGGGTGAATGCGCATAATGCAGCTGCACAAATACTGGCCGAGCGATTGGTCGATCATCCTCGAATTAACAAAGTAAATTATCCTGGTCTACCTGATTTTATTGGATACAACACTGCAAAAAATCAAATGCGCGAGTTTGGTGGAATGATTAGTTTTGTGATAAATGGAAACGCGAAGGAAACTGCAGACGTGGTCGACAGACTAAAACTTTTCACAATTGCCCCAAGCCTTGGTAGCGTAGAAAGTCTTGTAACTCAACCGATCACAACGACACATTTCAACTTAATACCCGAAGAACGAGCAAAACGTGGCATCGTTGATAGTATGGTCCGTATTTCAGTAGGCTTGGAAGACGTTGAAGATCTTTGGGCTGACCTTAAACAAGCATTAAGTTAGTAGAATCTCTCTCAAATTGTTTATAGCCAATTATTAAACGAATGAACGCTATTGGTCCAATGCAAACATAAATGGGCTGAGTTAAGGGTAATCTTGGTTGGAATCTTCAAAACAAAACGCTTTAATGTCTGCTAGCGACCCAAAGCGGACATTCAGATTTGGTTAGATAAGCACTTAATTTCTTATTTATTTGTAATCAAGTCCAAGGCTCACACTTTTTAATTAGTTCTGCAAGATTGCGGGAGTTTAGTCGTTTTCGTGCGTGACGCAGCTGATTTTCAATTGTTCTAACAGATTTTTTTAATTCATCTGCGACTTGTTTGCTGCTCATCCCTTTTGATGCTAATCGAATTGCTTCTAATTCAGATTCACTAGGTTTTTGAAACATGTGGTGGAGTTTAGGGTTATGCCAGTAGTTACTTATCGCGGCTAGAGGCGCTAGAAACTTAGTACAAAATCTCTCCATAAATTCTACTTCAGTTTGATTCCAGATATGGTTACTCGTAGTGTGATCAACACATGCTATCCCAATGAGTTTTTCGTTCCATACCAATCGTTGCATTAACATCGATTTACATTTCAGAGATGCTAGTTTGTTTTTAATTAACACTAGTTGTGGATTGTTTTCTACATCTTCATATTTTACGGGCGATGCACTATTCCAAACTCTTTGCATTGTTTCATGTTGATTTGCTAGCACGAACCCAACGATCGATGGCGGATTTGTGTCGGTACTACAGTATTCTGCTATTGGTGTGTAATTCTCTGTATCAGGCGTAGCAAATCCTGCATCCGCGCGGCAGACATTCAGTCTATTTACCATATGTGCAAGTGCAACATGCACTGTTTCTTTTGGATTTTCGATTACGAGAATCATGTGCGCTGCGCAATCTATAGTTTCTCGCGAAGTACTATTTAAATTTCCATCAACAAAATGTTTTTTGAGCACTTTAGTTGATGGCGGTTCATTTTCAAAAAGAGGAGTTCCAGTATTACTCATACTTGAATCTTTAATTGATATGAGAAGTATAAATATACGTTATCCGATTCAGGTGTATATAGGTATTTTTTGGTCATTTTATAAGCAATTAATTCATAATTTGAGTATATCTCGTTATATCAATTGAAAAAATCTGCAGCAATACTAGTTAAATCGAAACAACCTAAAAATAAATAGCAAATGTTTCCATAAAGCGACTTCCAGTCTGCCTCTATGATAGCTAGAACATATTTATATTAATAATCAATCAATAAAGCAAGGAATCAATATGGCAATGAAATATTTTGAAAAGACGCAATCCATGGATATTGCTTCTTTAAACATTGAAGGAATAAACGTATTTCTACAGGACGTTGTGTCTTCTAATGATGAAAATGCTCCTATTACGTGCGGAATGTTTCGTATGGAAGCAGGGAAACCACTCGATTACACCTACAGCTATGCAGAATGCAAAATAATGCTCGAAGGGGAAATGACGATTACTGAAAACGGTTCAACCGCAATGATGAAACCTGGTGATGTAGTGTATTTTGATAAGGATACCTCAGTAACTTTTTCATCGAACTCATCTGGTTTGGCGTTTTATGTTGGGCAACGTAAAGAAGGTGTTCTCTAATAACGCACAATTCTAGTTTGACCTAGCGCGACACCACTGTTCTTAACATTGAAGAGCGCTTGTACTGCCGAAATAGAGAACAATAACAAATAACAAGTTCGAAGGAGAAGTCCGTATGAATATTATAGTTAGAACTATTGGGTTCGCGATATTATTCGCAATTACCCTGATTATGGTAACACCCATAAGTGCAAAAGATTGGTGGCCAGCAAAAGTAAATCCCTATAATCCATCTTGCTCGGATGGAAGTGATGAGTGTTGGGCATTGCCTGAAAACAATGCTGCTAAACTACCGGGCGCTGAATATGTTCCATTAAAACCGGATCAGGTAAAAAAGAAACACAACATATGTGTTTCATTCCCGCATTTGAAAGATTCATACTGGGTTGGAGTTGCTTATGGAATTATTTCCGAAGGCAAAAGACTCGGTCAGAAGGTCACTTTGCTTGAAGCAGGTGGCTATACCAATCTTGAACGTCAACTACGCCAGGTCGAAGACTGTATCTCAGCGGGCGCAGAAGCTTTAATTCTTTCAGCAATTTCAGGTAAAGGAAATATCAATCAAGTCGATGAAATTCGTGGCAAGGGAATTCCTGTTATTGATTTGGTGAATGGTATTGGCACCCAAGTGGATGCAAAAATTTTAGAAAGTTGGTATTTACTTGGCTGGCTGGCTTGTGATTGGATTGCGGAGAAACATCCAGAGGGAAGTGGTAAAACATCCGCTGCCTGGTTCCCTGGTCCTCCAGGTGCTGCATGGTCTGTAGCGGGAGATCAAGGCTGTCATGATGCAGTAAAAGGTAGCGATGTTGAGATTATTGCGACTAAATGGGGCGACACAGGAAAAAGTATTCAGTTGAAATTAGTTGAAGACGTGGTTGCATCACGCACATCGGGTGGAACTACGGATCTTAATTACATTGTTGGCGCAACACCAACAATTGAAGCTGCGGTTGGTGTGGTGCGTGATCGTGGTATTCAAGAGACAACCCGATTAGTTGCCTACTATTACAACACTGGATCTCATATTCTTTTAAAGCAAGGCCGTATGGATATGGCACCAACGGACCACATGGTTCTTCAGGGCCAAATCGCAATAGATCAAGCTGTTCGAATTCTCGAAGGTCTTCCAATGGCTACGGGGGGAACACCTGAACATGGTAATCCAGATCGAATTACCGAACACGTTCAACCGGTTCCAACCGTTGTAACAAAAGAAAATTATAATGAATTCGATCCAGCTTCAACATTGGCTCCAGATGGATGGAAGCCTGTGTTTCGAGTGGACTGAAATCTATGTAACACAGAAATGAGAATTTAGTGGATGTAATTACAAATGTCTGCTCAAATAGATTACCGTGCTAATAAAAGCATTGTAGAGGAGTCGATGAGACGTTGGCAGTCGGCTCCTCTAAACAAGGATAATGCTATGAAAGCAGTTGATAACTCCGTACTGCTACGTGTAGAAAACATCTCCAAACAGTTCCCTGGAACCTTAGCGCTCGACAACGTAAGCCTTGATATTAAAAGAGGCGAAGTGCATGTGTTGTTTGGTGAAAATGGTGCAGGGAAATCTACGCTTATTCAAATCATTGCAGGTGTACATCGACCAACGAAAGGAAAGATCTTTTTAAATGGACAGGATACGGTATTACAGAACGTGCATCAGGCACGGGATCTCGGTATTAGTACTGTGTTTCAAGAGTTTTCGATCATTCCGCAATTGACTGTTGGAGAAAATTTATTTCTCGGTTCAGAGATGACTAAAGGACCACTTCTAGATAAAACTAAATTACGCGATCAAGCCAATGAAACATTGGAAAGATTGGGCTTTCCTCTAGACCCCAACAAACAGGTTATGTATCTGTCTCGTGCAGAACAACAAATGGTTGAAATTGCGAAAGCATTTCGAACCAAACCTTCGATAATCATTCTTGATGAACCTACTGCCTCACTTACAGAACGTGAAACTGAGCAACTGTTTTTAAAAATTGAAGAACTCAAACGTGAAGGAATAGGTATTATTTATATTACACATCGGATCAATGAAATTCAGAGAATCGGTGATCGAATAACAGTGCTTCGGGATGGTAAATTTGTTTCAACAATCCCCGTTAAGGAAGCAAGTGAAGAGAAGTTAGTCGAACTAATGACTGGTCGAGTTATTGATCAGGTTTTCCCTAACATTAATTTCAATCCAGATAAATCTTTGTTAAAGATTGAAGGCCTAACGCTTCAAAACAATATTCTACAAGATGTATCCATGGAAATTCGAGAAGGGGAAGTGGTTGGCATCGCGGGGCTTGTGGGATCTGGTAAGTCAGAAGTGGGGCGCGCTATATTTGGGCTAGAAAAAATTGCTAAAGGGAAAATAGATTTTTGCGGTAATACGGTTTATAGCAGTAATCGACATATAAACACGTTAAAGCCACGCACGATGTTAGACAGTGGTATGTATTATTTGCCTTCAGATAGACGAGAAGAAGGCTTGGTAATGGTACAAAACGTTCGGGAAAACGTGTCTCTGGCATCTTTAGGTTTAAAAACGTTTTCTTACAACTGGTTTCTGCGACGTGCGGGAGAAAAGAAATCGGTAACTGAGGTGTCTAAAAAATTAGATATAAATCCACCTAATATAGAACGTGCTTTGGAACATTTTTCTGGGGGAAATCAACAAAAAGCCTTGATTGGTAAGGCACTAGTTCGAGACATTAAGCTATTTATATTTGATGAGCCCACTGTAGGCGTGGATGTGGGTGCACGAATGCTAATTTACAAATTTATCGCTGAGTTATGCGAAGAAGGTGCGGGTGTGATTCTCATTTCTTCTGACCTACCAGAAATATTGAATCTTGCTCATCGTGCTTACGTGATGCACCGTGTAGTGTTGCAAGCTGA
>Ga0255056_10000216_pt1 | contig 16000 bp, 17 predicted proteins | sample Cases_109_1_MG_FD_183639 | JGI IMG/M metagenome (GOLD analysis project Ga0255056, IMG submission 183639) | Seawater microbial communities from Amundsen Gulf, Northwest Territories, Canada - Cases_109_1 | ecosystem: Environmental > Aquatic > Marine > Gulf | place: Canada: Northwest Territories... | reverse complement strand
GTCAGGGCGGCGAGTGTAAGAATTGGTGGCAGGAGCACGGCTACGTCCGTATCCGTTCGAAATCCACCATCTGAGGCCTTCAGTTTGTACGTCCGGCCGTCAAATAGTGTCCATCGCTGAAGCTGTGGAAGCAGGATTCGACCAATGGATGACGAACCGGGGCGCCGCTTGTGTCCGGTTCTAAGTTACGCTCGGCCACGTAGGTTTCATGCGCTGTGTCGTGCACCAGCACACGGTACCACGGTTGGTCCTTCGGTGGTCGTGAGCGCGCAACGGCTTCATACCATTCGTCGGACAGCATCAATCGTGGATCCACATCGACGATGACGCCGCGGTAATCAAACAATTTGTGATGTACCAGATCGCCAATTGAAAAATGGGCGTTTGCTTTCATGGCTTCCCCATGCTCTTGCGGTTCAAGGAGATTATAGCAGCGGGTCGCACGAAGAGTGCCTTTAAGACATGCGAATCTACCGATCTGCCGTCCAGCTACTATACTTATGTCACTAGCAACGCCGAAGAACGAGGTTCGAAAAATGAACGGGCCTAACGAGGGACGCAAGATCGTATGTGTACTCTATGATGACCCTGTAGAGGGTTACCCGCCGGAATATGCGCGCGATAGCATTCCGACGCTGACGGCGTATCCAGACGGACAGTCGTTGCCTTCGCCAAGTGCTATCGATTTTTCCCCTGGCGACCTCCTCGGTTGTGTCTCAGGGGGGCTTGGGTTGCGAAGCTTTCTCGAAGATCGTGGTCACACGTTCGTCGTGATGTCTGACAAGGACGGCCCGGATTCGGTGTTCGAGAAGGAACTGGTTGATGCTGACGTCGTGATTTCTCAGCCATTCTGGCCCGCGTACCTTACGGCGGAACGGATTGCGAAGGCTAGCAACCTCAAGTTGGCGATCACGGCCGGGATCGGCTCGGACCATGTTGATCTGCAGGCAGCGACCGACAAAAACATAACGGTGTGTGAGGTCACGTTTTGCAATAGCCTCAGTGTTTCGGAGCACACCGTCATGATGATTCTGGCGCTTGTGCGTGACTACATCCCCCAGTACAACTGGGTAATAAAAGGTGGATGGAACATAGCCGACGCAGTTGCCAGGTCGTACGATGTCGAAGGCATGAGCATCGGCATCCTCGGCGCCGGGCGCATTGGACTTGCAGTGCTCAAGCGTATGAAGCCATTTGACGTAGAACTCCACTACACTGATCGACACAGGCTACCGGCCGAGGTTGAGAAAGAACTCGCGCTCACGTTTCACGAGGATGTGGAATCGTTGGTGCAGGTTTGCGACGTTGTGAGCATTCACTGCCCACTTCATCCAGAGACAGAACACCTTTTTGACGAAAAATTGATTAGCAGTATGAAGCGTGGTTCCTATATCGTAAATACGGCCCGAGGAAAAATCTGTGATCGGGACGCCGTTGCAAAGGCGCTGGAGAGGGGTCACCTGGCCGGCTATGCTGGCGATGTATGGTTTCCGCAGCCGCCCCCCAAAGATCATCCGTGGAGGCGTATGGCTCACCACGCGATGACACCACACACGTCTGGAACGTCGCTTTCGGCTCAGGCCCGATACGCTGCCGGTGTAAGGGAGATTCTGGAGTGCTGGTTCGATGGTAAACCGATAAGGGATGAATATCTGATCGTTCAAGGCGGAAAACTGGCTGGCACTGGCGCACACTCATACAGTGAAGGAGACGCCACTGGCGGATCGGATGAGGCCGTCCAGTTCAAGACTGGGGATTAAATACGGAGCCACGAGGAGAAAGACCTGCGGCGACGCCTCGAATGATGACCGCTTCTTCTTTAAGTTCCGGTGAATATCCATGACCCGTCATTCCGCTTCCTCCTGGCTCGAATCATTGCCCGGAAGTGTCTATTGGACCGTGGGAAGTCCACTCCCTATATCAGTGTGAGCGGTAATCAGTTTTTATGAAAATCCCAAATCGGAGTTTCGATGTGGACAGTAGCTGATCAAAAGCCGTTGCGTTTAATGATTAGCTACCTGCACGGGAAAATCGGATCAAGCTTGGCGAGTCATAGTCACACCGCAACGTCGGCACTTGACTTTCTCGACATTGCCTACGGCGCCGAACCCGAAAGATGTGTCGATGACGCGAAAATCATGCCACCCCAACCAACAAAGGAATCGACTGCATCTAGGTGGAACTCTTGGCATAGCCTGACCACGTGGGGCACAGGGTACACATTACCGCGGTTTTGTCGAAGAAAACATTGTCTATAACCACTATTTAATTGTAGACCAACACCGAATCTTGTGCGGGTCACTCAGCACCATCCGCTATCATGCCCATGCCGCAATAAAAACATCAATCTGCCCCGCAGCCCAAACCTGGACAGCCCGTTCCTCATCAACCAGCAGGTCTTCGATGTATATTTCGGTCAGCACGGCCGAAGGATGGTCTGCTTTTGGACGGATTGCATGCGTCAAGGCTAGGCTATTTGTGCAGAATCACTTGCGCTTGAAGGTGAGGTCAACCTCGCCCTGGTTGTTGTTATTCATGGCATCGCTCTCCATATCGGGGCCAGAGCCACGCTTTGACCTTCGAGATATACTTTTTCGCCCACTGGCGTATCGTCGGATGCGTACGCGGAGGAACATCATGTCCCTGATTCTTGGCAGCGAGCGCGCGCTTTTTGACCGGTATATCGTTGCGGCCGAACTCAACGTTGGTGACTTTGAGATAACCAAAGAAAGAGATGCACCCGGGATCAAAAAAAATAGCAGCATGGGGTACGCTGGTACAGGCGCGGTCACGGTGACATATAAGCCCACGGAAATTGCGCGGCACTATCGTGATGGGGTCGTTCCGCCACCGCATGTCGAATTTGAGCGCGAACTCAAGATGGACGAATTTAAAACGAGATAGCGCAGCTTGTCACGTCCACTTTGCGGGAAAGCAAACATTGAAGAATCACGACAAGAACGTCGCTCCTGCAAGATGAGTGATCAATCGTCAGATGTGGATATTTTTCTTCGGCGTCGGCACCAGGTTGACGCGACCGCGTTTGCCCGAGTGCCGTTCGTTCAATTGGGCGACAATCTCCTCCACCGCCCTCGTCACTGCCCTGAGATTCCCTTGTTGGTAGCCGTGAATTGTGTTGCTGCCTTCAAACCCGATCACATACTGATGCCAGTTGCAGCCTTCCGCGCCGGGCGGAGTTTCAGCGCGCCGGACCGATACGACCTCGTAGGGTTGTCCCGTTGCTGAGGATTCATCAGTCATGCATGTTCACTGCAGGTGATCAAGCCCGCCAGCTCCGGGCCGGGCAGCGCTTGATGCCAATAGATCGTTGTTATTGAAGGAAAGGCGCACTGGCGATTGGTCAAGTAGCACCCGCCTGCCAGGGGGGACCTTTAAGCTCAACTACATTTCCCTCGGGATCAGTTATGTAGATCGAGGGTCCGTCTCCTTCGGCCCCATATCGGGACTCCACTTTTCCAGGATCGATTCCTTTACCCTTCAGGTAGCACAGGACCTCATCGGTGTCAAAAGGATCAATACTCAGGCAGAAATGGTCGAGATTGTGACCTTCTTTACCTGGCATCGCACCATCGATTTTGCCAGGTCTTTCGTCAACAAGAATCAAGTCGATCAGCGAACTGCCAGCTCGTAATTGATACAAGCCCGCATCTTTCTGCGTCTTCTCCACGGAGCAGCCGATCACATCAATGTAGAAGGCCATCATTGCTTCGACATCGACCGCTCTAAGTACAAGATGGTCAACTTGCTTTATATTCAGCACCAGATCATTCACCAAGGTCGAATCGGGACTTAACGACAATGCCCAAGCGGCACGGACTATCTATATCGGGTCGTTTTCTGCCTATCGGAATTCTATCATCTGACCGGCCGCTCCTAGGCGAAACCGGCCTTCCGAGCCCGGTCAAATCTGTCATGAATTTGCGGGACATTTGCGTGATTGAGTGGTGCTCGGTTATGCATTGTTGTGCATTATTTGCAACGGGCGCCCCAACAGCATGTCTTATGTTTCAACACGTTACAGTTCAGTGATCTAACTTCGAACCAAGTACTTCTTGAGACAAACTCAACGGCTAGTGATCGTGCATCTACTGAGTGGGTCGGGAGTTCGAATCTCTCCGGGCGCGCCAATTAAATCAAAGGGTTACATCAAATATAGTGTAGCTTTTTTTCTTGGGTAGCACTGTGGGTAGCAATTCGCGCTAAATCCGTGCAAATACCTGTTTTCAAACACCCAGACCACTCACTGCCGAAACTGGCAGAAAGTCTGACACTGCCGCTGCCTGCTCGGAACACATCAGAAGTTATCAACCTCATCTTGGGTCAAAACTCGTCTTGGGCAACGATTGAGAACTTCCGCAGGCACCAGCCACTCACGGTATGTCTTTGCTTCTTCGACCCACTCAAACTCAGATATTGAGTCCTCTGTGGTCTCGACCTCAAAGCAAACGTCGCTTGCGCCGCCCATGTCGTTTACATTAAGCGGACTGTCACTGACCCAGATTCCGGTGTATTCGCTGCGGGTTAAGTAGGTATCTGTTGCATCGGCAAAGCCATGCTCTCTTATGGCCTCGGCGCTCTCTACGCTTGTAACGTGATAAACCGTCATGAATCACAAATGTCCATTGTCAAGGGCCGGATCCGCCCAGCCATCTTGCCAACAACCACACTAGCGATGTTCCACCACGACGACGCCGCCAGATCATCCGTAAGAATCCCTGCATCCCATGCCTCCCAAACCTGATCCGCCAGGTCTTCATCAACCAGCAGAGCTTCGACGTAGATCTCGGTGAGCATGGTCGGAGCATGGTCGGAGCATGGCCCAATGACCGGATTACTGCAGGAAGCAAATACAGGCAATTTGTTTAGAAACGGGTAAATGTCCAGGTACTCAAAGTACGAAGAAGCGATTGGGAGCTGACGCGCGAATAGCCCATTATGTCCCGGCATCAACGTATGCCAACTACAGAGGCCGAATATACGTATGCAGTCGTGCCATGCCTGCCAAAAACAGCTTCACAAGCGGATCTTGCCCGCAGCCGCGCCGAACGACCGCTGCTCCCCGACCTGTGCCTGTTACGATGTCATTTTTTTTGGTTTGACTGACCGTCCCCGGGCGACGGCTGTTACTTGTGTATCCGGAGGCGGGTCGCATCCGTCAAAGGGAGAACGCGATACGCAAATCAACCGTATCCATCGGGCGAATGGCGCATCGCTGCTGACGGAGCGGTATGGTTAGTAACCAAGCCGTTTTCGTCACAGAGTCGACCCAAGAGAATCAGCAGTAGAGCACCGCCTCCCGAAGACATTGGGGCGTATGTAAGCAATTGTTTTTAATAGGCATGCTGGAGACGCCCGTGGACATAAGTTCCTAACCAGCCATTACGAGTCCGGGCTGAATCCGGCAATTTTCCGGCACTGTGACGGCTGTACTGTCCAGACCCGAGTAACCGCGCGCCAAACAGTACGGCGCGTAGGTGTTATTGCCACCCAACGGGCCACACGCGTCGCTGATTGCAGACACTTTGAAATCCAAGCCAAATGGTGGACAATTACCGGGTCCGCGGATCCATGAGATTCGATATGTACTTCGTTTGGCGACAAAAGCATGTTTGGACAGCGATTCTGACAGCGACGGTCCTTGTCGCGTGTCAAGTACCGCCTCAATTGCCTCCGGAAGATGGTCTGGTTCTTGAGGGTGAACGCCTGTTTTTTAACGAAACGTTCTCGGGCAATGGGCGAACCTGTGGCACTTGTCATCGCGCCGAAGACAACTTCGCATTATCACCCAATTTCATCGCTACGTTGCCGCCTGATGATGCCTTGTTTGTAGCCGAATTCGATTCAAATCTTGCGAATAACTTCGAGAACTCACGATTGATTCGAGAGCTGGCGATGATTCTCGAAAATCAAGATGGCTTCGACGATCTCGCAACAAATTTCAACATGCGCGGCATTCCACATACGCTCGGACTTCGAACATCGATAGCAAGTGCAGCCGGCCCACAAACGGGTTGGTCGGGCGACGGTGCACCGGGCGATGGATCATTGCGCTCGTTTGCGGTTGGCGCCGTCATTCAACATTTTCCAAAGACCATCAACCGCGTTGCCGGTGTGGACTTCAGACTTCCAACCGACGACGAGCTTGACGCGCTCGAAGCGTTTCAGTTGTCGCTTGGCAGACAGCAAGATCTGTCGCTGCCGTTGCCGCTCAAGGGAACTGTTGCCGCGCGAGGCCAGGAAATATTTATTGATCGATCTCAAGGAAAGTGCAACGCGTGTCACTTCAATGCAGGCGCAAACGGTGATCCGACGATTTTTGGACCGACTGCCGGTAATCTGAATTTCAATACCGGTGTTGAAGATCTGCCCGACCAGCCCGCGGACCTAACCGGAGAAAATGTGCCTCCAGATGACGGACTGGGCAATCCTGGCAGTGGCGAGTTCAATACACCACCTTTGGTCGAAGCGGCGGACACCGGTCCATTTTTTCACAATAACGCAATCGATACGATCGAGGGCGCTGTGGCCTTCTATAACGGTGATGCATTCAACGACTCACCTGCGGGGCTACTGATCAGTGGCGCGACAGGCAGCGGCATCAATCTTGAGTCCACGCAAGTGGTCGCCGTCGCGGCATTTCTGCGAGTTATAAATGCCCTTGAGAATATCCGCGCCAGTGACGAATTGCTGGATCGTGCATATCGGATGTCGCAGACAGTCGATCGACAGTCGACGCTTCTTGAACGCGCTGCGTTCGAAATCGACGACAGTATCGCCGTGCTTGCGGCTGCGAACCTGCACGCTGTCGCGACACAGCACCTAAATGAAGCGCTGGCGCTTGTACAATCGTCGCTAAACAAGAGCGGCACGAGTCGAAGGCGACTGGTTGACGACGCCCGCGCCCAACTCACGCTTGCACGAGATCGGATGGTCGAGTCATGAACAATTGGATTTCGAGACATTGTCTGAACCTGGCAGTTTTGATGATTGCGACAGGCGTCGCGAACGCGCAGCAGGCCACGGAGCGATATATTCCAATAGGGAAATCGCCCGGTGTATCCATTGAAGAATCTTTCATCGGCACGATCACCGATATCGACTACACAGATCACAAGATGCAAATCACTGGTACAGAGGGACAAAAAACCGTTGCTCCTTCCGAATCCACTCGCTACTTCCTTGATCGCACGAAAGGAAAAAAGTCCAACCAGATTGCTACATTTCGAGACTGTGAAGTTGGGCTCAAAGTGGAAATCAAGACAAAGGCTGACGGCTCCATCGACTGGATCAAGATTGAGTCGGGATAGGCGGAAGTTTCGCGATCGAATGAAAAGTAAGAAGTTCTTTATGGTCGGCACAGCCTTGCGAATCCAGGTGCGTTATGTCAACTGCATTGATGTGTTTTATTCCGACTATATGAAACAATCGAACGCGCGAATTGTCATAAAGTACATCGTTCGAATCTGCTAAATGCAGTGATAAAGGCAAACCTACCGAAAGGTGGGGGCGCAAAGCTACCGGTCTAAGGGGATTGCCTATGACAGCGGGGTTGCCGAAACCAGTCGATCACCGACGCACCGTCGATGATCTTCCTCGAATACCGACAGCCCTCGTCCCAGAATCAGTTCCCGTGTTGTTAGTCCACGCAGCGCGGTCCCAATCTGTGTAAACCAGACCGTCCGCTGACGCTCGCGCCATCGCAAAGGAGGTTGCCGAGAGACAGCACTATGCAAACGTTTATTTTCGGGCTGCTGCTGGCCGGTGTATCGGGAGTGACAGTTGTCGCATTCAAACATCCGGGCGGATTTGCTCGACTGTTTCCGTATTTGCTCGGTATTGCAACGACAGCCTTTTGTGGCATTACGATATGGCACATTGCAGTCGAAATGACCTGGAGAAGCCTGGGTGCATACATCGTTCAGGAATCAATGTCTGACGCGCAAGCTACGAAAGGACGGCTGATTCTTCCTTACTCATGGATCGTGCTCTGGTATCTGGGAGTCGTCGCGTTCTTGTATGTCAATCTGAAATTGCCGCCATTCCTGCAAACCGCCGATGCGAACGATACAAAGGGCGGCGAGGAAAAAACACGCTAATGCATGTCAACCGCCAGAAAGGCAGCATCTAACCAATTCCATGAAGAATTGCTGGTCGCGGTGAGAGGATAGACTCGCGCCTTCGCCGCTCGGTCCTTCGGACCGCACGTCGTGCGTCTGTCGGCTCGCCAGCTCGCCTCGGTGCGAACTTCCGGCCCCTGCCTCCCGAAGGCATCTGGGCGGTTATAAGTAGTTGTTATCAATACGTATACCGCAGACGCCCTTGGCCCTCAGTGCCTGACAACTCATGATGAGTCCGTACTGATCCCGGCAAAAGTCCGGCACCAAAGTCCGATCGCCCAGCACGCGATGGCCTATTTGGGCAAAGGCGGTCGGGCCTTTTTAAGACAAAGGTCAATTAGGTCGTCGATCTTCGCGACGCCAACACACATGACGCTGTCTGCGCCGCCCCAGTATATCTTAACGGTGCCATCGTCCTCGGCGATCGCACCGCAGGTAAAGACTACATTGTGAACATAGCCCGTGAGCTCCCACGGATCTTCCGGTGAAAGTATCCAATCATCAGCAACGCCGAGCACCTTGGCGGGGTCTTCCAGATCGTGAAGCGCCACGCCCAGGCGGTACACCGATCCATCCATGGTCGGAAAAACGCCGTGATAGATGTTAAGCCATCCTTGAGCGGTCTTAATCGGCGTAGCGCCGGGACCTATCTTCATTTCGTCCCAGTGATACTGGACAGGCTGGATGACAGGCACCGATTCACCCCAGTGAACCAGGTCCGGAGACCAGGACAGCCAGATGCACCAGGGGTTGATTTCCGAGTGAGGCCGATCCAGCCGAGCATAACGACCGTTGAAAGTGTCCGGAAAGATCACGACATTGCGCATGTCCGCCTGACTAATTAGCGACACTCTCTCGACAGTCTTGAAATCGCACGTTCTTGCCAAACCGATTCGCACCCCAAACCTGGAATACGCGCTGTAAGTAATGTAGTGCTCGCCGGCAATGGAACAAATGCGTGGGTCCTCGACGCCGTACTCCTCATGAACTGCGAAATTGCTCTCAGTGGATGGCACAATAAACGGCTTGGGATCCGCCTTGAACTTGTAGCCGTCATCGCTCCGCGCGATTCCTATGATCGACCGTCCGTTATGTAAGTGCGAGCGGAACAGCAGGATGTATTGGCCATTAAACCTGGTTGCCCCGGCGTTGTGGACCGTCTCTACGGCGTAGGGGATGTCGTGCTTGGTGAGGATCGGATTGCCGTCAAACCGCTTTACCAATGGCTTATGGATTGTCACGTGCTTCCCCGTTCAATATCTCTTGGTAAACGCGAGCATAGTCGCGTGCCATACGCGTGCTGGTAAAGCGCCGTTCTACATCGGCGCGGCAGATGGATCTGTCAATTGTTCCAACGGCAGCCACCGCGTTTATCGCACCTTCAATGTCCTCGACAATATACCCGGTTTCCCCATCACGTATGATTTCCGGCATTGAACCACGGTTAAATGCAATGACGGGTGTCCCGCAGGCCATGGATTCAATCAGGCTCAATCCAAAGGGTTCGTCGAAGCTGATTAAGTGCAGCAATGCCAGCGCGCGACCCAATACTTCCGTCCTTTGGCCGGGCCCCACCGGTCCCAGATAATCCACAGTCGTGCCGTCGATATGTGGTTCTACTTTGGTTGCGAAGTAGTCCTGATCCTGAATGATGCCCGCGATCACCAGTTTAATTCCGGCGCGCTGTGCTAATTGAATTGCTTCGTACACGCCCTTGTGCGGATGGATGCGACCAAAGAACAGGAGGTACTCACCTTTGGCCCCGGAAAACGGAAATTGTGCAACATCAATACCGTGATGGATGGTGGCTATATAATCGAGCTCGGGAGACTTATCTGACTCGCTGATCGCTACATAGTGACCACGAGCGTTGTACTTCCTGTAGACGGGTATAATCGTCGGCGATGAAAAACCGTGGATCGTCGTCAAGACCGGTGTCTCCACCAGTCCGGAATACGATAGCGGTAGAAAATCAAAATTATTATGAATGATATCGAATTCGGCGGCACGCTCGAAGATCTCGGAAATGTGCAGACATTCAGCGACCTTTGGATCAACCGAGCTGTCCTCCGAATACGGGCGTGGACACACGGCGACCAATTTGCCGCTGGTTCGCGAATCCCCGGTGGCAAAAAGAGTCACGTCCAGTCCCATTTGTACCAGCTCTTCCGTGAGAAGGCTGACCACCGACTCCCAAGGCCCGTAATGGATAGGGGGAGTGCGCCATGAAACGGGGCTGAGGACTGCGATGCGCATGGACATGCTCGAATCTGGCGATTCTCAAAAGTGTGAATTTTGATGCAAGCTTCCGGCGGTCTACACGGCTATAATCCGCACGATCCGAAGCCAGGCCACTGAACCATGATCATTGTCATGCACATTACGTCGATGCGCAATCGTTAATGAGAATTAAAGAACAACGCAAGCCACTCGTCAAAAGGCGGTCAACTCTGCTGAACGCCGAGAGCGCACGCGTTATTACCCGGCCGCATATTCCTGGAGACAAAGCCCGTATTAAGGTCCTGATCGCTCGAGTCTCAAAATTGAACGTAGACGATGTGCATAACTTGCTGGAGGCTGTATTCCAGGACTTCTCAGGGCGCCACCGGAACTACCGAGAGGCCCTGCAGAGGAACTTTGATCGTATTGCAGAACACGTTCCCAAGAGAATCTCATTGACCTCCGAGCAACAACTTCTGCTTGGCGCCTACTTTACCGCAGAGTATTCAGTTGAGTCAGCCGCGCTCTTTAATCCCTCTATCGTTCCCCATCCGGATCAGAAAGGCGTGGACAAAGGATCACAGCGATTCGTCATGAGCTTCAGGGCGACTGGCGAAGGTCATGTGTCCTCGATTGAATTTCGCAGCGGGATAGTTGACGAAAACAACGTCATCTACTTCGATCCCATCAGCCAATACGTTGCGACGCCTGAGACGCACACAGACCCTGTCTACAATCGTCTTCATTTTCGACGGAAGATCGATGAAATTTGTGCATGCGAGCGGGTCATGAATCACCTCCTGGACGACTTGCAGGAAACGTTTACCTTCGATGAGCTGCAACTCCAGATAAAGAAACTTCGCTCGACCAGGTTCCGCGTGATCGACAAACAGCACACGATCGATACGGCGTTGTGGCTAGCTCGGTCCAACTACGAAGTGATATTCCGCCCCGATGAACAGATCTCTGAGAGAGTGATCTTTCCGGTGTCGGAAAACGAGAGCGCAGGCATCGAGGATGCCCGGTTTGTGCGTTTCGAAGACGATGATAAATCGGTCATCTACTATGCCACTTATACCGCGTACAACGGTTTTGACATACTGCCGCAGATTCTCGAGACGACTGACTTTCTGACATTCAAGATGCATACAATCGCCGGTAAAGCTGCGCAGAACAAGGGTATGGCGTTGTTTCCGAGAAAGATCAATGGCAATTTCGTGATGTTGTCACGTCAGGACGGCGTTAATAACTACATCATGTTTTCGGACAGCCTTCGCTTCTGGAACGAGGCGCAACTCCTGCAGGAGCCCGTCCATCCGCTGGAGTTTGTTCAGGTCGGCAACAGTGGATCGCCGGTGGAGACACCTGAAGGGTGGCTCGCGCTTTTTCATGGCGTCGGACCGATGCGGAAATACAGCGTCTGGGCCGAGCTATTGGACCTTGACGATCCGTCGCAGGTTATCGGTCGGCTAGATGAGCCGATATTGACTCCTGATGAGCATGAGCGAGATGGCTACGTGCCCAATGTCGTCTATACCTGCGGCAGCATGATTCACGGGGATACATTGATCATTCCGTATGGTATCGCGGACCAGCGATGCAGAGTCGCCACCGTCTCTATTCCGGAATTGTTATCAAGGCTCAAGGGAAGTTGAGGGGCTCTTAAGCAGCATCAGACTGTCCTGCGAGGACATTGTCGACGTCTGACTCCACCGCGTGAATTTGATCCGCTGTCAAACCTCGCAAATTGTATATGGCAAGCACGGAGCACAAGTAAGAAAGCGTCGATTCCGCACCCTGATTCTCATTGACACCATTCCGCATGAGCCCATCGCGGCAGCCGCCGCCGGCATTGTCGTAGAGTTGGATCTGTTGATCGTTCTTCCCCAGGTACCAGTTGAAGCAGGTGGACGCCAGCCGAACCCATTCCTCGCATTGCGTGCACTCATAGGCTTCTATGCAGGCACCGATCATGGCAGCGGCCTCAAGAGGCTGTTGATCGTATTGCGCTTTGCTACCGGATTTCGGGAACCAGCCCTGATTGCCAACTGGTGCGAACCATCCATCCGACGGATCGACCTGAATGTCTCTTAACCATGCGAGTACGTCGATACCGCGCTTCACCATGGCTTCATCGTTGGTAGCACGACCACAGGCCATTAGCGCCTCGGGCAGGCGCGCATTGTCGTAAGTCAGCTCGGCCTCGTGCCATTGCCAGTCTTTGCTGGCGAAATGGCGGAAACGAGCCAGAAGTCTGTCGCCCAGTGATTTCATCAGCTCAAGAACCCGCTGATCGCCTTCGTTCCTGCGGAGGTACGCCTGCATTCCAAGAATAGGAAATGCGATAGGGCGCGAATCCAAAAAACTCTCTAGTGCCGGCAGCGCACCGTGAAATAGTTTGGTTGCGAGAGCGACTTGACCTGAGTTCTGCCCCCAGCCTGCCATTACGCCCAGCGCCCACAGCGCGCGCCCGTGAGAATCCTCGGATCCAATTCTGTCCAGCCATTTACGCTCGTAGGACATGAAATTGCGAAATCGGCCTGTTTCTGGATCGAAAGCACTGTCCAGGAAACTCAGGTAAATCGACGACAAATCGATCAGTGACCGATCATTTCGATTCAAGTCACACGCCCTGGTCACGACTATGAGCGCTCGAGCATTGTCGTCCACGCAGTATCCGTGCGCTCTGTTTGGAACCGTGAATGTCGCGTGCTGGAGCATGAGTGTCATCCGTCATAACGCCGAGGTGATTCAGATTAAATTGCGGCAGGCGCTGATCGCGCTTGCCCAGCGTATCCAATGCTGGGAGATCGCGCGCACGGGCATGTTGCACTTTGGCCTGCGAAAATAGAGCTAGATAACGGCGGCCCATCTCTTTCATTACCATAGGTCGCGAATAATCATAGGCGGCGCGGCGAATCGTGCGGCGCTCCTCCGGACAGTCCAGAAGTTGATTGATCTGCTGCGCCAAAGCCCTGGAATCTCGGAAGGGCACGAGTCTGCCGCGCCCATCGGCCAACATTTCCTGCGCGTGCCAATAGGGGGTAGACACGACGGCTTTGCCGGCACCCACCGCATAGGCCAGCGTACCGGACACAACCTGAGCCTCGTTCAAGTACGGGGTAACGTAGATATCGGCAGCCCGAATAATCTCAAGCAATTCGTCGCGTTCCAGGAAGCGGTCATGAAACACGACGTTGTGGCCAACGCCCAGTTCCCTTGCCCGATGATGCAGACTCAGGCGGTAGTCCTCACCACTTTCGGCCTTGCAATGCGGATGGGTGGCGCCGACCACGTAATACAGTACATCCGGATGTAAGCCGACAATATCGGGCAGGGCGTCGATCATGAATTCGATACCCTTGCCCGGCGAGAGCAGGCCAAACGTCAGGATTACAGTTTTGTCATTGGCCCCAAGCTTACTCTTGCAAGGGTCCGGGTCCAAAAACGGAACGTCGAGAACGCCGTGATGAATGAGAGCTATTTTTCTTTCCGGAACCTGATATATATCGCGAAGAAAATCGGCGGCATGCTCACTCATGACCACCAAGCTGGCAGAGAGATCCGATAATTGGATGATGATCTTCTTCTCTTCAGCTGAAGGTTCTCTCAATACCGTGTGCAGAGTGGTAAACAGGGGACTCTTGAGGTTCTTCGCGAGTTCCAATACGAAGCTTCCGCGTTGGCCGCCGAATATACCGTATTCGTGTTGTAGACAAATTGCCCCTGGATTCCTCAGGTTTAGGAAATCCGCAGCGTGACGGTATTCGTTCAGTTGGTCCTGACTGATCTGAAATTTGACCGCGTCGGAATAGTCGTAGCCCTCACGCCGATCATTCATGGCCACGATTGTGCAGTCAATATTTGAATCGTTGTCGAGAATTGCGGCGGCAAGGTCAGCCGTGAACGTGGCGAGACCACACTGTCTCGGCAGGTAGGAGCCGATCAGAGTGACGGATTCTAGAGGCGGCGGCACACGCAGATCCTTCCGATTCTCGGTTCGCAGATACCAAACATGAGCAGCAACTCTAACATGCCCGCGCAGCTGATCGCGTTCTTGTGCACCACTCGTTACTGGGGTCGATCTCAAAACATGTGGAGACTGCCGATCCCAGGCAGTGCTCTACCTGGAAACGACCTTGGGCTTTAACGCTTTTCGCCGACTAGGTTTTTTGTTGCCGGGAAAATGCCGGATATTTTGACCGTGGCTGATTAGCAGGAATTCTATGTAGTTGAGGTGTTATGTTCCGCTTGCAGGAGATTTGCGTGATTGAGTGATGCTTCGTTGTGTATTGTCGTGCGAATAGGGCAACGGACGCCCCAACAGCCTTTCTTTTATTGCAACAAGTTACGATTTGGTAACCTAACTTCGAACCAAGTACTTCTTGAGACAAACTCAACGGCTAGTGATCGTGCATCTACTGAGTGGGTCGGGAGTTCGAATCTCTCCGGGCGCGCCATTAAATCAAAGAGTTAGCCAATTTTATTTGTTAACTCTTTTTTTATTTCCGACACTTTTCCGACAGTTTTCCCGGCCTTTTGACCCACCAACGTCAGGTTCGGTGTCTCGATCTTGCTGCGACTCACAATCGCGTCGGCCGATTTCAGCAACTCGCTAAGATCCGCAGAATAATGCGTTGTGATATCACCGACGGTATGGCCGAGCAGGGCCTTGCGAATTTCCAATGGGATTCCAGCGCTCCGCAGCCGCCTACCGAACGTGTGTCGCAGATTATGAACGCCTTTCATGATGCCCTTTTCGATCGGCAGTCCGGCAAGTTGCCATCCCCGCTTCCATGCGGAGTTGTTGAGTTTGCCTAATCGGCTACCCCGGTACGTGAACACATATTCCTTATTTATACCGCGTCGGTCCTCAATCACCCGGCGCGCTATCGTGTTCAGAACCACGACTCGCTCGACGCTCGTCTTCGTGGCCGATGCCGGCAAGATAAAGACGGACGATTCCCAATCGGGTAAGTCCACTTCCCATTCCCACCGGAGCTGGCACACCTCCCGCTCTCTGCAGCCGGTGTTGGCCGCGAACAAAACAGCGCCCGCCACCGCGCGAACGGTTGGAGTAGTAGCCGTAGTAGCGCACCAGGTGTTCGTACTTGTCGGGGATATGGTTCATCAGCAGCCGCAGCCATTTGATTGCCAGCATGAACTGAAGAATCAATAGAAAAATATGAAGAGGATGCCGCGTACAACATTGCCCATGTAATGGCGTTCCGTGGTGAGACGGACAGAGCGTTCGATTGGCTGGACAAGGCAGTCACCTACAGGGCCTCTGGCTTGTCGGGCGTTTCGACCAACGCGCTGTTTGTCAACATCCAATCCGATCCTCGCTGGAAACCGTTCCTGAAACTTGTTGGGAAAGCACCGGAACAATTGGCGGTGGTTGAGTTCAATGTAAGCATCCCGGATTAAGAGATTTCGCCTGTCGCCGGTATTGGCAACTTATCTGCCAGTGGTTTGATGATGAATAGCCAAACATCGTTTGCCCAACGAGGTTAATTTGTCGATACCACGTCGAAGGATGGTGGCCGGCCGCTCGAGTCCATATACTCCTTTGGAATGCGGTATTCGGCTTTCATCTCTTACAGCCACGAAGTCGACGTTCAGCTGGCGAGAAGGCTCCGCTC
>Ga0255056_10000215_pt1 | contig 16035 bp, 18 predicted proteins | sample Cases_109_1_MG_FD_183639 | JGI IMG/M metagenome (GOLD analysis project Ga0255056, IMG submission 183639) | Seawater microbial communities from Amundsen Gulf, Northwest Territories, Canada - Cases_109_1 | ecosystem: Environmental > Aquatic > Marine > Gulf | place: Canada: Northwest Territories... | reverse complement strand
CCATTGTGCAATATTCCCTGCTGCTGCCTCCCGTAGGAGTCTGGGCCGTGTCTCAGTCCCAGTGTGGCTGATCGTCCTCTCAGACCAGCTACCCGTCTTTGCCTTGGTGAGCCATTACCTCACCAACAAGCTGATAGGCCGCGAGGCCATCCCGAAGCGGCGGACCATTTCCTCAACAGACCATGTGGTCCAAAGAGGGTATCCGGTATTAATCCGAGTTTCCTCGGGCTATCCCGGTCTTCGGGGCAGGTTCCTCACGTGTTACGCACCCGTTCGCCGGTTTCCCCATCCAGTCCTTACGGATCGAATGGTTCTCCCTCGACTTGCATGCATTAAGCGCACCGCCAACGTTCGTCCTGAGCCAGGATCAAACTCTCCATCGAAATGATGGGAGAAAGATTCCTGATCTTTTTGGAGATCTGGAGATCGATCTCTCAAAGGGTGGCCATGTCGGGGACGGGGGTCCCTTTGATGACATGGCCGGCTTTTTGTACACGCTGATCCGATTTCCACCGCAAGCGGCAGATCACAGCTCAGCGCCCATTGGCTTTTGACACGCTGTTCAGTTGTCAAGGAGCCCGGATCCCTCTCGGACGCACGTCGCGCCCTAAACGGAGGGCCTCACAATGGAACACCGCTCAATGAGCGCGGCGTCCAACCACTGGCCGGTTGGCCGGCGGACTAGGTATTCAAGCACGATCACTTGCCTACTGCCACCCGCACAGCCACGACACGGGGCGCGGGCGCTCAGCCCTTTCGACTACTCCGAAACCACAGGTAACCGCCGCCGATGATGATGACCAGCAGCAAGAAGGGCAACGAGAAAATCAGATCGATGAGCCGGAACAGCCCGAGAACCAGCACCACTGCAACTAAGGCACCGACGATCCAGGCCCAGCCAGGCGTGCTTTTTGCTGATTCAGCCATCTGCAACCTTCCTTTCCACCCGGCTTCGCAGCCAGATGAACAACCCGATGATGGCGGCCACCACCAGGATGCCACCGATCGACATGGCGGCGAGGAGGCTGGTGAGGATGGCTATCCCCCAGATGATCGGAATCGCCAAGATCAGGATGGCGACGACCACCACCCAGGTCGACCACTTCTTTTCGTAGGTTTCCGCGATGAGTTTCCCCTCGTGTTGATCGGCGCAAGGGTAGCGGTTGCCTAAGGCACAACTCTCATGAAGCGACGTTTACCTACCTGGATCACCGGTCGGCCCTCAACAATGGACGGGTCGACATACTCATCGCTCATCTGCTCCCCGTCGATTTTCACTGCCCCCTCCGCGATCAGACGTCGCGCTTCCGAGCGGGATGAGACGAGTTGGGCGTCCTCGAGAAACCTTGGAAGCGACAACTGTCCTTTCTCCGTCATTGCCTTCGATGCAGAGTGCTCAGGGACGTCCTCCGGTACCTCCTTGGCCCGGAACAGGCGGTCGAAGGAAGCCTCGGCCGCCGCAGCCCCTTCCTCGCCCCAGTACCGGCCGACGATGCGGCGGCCAAGCTCGCGCTTCGCTTCACCGGGATGCAGCGAACCGTCGCCGAGACCTGCTTCGATCTCGGTGACCTCGTTCGTTCCGGCAAACGCCGCTAGGCGATACCAATCAGACATTGCCTCATCCGGGATTGACATCACCTTGCCGAACATGTCATCCGCAGAGGCCCGCACCGAGACATAGTTGCCAAACGACTGGGACATCTTCTTCACCCCATCGGTGCCGACCAGCAAGGGCACGGTCACCACTACCTGGCCGGTCTGCCCGCGGCGTTCCTGCAAATCGCGACCGACCAGCAAGTTCCACAGCTGATCGGTGCCCCCGATCTCGACATCGGCCTCGACGGCCACCGAATCCGATCCCTGCAACAGCGGGTACATGAACTCGATCATCGAGATCGGCTCGTTGCCCTCCCATCGCCTCGAGAAGTCCTCACGATCCATGATGCGCGCCACGGTGACCTCGGAGGTCAGCTCGAGCACGTCGTGCATGTCCATGGTGCCGAGCCACTCCGAGTTGTACCGCACCTCCAGATGGTCGGGGAGCAGCAGATGCTCGACCACGGGGAGCAGGTTCTCGACGTTGCCGCGCACCTCGTCCGCACTCAGGCGCCTTCTCGTACCTGCCGCCTCCGATGGGTCGCCGACCTGGGCGGTGAAATCGCCGACGATCAACACCGCAGTGTGCCCCATCTCCTGGAACCGCCTAAGCAGATCGAACACGACCGCCCACCCCAGGGTGACGTCGGGTGCCGTTGGGTCGACCCCGAGCTTGATCCGAAGCGGTCGGTCCTGTTCCAACAGGGCGAGTAGGCCACCTTCGGGCAGCGACACCTCAACGGTCTCGGTGATATGGGCGAGTTGATCGGCGGCGGTTCTCATATGGGAGACCAGGCTAGGACATCGCCTCTATTCGCTCGATGACTCCAGCACGAAACGCCACGGACGGTCGGCCGCTTTGGAGATGCCGATCCGCGGTGTCGCCACGATCAGCGACGGATCGATTGGGTCGCCTGGCAGCAACCACACCGGTCCGTCGGTCAGGTCGGTTCCGTCGTGATCGCCGGTCACCCCAAGCGCCTGCGTCAGCTTGCCCGGTCCGTCGCTCAGGTGGTCGGATCTGCCCCGCCGCTTCGCCATGACCGCGCCCCCGACCGCGGGTGACCCACCACGGAGCAGCACCGCGTTCGGAGATTTTTCGTTGTCGACGACGACGTTCATGCACCAGTGGATCCCATACGACAGGTAGACGTACAAAGTCCCCGGCGTCAGGAACAGCGAACGGTTCCTCTTGGTCTCGCCACGAAAGGCGTGGCTGGCCGGGTCGTCGAGCCCGGCGTATGCCTCGACTTCGGTGAGCACGACTTCGGTTGCCTCTCCCTCGAACACCGTACGCAACCGCCACCCGAGCAACCGGCGAGCGACGGTCAGAACGTCGGACGTCAGCAGCCCGGCGAGCTCGTCACCCACCAGACGCGGTGAGGTGCATCAACAGCGCCTTGAACGAATGCATCCGATTCTCCGCCTGGTCGAACACACGGGATCTCGCATGTTCCATCACCGCATCGGTGACCTCATCCCCCCGATTTGCAGGAAGACAGTGCATGAAGATGGCGTCGTCAGCGGCAATCGCAAACAGCTCGCTGTTCACCTGGAATGGCGAAAAAAGCGCCTTACGCCCTTCGGCCTCTTCCTCCTGGCCCATCGATGCCCACACGTCGGTGTACACCACGTCGGCCCCCGACACCAGCCCCTCGGGGTCGTTGCCAACGGTGATGGAGCCACCGGTACCGGATGCGATGCCTGTCGCTTCACCGGTGATGCTTCCGTCTGGCTCATGGCCGGCTGGGCTCGCCACCCGGACGTGCATGCCGGCCATGGCGCCTGCCAACATCAACGAGTGGGCGACATTGTTGCCATCTCCCACGTAGGTCACGGTGGTTCCGGCCAGCGGGCGCTGCTCGGCAATGGTCTGAAGGTCGGCGAGCGCCTGACACGGGTGGGAACGGTCGGACAGCAGGTTGATCACCGGGGCATCTGCGTACTCGGCAAGCTCGATCAGGTCATCGTGCCGGAACACCCTGAAAGCCAGCACGTCGAGGTACCGGTCGAGAACGCGGGCAACGTCCCTGACCGCCTCTCTTCTTCCCAGACCGACCTCATCCTGTTTGAGCACGACCGGATGAGCACCGATGTCGGCACAGGCCACTTCGGTGGATACCCGCGTTCTCGTCGATGGCTTCTCGAAGAACAGCCCGACCGCGAGACCCGAGCGCGATCCGGCCGCCGACGCCGGGTCGGCCTTCACCACCGCCGCTGACTCGAGCACATCGTCGAGGCCATCGCGACCCAAGTCGGTCACCATCAGCATGTCGGTCATAACGCTCCTCGAAGCTCTCCTCCGGTTGCCGATTCCACCGCGGCCACGATCGACCTCCTCAGCGGAGCCGTCTCCTCGTCGCTCAGAGTCCGATCCGGCGCACGGAGGGTCAGATTCACCGCGATACTCTTGCGGCCTTCACCGAGCGATTCGGCAGCGTATACATCGAACACCTCCAAACGTTCCAGCATGTCGCCGGCGGTGTCGTTGATCGCGTCGAGGATCCTGGCGGCCGGTACCTCCTCGTCAACTTCGAAGGCCAGATCGAAAATCTGCGGCGGGTACTGCGAGGGCACACTGAACACCCACGGGCCGCGGTCGATGACGAGTGGAGCGACGTCGATCTCCCCGGCGATCACCCGTCCATCGAGACCCATTGCGCTCGCTACTGCGGGGTCGACTTCGCCGACAGTACCGACGATGTTGCCGCCGACGGTGACCGCAGCCGCCCTGCCAGGGTGGAACGATGCCCGCTGTACCGGTTGTACCGCCGGTTCCGGCAGGTCCATCGCGGCCGCGATCAACTCCCACAGCCCGGTGGCGTCATAGACGTCGTATCCGCTCCCGGTGCGACCCCAGCCGGCGCTGCGCACCCCAGCGGCCACGAAACCGAGGCGGTCGGGCTGGTCGGGCAGCTTGCCCGAGCCTGGGAGAAAGACCTTCCCGATCTCGAAGATCTGGACGTCCTCTAACCGCCGCGACACGTTGAGCGAAGCGGCGCGGAGGAGACCGGGCAACATAGTGGTTCGCATCACCCCCTCCTCCTCACGAAGGGGGTTCACGACACGAATCCCGTTTCTGGAGGCGTCCCCGTCGGGGAGGCCGAGGCGATCCAGGTCGGCGGCACCGATGAACGAAAAGTTCAATGCCTCGTGATAGCCGGCGCCAACCATGACCGAGCGCAGCTTGCGCAACCGGCGCTCTGCGACCGGTAGGCCCTGGCCGCTACCCATCCGTAGCCGGCCCGGTATGTTCTCGAACCCATACAGGCGAGCGATCTCTTCAACCAGGTCGGCAGGACGACCCACATCGGGTCTCCTGGTGGGTACGGTCACCGTGAGCGGGTCGGATCCCTCGACGGCGAACCCGAGCCGAGTCAGCAGGTCTGCTGCCCTCGCCGGCTCGACTGTCACCCCGAGAAGTCGCTCGATCTCGCTCATCGGCAGCTCAATCACCACCGGCACCGGAGGGGACGGATAGGAGTCGACCACCCCGCCGATCGTGGCCCCGGCGTGGGCGGCAAGCAGTTCGGCAACGCGATCGGCGGCGTGGCGACACGCTTCAGGGTCCATCCCGCGCTCGAATCGTGCCGAGGCCTCTGAGCGCAGATCGAAGCGCTTCGAGGTCAGCAACACACTGGGCGGCTCCCAGTAGGCGGCTTCGATCAGGGCCGTGTCGGTGTCGTCGCTGACCTCGGTGTCGGCTCCTCCCATGATCCCGGCGATTGCCACCGGCCGCTCGGCGTCGGCAACGACGATGTCGGTCGTTCGCAGCGCTCTCGTCACACCGTCGAGGGTGACGACCTCCTCACCATCGTCGGCGCGCCGGACGACGATGCTGCCTCCGAGCCGGTCGCGATCGAAGGCATGGGTCGGATGCCCAAACTCGATCATCGCGTAGTTGCTGGCATCCACCACGTTGTTGATCGGGCGAACCCCGGCGACGGTGAGGCGGGCCCGCATACGATGCGGAGAGGTACCGACGGTGATCCCATGAACCTCTCTGCCGACGAAGCGCCGACAGGCGACCTCGTCCAGGATGGTGACCGTTGTGGTTGCCTCTTCGTTGTCGACGTCGAGCGGGAACTCGGGCTGGCGCAACGGGACGTTGTAGTACGCGGCCAGCTCGCGAGCGATCCCGTACACCGACATGGCATCCGGGCGGTTCGAAGTGACCTCGATATCGAACACAACATCACCGACCGGCAGCAGCGACTCAAAGGGCTGGCCGATGCGATTGGCGGCATCCGGGTAATCGCCGTCGAGCACCATGATCCCTGTGGCATCTTCCCCGACCTCGAGCTCCTGCTCCGAGCAGATCATCCCATGTGAGGTCACTCCCCGGATAGCTCGTTCACCGATGGTGTATTCGCCCTGGAGCACCGCTCCGGGAACGGCGACGGGCACGACCGCACCCTCGCTGAAGTTCCATGCGCCGCATACGATATCGAGCACCTCGGCGCCGACATCGACCTTGGTCAACCGGACCTTGTCGGCGTTGGGATGCGGGCTCACCTCGAGCACCCTGCCGATCACCACACCGGAAAAGTGATGCTGGAGCGGCTCCCAGCTCTCCACCTTGAGGCCGAGGCTGTCCAGCGCGGCCGCGATCTGCTCCGGATCACTCGTCGGCAGGTCGACGAAATCGGCCAACCAGTCCAGGGTCGGCTTCATCGGTACTGCTCCATCGACCGGAGATCGGGATCGAAGAGGTGGCGCAGGTCGGTGATGTTGTGGCGGGCCATCGCCAGCCGATCGGCGCCCATGCCAAAGGCAAAGCCGGTGACCTCGTCTGGGTCATAGCCAACGGCTTCGAAAACCGCCGGATTGACCATCCCGCAGCCGAGCAACTCCATCCAGTCGCCGTTGTGCCACACGTGCATCTCGGCGGACGGTTCGGTGAACGGGAAAAAATGCGGGATGAACTTGACCTTCGCCTCGGGACCCAGGAACTCGCGAGCGAAATGTTGGAGCACGCCCTTGAGATCGCCAAAGGTGATGTCGGTGTCGACGGCGAGTCCCTCGACCTGGTGGAACACCGGCGAGTGCGTCGGATCAAGCGGATCACTCCGGTAGGTTCGCCCTGGGACAACCAGGTACACCGGAGGATCATGCTCCTCCATGTACCTCGCCTGCATCGGAGAGGTGTGGGTTCGGAGCAGGATCTCCTCGGGAACATCCCCGTAGTCCAGATACAGCGTGTCCGACTCCAAGCGCGTCGGGTGCGCGGGGGGGAAGTTCAGCGCGGTGAAGTTGTAGTACTCGGTCTCTGCCTCGGGGCCGGTGGCCACCGTGTATCCCATGGCGACGAAGATGTCGACGACCTCGTCCAGCGCCTGCTGGATGATGTGGATCGTTCCCCGCTTCGGTGCCCGCCCGGAAAGGGTCACATCGACGCCGTCGGAGGACAGGGCTTCGGTATGGGCCGCCCGCTCGAGCTCGGCGCGGCGGGCGGCGATCAAGGACTCCAGTTCGGTTGCAACCTCGTTGATCGCCCGACCCAAATCCCTGCGATCGATTTCCGGTACTGCGCCGAGGCCGCGCCTGCCCTCGGCTATGACCGAGCGCTTGCCCACGGTTTCGACTTCGACGGCAGCGAGCTGTTCCAAATCATCGGATTCTGCGATGCGGTTTGGAGCATCGGCTCTGAGCGCGTCGAGTGCTTCCTGGATGCTCATACGGACGGAAGATTAGTGGTCGGGTCTGATGAGTCGCGAGTCACGAGTCGAGAGTCGCGAGCATGACAAGTTGCCAGCTACCAGCTGTCAGTTGACAGACGTTGGCTTGCGCATGGACCTGTGGGCTGCGATCTGTTTCTTCCCTTTGAGGGAGCAACCGATGGCGACTTCGCCTCTCGCGGTCAGCCGACGGCCACCAGAAGCAGCGTGACCACGAAACTGGCAACGGAAGCGACGATCAGCCAAACGATCCTTCTGGTCATCGGGAGGACAAGGAACGGACCGACGCCGATTGCTGCCGCCAGTGCCACGTACACATTCTCTCCTACGGTCAGCCCAACGTAGACCGCAAGTGCCAGCACAGCGGCAACGGTGAGCGAGAGCAGCCTCCAGCCGGTCCTCCAAACGGACCGCAGTGACCGTCGCTCGGATGCTTGTGTGCTCATGAGAATGCATCGGCATCTCAGGGCACCGGCTACACCCACCGAACCGCAGACTTGGCCAGACCCTCGACTCAAGACCCTCGACTCAAGACTGTGAACTCAAGACTCTCGACTCAACGCATACATCGCGATTGACCCGGCCACGGCGGCGTTCAGGCTTTCCGGGCCGAGTATCGGGATGGTGAGGGCCGCCTCGCAGGCATCGATGACATCCTGTGGCAGCCCGTGGGCTTCGTTTCCGACCAACAGGGCTAGCGAATTCGAGGTATCGATCGTGACGGGTCGAACTCCCCCCGTCGACACGGTTGCCACCGGCGTCAACCCGGCTGCCCTCAGCACACCGGTGCTATCGACCTCGGAGATGCGTACGAAAAAGTGAGCGCCAGCCCCGGCGCGCAACACCTTCGGGCTCCATGGGTCGGCACCGCCGTGCCGGGCCACATTCCAGCCGAACGCCGCCGCCGTCCTGATCAAAGTGCCAACGTTGCCAGGCGTCGCCACCTCCCACAGCACCACGGTGGGCTTTGCCTCCAGCGGCTCCGGTTCCGGCATCGCAATGACCGCAATCGGCCCCCGCGGGGTCTCGGTTGGGGCGATGGTGTCGAGCACCTGCTCGGTGACCGTGACCACCTCTGTGTCGACATCCGGCGCGAGGTCGCCTTCGGGGACGAACACCACTTCCGGCACCACCCCCGCAGCGAGAGCAGCGCGAAGCGGATGAGGGCCCTCGAGGATCGTGCGTCCCGTCGCCTGACGCTCCCTAGCTCGTTGCAGGCGGCGAACCGCCTTGATGCGGTCGTTGTGCGGTGATGAGATCGTCATTACAGAGATGGACTCCGCCCCGGCAGAGCCTGACTACGGATGGTCGTGTCACTCGGCGTGTGCCGCGCCCGCCACTTCAACGAGAGCAGAAAAGGCTTTCGGATCGTTGACCGCCATCTCGGCAAGCATCTTGCGGTCCACCTCGACATCGGCAGCCTTGAGTCCGGAGACGAATTGTGAGTAGGTGGTGCCGTTCATTCTCGCCGCTGCATTGATGCGCTGGATCCACAGGCGCCGGAATTGCCCTTTTCGGGCCCGACGATCGCGATGCGCGTACTGCATCGAGTGCATTACCTGCTCGCGAGCGGTGCGATACCGACGGCTTCGGGCGCCTCCATAGCCGGAGGCGCGTTCCATCACCTTGCGGCGTTTCTTCTTTGCGTTGATCGAGCGCTTTACCCGTGCCATCGTGACTCCTAGTTGCCAAGCAGGCGGTTCATTCGCTTTTCGTTGCCGCCCGTGAGGTTCTTCTTGCCTTTCGTTCGCCGCCACCGCGCCGCCGACTTCTTGTGCCGGTTGTGACCGTGCCAGGCCTTGGTAGTGGAAACCTTGCCGGTTCCGGTTCGTTTGAAGCGCTTGGCAGCGCCCTTGTGTGTTTTCATCTTTGGCACGGTGTCACGCTCCTACTCTTCGGCTGCCGGCTCGTCGGCTGGCTCGTCATCTGCTTGTGCCTCTTCTTTTGGCTCCGACCGGCCCGATCCCCTCAGTGGGGCGAGCACCATCGTCATGTGGCGGCCTTCGAGTCGTGGTGGGGTTTCGATCTCTCCGTAGTCGGCAACGCTCTTTTGTAGCCGTTCGAGAATCTCGTTCCCGATTTCCGGGTGAGTGACCTCTCTGCCCCGGAAGCGCATCGTCACTTTCACCTTGTCGTGATCTCGCAAAAAGCGCTCCACCCGCTTGCGTTTGACCTCGAAGTCGCTTGCCCCGATCTTGGGGCGGAACTGCACCTCTTTGATCACGGTGCGAGTCTGCTTCTTCCTGGCTTCGCGAGCCTTCACGGACTGGTCGTACTTGTACTTCCCGTAGTCCATGAGGCGGACGACCGGCGGACGGGCCTCCGGTGCTACCTCGACGAGATCTAGCTCGAGCTGGTTGGCCAGCCATCGTGCCTCTTCAATCGATTTGATCCCGATCTGCCCACCATTCGGATCAACGAGGCGGACCTCTTTGACCCGGATCTTGTCATTGACTCTCGGCTCCTTGATCGGAGCACCTCCTGTTCTCGGCGGTCCGACATCGGCGGCGCATAGAAAAGGCAGCACGCGCGGTGCTGCCTGGTAATTCTGACCCGTCGCACCTCACAACGGTGGCTGGGTGGGAAGCAGGCGCCTCCGCTTGGTCGGTTGGCTGAGAGACTAGGCGTGGAAGGCAGCTAGTTCAATGGGGAGACGAGTTGCCAGCTACCAGTTACCAGTTACCAGCACCGATTTCGAACTGACAACTGGTAACTGGAAGCGAGCGCAGCGAGCGAGCTGGTAACCGGCGTCAGCTCAGCTGACGCAAGACGTTGGCTGCACGGACCGCCGCTTCTGCAGCCTCCCTGCCCTTGTTGTGCTGGTCTGGCGCGCTGCGGGCGAAGGCGTGGCTCGGCTCGCTCACCGTGAGCACTCCCAGGGTCACAGGGACACCGGTTCGAACCGTTACCGCCATCAGGCCGTCGGAAGCGCATCGCGCGATGTGCTCGTAATGGTCGGTCTCCCCCTTGACCACGGCGCCGATGGCAACGACCGCGTCGTACCCGGTTTCTGCAAACCGACTGGCGACCAGTGGCAGCTCGAACGCTCCGGGTACATCGACCACGGTGACGTCCCCGGCTCCGGCGGCATCGAGCGCCTGCAACGCTCCGTCGAGCAGCCCGTCGGTCACCGGCCGGTTGAACAGTGATCTGACGACACCGATGCGGAGCCCAGAGGCGTCGAGCTCGCCCTCGAAGTGGGTCATCCGGTCGACCCGAGATGTCCCAGCTTGCTCTCCTTGGTCTCGAGGTAGCTCTTGTTGTAGTGGTTCTCCCCCACCCACAGCGGCACTCGCTCGCTGATGGTGATTCCGAAGGCGGCCAGCTGGTCGAGCTTCTCCGGGTTGTTGGTCAGCAACCGGATGCTTGCCACCTTCAAGTCATGCAGGATCTGGGCGTCGACCCCGTAGTGACGCCGGTCAGGCGGATGCCCGATCTGCTGGTTTGCTTCCACAGTGTCGAGGCCGTCCTCCTGCAGCCGGTATGCGGCCAGCTTCTCCACCAGGCCGATCCCGCGCCCTTCGTGGGTCGGGTTGTACACAATGACGCCCTGGCCCTCCTCGGCGATCCGACGCATCGACTCGCGGAGCTGGGCACCGCAGTCGCAGCGACGGCTGCCGAACACGTCTCCGGTGAGGCACACAGAGTGCACCCTGGTGAGCACAGCGTCCTCGCCGGCGACATCACCAAGGACCAGGGCCATGTGCTCGGAATGGGTATCCACGGCCCGATATCCGATGGCTATGAAGTCGCCGTACTCCGTCGGTATGGTGGCCTCCGCCTCTCTGGAGACCAGCGCCTCGGTCTTCCACCGATACGCCACCAGGTCGGCGATGGTGATCACCGGTATCTCGTGTTCCTTTGCGAAAACAGAGAGCCGGTCACCCTTGGCCATCGTCCCGTCGTCGTTGACCACCTCGCACAGGACTCCTGCAGGCGCCATCCCGGCGAGCGTGGCGAGGTCAACGGCTGCCTCGGTGTGCCCTGGTCGCACCAGGACCCCACCCGGCTTATAGCGGAGCGGGAACACATGACCCGGCCGATGGAAGTCGGCTGCCGTGTTGGATCGATCCACGGCCGCCCGGATGGTGGCGGTTCGATCGGCGGCGCTGATGCCGGTCGTGGTGCCAATTGCGTAGTCGATGGACACGGTAAAAGCGGTCTGGTGCGAGTCGGTGTTTTCCAGCACCATCAGCGGCAGGCCAAGCTCGTCGAGGCGCTCCCCCGTCATCGGAAGGCAGATCACCCCGCTCGTATAGCGCACCATGAAGGCGATGTGCTCGGCGGTCACCTTCTCGGCGGCCAGGATCAGATCACCCTCGTTCTCCCGATGCTCATCGTCCACGACCAGGACCATGTCACCGCGGGCAATGGAGGCAACGGCATCTTCGATGGACGAGTAGGTCATGCTTGCGTTCCCATCAGGCGCTCGACGTATTTGGCGAAAATGTCGCTCTCGATGTTTACTCGGTCTCCGGTTGACCAACGGGCCAGAATCGTGACTTCGAGGGTGTGCGGGATGAGCACGACCTCGAACCACGTCTGATCGGCCTCGGGCGGCGAGACCGCGGTGATCGTCAGGCTGACCCCATCGATCGTCACCGCGCCCTTCTCGACCAGGTAAGGAGCCAGGGAGGGCGGTGCCGCGACCCGGATCCGTTTGGCTTCGCCCTCGACGTCTATGGATTCAATCGTGCCGACGCCGTCGACATGCCCCTGGACGATGTGCCCATCGAAGCGCCCGTTCGCCGAGGCCACCGGCCGTTCTAGATTCACCCCAACGCCCACGCCAATACCGCCAAGATTGCTTCGCTCCAGCGTTTCACCCACGGCATCGACTTCAAACGTGGCCTCGCCAACTGCGACCGCGGTCAGGCAGACGCCATTCACTGCGACCGAATCACCGACGGAGAGCCGCTCGACCGTGTGGGCTCCCTCGATCACCAAGCGGCTGCCGGTCTCGGTTCGCTCGACTCGCTGCACCCGGCCAACCTCGGCGACGATCCCGGTGAACATCAGCGAGCCTCCAGGGGGGTGGCGTCGATTCGAACATCGGGCCCGAGGGTTGTGATCGCGGTGATCTGAACATCGAGCGCCGCCCCAATGGTCTCGAATACGCCACCAACCACGGGTTCGCCGACCCCGGCGCCGAGTTTGGCGCCCAGATACAACACAACCTCGTCGACCAGCCTCTGACGCAACAGCGACCCGGCGAGGGTCGGACCGCCTTCGGCCAGCACGTCTACGAACCCCATCGCTCCCAAATGCTTCAACATCGTTGTCAGTTCGACCCCATCCGGCCCCGGAGCGACGACGACGTCGTTGACGCCATCTGGCGGCTTGGCGCCGTCTGGCAAGAACAGGAGCGGATCCCGGTCATAGACGGTCGCCGCCACAGGTAGTGGACGCGAGCCGCCGACGATCACCGGGCGCGGCTGCGGCCCGGTGTATGAATCGATGCGGACATCAAGCCGCGGGTTGTCGGCGCGCACTGTGCCGGCGCCGATCAAGACGGCGTCGCTACGCGCTCGGAGACGATGGGCATCCGACCTGGCTTCTTCTCCGGTAATCCATTGCGACGTTCGGTCGGCTGCAGCCGCCTGCCCATCGATGGTGGTCGCCATCTTGAGGGTGAGCCGGGGGAACCCCGTTTTGCGGTGGTGGAAGTACCCGGCGTCGGCGCCGCGAACCACCTCGGGTAGGACACCTTCGACGACGGTGATCCCGGCCTTGCGGAGCTGCGACACACCACTTCCGGACACCCTGAGGTCCGGGTCCTCGACACCGATGATCACCGTGGCCACGTTGGCGCTGAGGATGGCGTCGACACAGGGTGGGGTTCGACCGTGATGAGAGCAAGGTTCGAGGGTGACGACAAGGGTGCCGCCGCCGGCGCGACCACCGGCATCAGTCAGGGCCAGAACCTCTGCGTGGGGCTGTCCTGGCCCGGCGTGGGCACGCTCGGCGACCACGGCTCCATCAGGGGAAAGCACGATGGCGCCGACCCGCGGATTCGGATGCGGATAGGTGTCGTCGGTCAGACCGACGGCCCTGCGCATCAGCTCCTCCGCGCGGCGTGTCTCAGACCGGTTGTCGTCGACGCGGCGCGACATGCGCCCTCCTTCTCCCATCCGGACTGTCACCGTCGGCCCCGGAGTTTCACCGGATCAGCCCCATTGCTGGGGGTCGCGGACTTTCACCGCCGGTCGGGAATTGCACCCTGCCCTGAAGGGGGCTCTTTGTTGGAGAGAGTGTACCGCTCGCCGCGTTCCAGCGGGCCGACAACTTCTGGGTAGCAAGTAGCGAGCACCAAGTACCCGTCCCTACTTGATGCTTGGTATGGCTATCAGGTCCTCTTGTCCACCGCGTACACCGAACCCGGCTGGCGCTTGGCGAACTCTTTCATCTCGGTCGCAATAGCTGAGACCTCCCACTCGGAGGTGAGCGGCCGGTGTCTGTTGGTGGCCACGCCCATCGACAATGATGCGATCGGAAAGGTCTGTTTGTCGCCGAGCCTGTCGGTGACCTCGATGTAGCCCTGGAGGGCATCGGTAGTGTCGTAAAACTCCAGGATGCCGTCGTCGAAGCTCTTGATGACCGCCTCGCAAAACGGTTCGATGTCTTCGGAGCCGAGGATGACGACGAAATCGTCACCACCGACATGTCCAACAAAGGCCGCCTCCCCTTCGGTTTCCTGCGCGATTCTCAACAAGGTCTCGGCAGTGAACTTGATGACGGCATCGCCCCGCATGAATCCGTAGGTGTCGTTGAACGCTTTGAAGTTGTCGAGATCGCCGTAAACGACCGCAAACAGCCCAGCATCGCGGACCCGGTTCTCCAATTCGGTCGTGATGCGAAAGTTCCCCGGCAGGCCGGTAAGAGGAGACAGATCGCGCATGTGTTGGGCGCGACGGATCACGCTTCTCACCCTGGCTACCAGCTCCTCGACATCAAACGGTTTGGTGATGTAGTCGTCTGCGCCGAGATCCAGGCCCTTCACCCGATCCGCAGCCCGCGGCTTTGCCGTGAGCATCACCACCGGCACATTCGCCGTTGGGACGTCGTTGCGCAGGTGGCGTAGGGTGGTCAGGCCGTCCATGCCTGGCATCATCACGTCGAGAAGGACGAGTGCAGGAGGCCGGTCGGCGGCGAGTTCGAGTGCTTCCGGGCCGCTGCCAGCAACCTCGACCTCGAAGCCCTCGCTCTCGAGATTCGTTTTGACGAACTCACGGATTTCCGGGTCGTCGTCAACGACGAGGATCCGATCGCTCATGGCACCTCTAGACGATCATCGCTTCACGTAGCTCTTCGATGGCTGCAGCGGGATCGTCCGTCCGGAACACGGATGTTCCGGCGACAAAGACGTCTGCTCCGGCATCGCGCGCCGGTCGTATCGTGGTCAGATCGATGCCGCCATCGATCTCTATATCGGTGCCGAGCCCTGCAGAATCAACGAACTTCCGCAAGCGCTCAACTTTCCCCAGAACCGTCTGGTCAAACTGCTGGCCACCGAAACCCGGTTCGACAGACATCACCAGGACCATGTCGGTTAGCTCGACGAACGGCTCCACCGCCTGGACCGGTGTTGGGGGATTTATCACCAGTCCAAACCCGAGTCCGACAGCTCGGGCCTGGGCCGCGATGTCTGCAGGGCTGGGAAAGACCTCGATGTGCACGGTGACGATGTCGGCCCCCGCTTCTTTGAGGGCCTCTAAATAGCGATCGGGGTTCAGGGTCATCAAATGGCAGTCGAGTGGAAGCTTGGTGATCTCTCGCAGCGAGGCGATCACGGGGATACCCACAGCCAGGTTGGGTACGAAGTGGCCGTCCATCACGTCGACGTGGAGCAGATCGGCGTGCGGCTCGACGCGCGCCACCTCCTCGCCCAGTCGGGAGAAGTCGGCGGCGAGAACGGAGGGCGCGATTCGGGGCGGTTTGATCATCGTGAGCGAGTGTAAGGAGTCGCAAGTCGCGAGTAGCAAGTCGCACGTCTCAAGCGGGATCAATCTTCCCGCCGGCCCCGCGGCGGCCGTTGAGCCAGGCCGATCCGCTTTGCACCGGTCTGCCTGCCGGCTGCAGCGTCACCAGGAGGAGACTGCCCTCAACGAACCCCGCCGCGGGCTCGCCGTCTACCTCTTCGAAGGCTCCGGGCTCGACGAAGGCGTCGGTGTGCTCGACCTCGAGCAGCTTGTGCCGGACACCCTCGATCACCACCCAGGCCCCGGGACGCGGATGGAAGGCTCGTACCGCCCTGTCAACGGCGTCAGCCCCCCAGCTCCCGTCGAGCCGTGCCTCATTTGGGTCGAGCAGCGGAGCATTCGTCACTCCTGCATCGATCTGCGGGGCAGGCTCCAACTGCGCTGCTAGATAATCGGGGAGGGCGTCGTTTACGATCATCCCACCGAGATAGGAGAGACGGCCGGTGAGTGAGCCGCCGGTCTCATCATCTGTGATGGGGGTCTCGACGACTGCAACCACAGGGCCGGTGTCCACACCCTCGTCGAGCAGCATCAGGCTGACGCCGGTCTTCTCGTCCCCGGCCAGGATGGCGCGCTCCACGGGAGCAGCCCCCCGCCACCGCGGCAGCAGCGAAAAGTGCACGTTCAAGTACCCGAACGGTGGCAGCTCGAGCACACGCGGCTCGAGGATCCTGCCATAGGCCACCACCAATCCGACCTCGAATGGCACCTTGGATAGGTTCTCCCACAGCTCGTCCTTGTCATTCGGTTGCTGGATCCTGAGACCCCACTGCTCGGCGGCG
>Ga0255056_10000213_pt1 | contig 16085 bp, 15 predicted proteins | sample Cases_109_1_MG_FD_183639 | JGI IMG/M metagenome (GOLD analysis project Ga0255056, IMG submission 183639) | Seawater microbial communities from Amundsen Gulf, Northwest Territories, Canada - Cases_109_1 | ecosystem: Environmental > Aquatic > Marine > Gulf | place: Canada: Northwest Territories... | reverse complement strand
CGGCAAATATATTGGACAAGGTATCTTTCGCCGCGAGGCCGAGAGCCAATCCGACAATTCCCGCCGAGGCGAGCCAGGCTGTAACTTCCACGTCCCAGGCGAGAAAGCCAAAGTAAATCGCAAGCGCAATCAGTACGATCGTCGCCACGTTTTGCAGCAATGCCAGCATGCCGCTCTGCACGAGTTTGCTCTTGGACGTGTCACGTATTTCACGAAAAATCACTGTCGCAAGACTGGCGAACAGGTTGTACCAGACGAAGATTGCGATGGTCTTCAGAAACGACAGGCTTATTTTTTGAGGCAATTCGCCAAGATGAATGCGCTCGGTTGCGAGTGCGAGACCGAGTAGTACAAACGACATGAATATCGGCCGATGCAGCAATGCAACAACGTCATCATCCAGGCGCGTACTCGATCGGCGCGCAATGCGACCGGCCATTGAAGACAAAATCCAATCGGCAATTTTGCCGAGCAGAACAAAGATCAGCGCAATGATTGCGGCTTGCAAATAAGGATAGGGGCCGATGAAATCGACCAGAGAATTTAGCGTATCGAGCAGCTTACCCATCTGTGATCAATGGCTCGATCTGCCGGCGATCAATTGTTCGGTTCGTAATCCGCGTCACCAGACATTGACGTTCCTTCGTCGGGATCGGGCATACCGAAAGTCCGGACGCCCGAAGACTCGTCGCTAATTGGCGTCGCCGACGTCATGCCAGCTTGCATCCCGGGTTGCTTGGGCAGCCGCTGCGTTTGTGCCGTCAACATCTGCACAAACGTATTGGCAAGCGGCGGTGCGATGTTCGGCGAGCTCACAAAAATCTGTGAGGGCGTCATCGTCGTGTCATTGTAATACGCTACGTTCGCCGTGCGATCCATTGTTACGCCGGCGCCTTCAAATGAAACGCCCGCAAACAGGCCACGGTTACGCGAGTAGGAAACAACTTCTGCCTGAAACCTGATGTCGGTCGCGGCGCTGGCTTGCCGACCTACCGGACCGGCAGCGATTGATGCATCAGCGCCCAGCGTCATTTTGCCGTTATCAATTCCGTCGACACCTTTACGCGTTTTGAAAACCAGAATGACGTCGGTCGACTGAGCGCCGATCTGCCAGCCGAGGCTACCGCCCGTCAGAGTGACGAACGCGGGATTGCTCCACGAGCTGTCGTCCTGACGAACGACAAGGATTCCTTTGCCGCGTCTTGCACCCAGAACGAAACCCACTTTTATGACATTCGGAATGATCGCTACGGCATAGGCGCGCGACAAAAGTGTTGGCGGAATAGCCTGCTCCGGAATTCGCAGCAGCTGGTCCAGTACGTCCGTCGCATCTGCGACGCGTTTTTCTTCTCGTGTGGCCGCATCGGCCGGGAAGATCGCAGCTAGGGTGAACAAACAGATAATGGTGGCGGTTGCTGTCAATCGCATGATCGTTTTCCGTAAAAAGCCGTGCGTGAGCCGGAGATAAAATTGGGACCGGAACCAGGGGAAGAGTTCAATGATACGCCAAATAGGACGAGAAAGGCTGCGCTCAGTTTGTTCGCGTGCGGGTCCTTAACTGTCCGGAACCTTGTGTACCAGAATGGGTGGCAGGGGGCAGTCCAGGGTCGCGCAGATAACGCGAAGGAGCTCTGCTTCAACGCTTGTGAGGTGATTGTCGTGATCGGCGATCTCGCTGACGGCCCTGAGCAACTTACGGCGGCCTTTGCCCTTGAGTTGCAGCAATAGGTCGAGGCTGTGGTTGAGAATTCTGACCGTGTATTTGGGTTTGGAATCGATTTCCACGTCCAGTGCCCAATCGCCCAGCAGTTTGGCGCCCGCCTCGAAGGCTTGCTGGCTTCGTGCTGAATCCGCATGACCCTGGTCGGCAACGATTGCCAATAAGTTGACGGCAGCCTGCCGCAATTCCCGCTTCGGCGCACGTGGCGAGCGACCCCCGCCCGACGGATCGATCGCCAGCCCGAGGTTGATCATCAGAATTCTATAAAAGCAAAATTCGTACAAGTCGACCTTGCCGTCGATTTCGATCAGCCGGCTGGCGAGGTCAACAAGGTAGGAGAGTTGCGGTGCCGGTCGAAGCTTCAGCGATGGAAACGAAATTTCAAGCAACGGCAAACGAAACTCCTCGCCGATGGCGGCCAGTTCGTCGTAATATTTGTGGACCAGTCGCGTTCGCTGTTCACCCATGCGATCGTCAATCAGGGCGAGTTGGCGCGAAAGGGATTCACCGGAACGATCCAGGACGAGCGCCAGTGTCAGCAGAACAGCGAACTCCGTCGAGTGCGCTGCATCGTAGAGAATTTCCGGTATCGCCTGACGTACCCGCCGCGCGTACTCAACATGTTCGACTTCGGGATGGCCGACTGACTCGACAATAGTTTCCGGAAATACCACCGTTGTTCCGCTGGCCGGTCCGGGCGCCAGGCCCGACGTGACGGCATCCGCGCCAATATCGGCGGCAGGTTCAGGCATGGCGTCGACCTGCGGGTAATCTTTTTCATCGAAATTCGGGTCCAATGCCCTGATGCGTTCGAGCAGCGGCGGATGCGTCGCGAACAGGCCAACCAGGCTCGACCCCGTGCCAAACAACATATGGCTGACCTCTTCAGGGTCGGTTGCCTGCAGGTGGGACGATTCACTGAAACCGCCGATCTTCTTCAACGCATTGGCGATTCCTGCGCTCTGCCGCGTGAATTGTACCGCCGACGCATCGGCGAGAAATTCGCGTTGCCTTGATACCGCAGCCTTGATCATGCGCGCGAAAAACATGCCAATAGCGCCGAGAATCGCAAGCCCGACACCGACGAGGAGAATCACAGGCGCGCCGCGGTTTCGACTGCTGGCGATATTCGCGTGGAAACCGCCGCGCGTGATCATTCGACCGATCAGCGTCAACGCCATTATGCCGAACAGGACACCCATCATGCGGATGTTGAGCCGCATGTCGCCGTTCAAAATGTGGCTGAATTCGTGTGCGATTACGCCCTGCAGTTCATCGCGATTTAGCCGTTCAAGCGTGCCGCGGGTGACGGCAATCGCCGCGTCAGCCGGAGAGAAACCGGCCGCGAATGCATTTATGCCACTCTCTTCTTCCAGCACGTAAATTTCCGGAACGGGTACGCCGGATGCGATCGCCATTTCCTCAACGACATTGCGTAGTTCACGCCGCCGCGGGTCTGAAACATCTGCCGCTACCAGCGTACCGCCCAATTGAGCGGCGACGCGACCGCCGCCGCCAGACAGAACCGAGGTTTTAAAGAGGCTTGCCCCAAAAATAAACAACGTCGTAGCGACTGCAGTGATGACCAACAGGCGGGTCGGGTCACCGCCCGTATAGGCGCTGGAGCCGCTACTCGAGAAGACGCCGAACGCGAAGCCAACAATCAGCGTCACGCCAACGACGATCAATGCCGTTGCAAGGACGTAGACAACGACAAGCCATTTGCTGGCCCGGCGAGCCCGATCCTGGGCGTCGAAAAAATTCAAGTAAAGGAGACGTCAGGTGCGTCGCGTTTTTCCTCGACATCGATCTCCAGGAAGCTCGCAAGTTCGAAACTGAAAAAGCCGGCGATGAAGTTGCTTGGAAAACTTTCGGCGGCATTGTTGTAGCCCAAGACCGAGTCATTGAAGGCCTGACGTGAAAATGCGACCTTGTTTTCGGTGCTTGCGAGTTCTTCCTGGAACTGCATCATGTTCTGATTGGCCTTCAGGTCGGGGTACGCCTCGGACAGTGCGAACAGTTTGCTCAGCATGCCCGTGAGGGCGCCTTCCGATGCACCGAGCTTTTTGATGGCGTCGCCATTAGCCGGGTCCGCCTTGGCGGCGTCGAGGCTTGATACAGCGGTGTTTCGAGCGGCAATGACAGCCTCGAGCGTTTCGCGCTCGTGTGCCATGTAGCCTTTGACGGCTTCTACGAGGTTTGGGATCAGATCGTAGCGTCGCGTTAATTGTACGTCGATCTGGGCGAATGCGTTGCGCACGCGATTGCGAAGATTGACCAGCCGGTTGTAGATTCCGACGCCCCAGAACACAATGGCGACTATGATTGCAAAAAATATCAGGGTACCAGTCACTGTCCAGCTCCTTGTCGAAGAGTGCGAAAATGAAGCATAACGCTCGCAGGATGTTAAGCCCAGCAATTGGGTTGATCTTTTGGATTTCAATGTCTTGCAACGCGGAGTGGCTTGGCGAGGCGCGCCCGCTTATGGGCACAGAGGTCAGCGTCTATTTGTGGCACGACGACGAAGATGCCGGACAGAAACTTGTGGAGGCCGTTTTCGACGAGGTCGTGCGTATCGACGAACTGATGAGCACGTACAAGGACAGCAGCCGGATTTCAGAACTCAATCGAAGCGCCGCGAATGAGGCGGTATACGCCGGGGAGGAATTGGCGGGTCTAATCGAACGGGCGCTCGATATTTCTGTCCTGACGCGCGGCGCATTTGATATTACCTATGACAGTGTTGGTCAGCATTACGATTTTCGCGAACGCCAACGGCCCGATGCGGAGACGATAGCGAAGGAAAAACAACGAATCGATTACCGACTTGTTGATGTGGATCGTGTCGCCTCGACGGTGCGCTTTCTGCAGGTTGGCGTGCGAATCAACCTCGGCGGGATTGCCAAGGGCTATGTTGTTGAGCGAGGCGTCGACATCCTGCGGCTCAGCGGCATCGAAAACGCGATCGTCACGGCAGGCGGCGACTCCCGTTTGCTTGGGGACCGGCGCGGCAGGCCGTTCATGATCGGCATTCGTGACCCGCTGCGCGACAATGAAGTGGCCATTCAGGTGCCGCTTGAGGAAGAAGCCATATCCACCTCGGGCGACTACGAACGTTTCTTCGATGAGGACGGTGTTCGTTATCACCACATCATTCAGCCCAGAACCGGAGAGCCAGCGGCTGGCGTTCACAGCGCTACCGTCTTTGGTCCGGACGCCGTAATGACCGATGCACTGTCGACATCGGTGTTCGTGATGGGCGTCGACTTAGGATTGCGGCTGATCGCCGGTCTGCCCGACTACGAAAGCATCGTGATCGATGCCGAAGGTCGAATATTCTATTCTGACGGCCTCGGTCAGCCCGATTCGCCGGTCGGGAACGACGCGCCCTGAACAGTCGCCAGCCGGCGACAGTAGGCCCCAAAAAAGACCCTAAATGTCGCTGAAAGGCGACGAATTTTCACTTTAAATTCATACTGATACGAATATCATAGGGTGTCTGTTGCCAGCAGCGGATGAAGGCCGGTGGCGGACGGACAGGGGTGTTCGCGGGCACTCGAAAACAGTCTGAAAGACAGCAACTTAACGTAATCTGGCGGGTTACGGGGTCTGTGTGTCGCGCGCGAATACTGCAATTATGTTGAGGCAGACCGGGTTTGTGTGACGATTATCACGGCTCCCAAGGCCTCCGACTGTCAACATTCCCAATCGGCGCAGGATGACGACGTTGGCCTGTGTCTTTATGACCCGAATGGAATCAGGCTGATAACACAAGGATGGCAATAATGAAGATCAGGATATTGCTGGCAGGCCTCGCAATGAGCGTTTTTGCGGCGAGCAGTCTTGCCACGTCTGGCCTGGCTGGAAAGCCAGCGCCGGATTTTGCATTGAAGAGCTCGACCGGCGAGAACTTGCGCCTGTCTGAATATCGAGGCGACGTCGTTATGATTAATTTCTGGGCTACCTGGTGCGGGCCATGCCGCCAGGAGATGCCGTTGCTCGACGAACTCTACTCGCGCTACCAGCGGGTTGGATTCAGTCTTTTAGGAGTGAATATCGACGACGATTCAAGTCGTGCGATGAGCATGATTTCCGAACTCGGCGTTAGCTTCCCGGTGCTGTTTGATGCGCGCAAGGAAGTTAGCAAGCTTTACGACGTGGATGCCATGCCCGTAACGATCCTGGTGGATCGCGAAGGCAAGGTTCGCTACATCCACCAGGGCTACAAACCCGGGTACGAAGAGAAATACCTCGACCAGGTTCGCTCACTGTTGAGGGAGTAGTCACAGGGAACCGGTGCCTCAGGGGCGCCGATTTCGCGGTTCGCAGGAGAAGCTTGTGATCATTAGAAAAGTCTTGAGTTGCCTGATGGCATTGATGCTCGTGATCAGCGCGTCAACAAGCGCACAGGAAGCCGCGGAAGCGGAATCTCGCGATCAATTCCGCAGTCTCGATAGGGACGTGCAGGACCTGAAGAAAGAGGTTCTCGACCTCAATCGTGATCTTTTCCTGCTTGAGGAAGAATTGCTGTTTCCGGCTAACTCCCAGGTCGCGTTCTTCATATCCATGGACGTCGGCGAATATTTCAAGCTGGATTCCGTGAGCCTGCAAATTGACGGCAAAGAGGTTGCCAACTACCTGTATACGGACCGTGAGGTTGACGCCTTGCTGCAGGGTGGCGTGCATCGGGTTCATATGGCGAACCTGAAGACCGGTGACCATGAGCTGATTGCCATATTCACGGGCGAGGGACCGCATGCCCGTGACTATCGCCGTGGCGCGACGCTGTCGATCGAGAAGGGCATCGGCGCGAAATACATGGAGTTGGAAATTACTGACCGGATCAAAAAGCAACAGCCTGAGTTCGTTGTCAGGGAATGGGAGTGATCATTGCGGATTGCCCGCTCCATCGCCGTTACGCTTAGCCTGTGCTGCGTATTTTTGCTGCCGCCCGCGCAATCGCAGGCGGCTGACGACGACGGCGAGCCGACGATCGTTAAGGACCCGCATTACGGCGAGGTCCTTTTCTACTTTTATCAGGAAGATTATTTTCCCGCGATCGTTCGATTGCTCGCGTCGCAATCGCAGTCGAACCTCGACAATCACGTCGATGATTCTGAATTATTGCTTGGGGGCATGTATCTGTCCTACGGACATCACCTTGAGGCCGCCAGAATTTTCGAGCGGCTGCTTGCCAATAACGTCAATCCCGAAATTCGCGATCGCACATGGTTTTTCCTCGCCAAAATCTGGATGCAGCGAGGCTACCTGGAGCAGTCGCAACAGGCTCTTGATCGAATAGAGGGCGAACTACCACGGAATCTGCAACGCGAAGCTCTGATGTTGCAGGCGCAAATAATGATCGACGCCGGCGATTACCCTGCGGCGATCGCCTTGTTGCAAAACTGGCAAGGCGAGACGGAATGGGCCAGATATGCGAAATTCAATCTTGGTGTCGCGCTGGTTCGAAATGGCCAGGTCGATGCGGCCGAAGAGATTCTCGCAGATCTCGGCGAGATGAACCCGTTCAATGACGAGTTGGGTTCCCTGCGCGACAAGGCCAACCTGGCGCTTGGTTACGCGCTGCTGCAAGACGGACGGCCGCTGGCGGCGAAACCGGCTTTACAGCGTGTTCGCCTTGAAGGTCCGTTTTCAAACAAGGCTCTGCTCGGCGTTGGTTGGGCCGATGCGGAACTGGAAAGCTATCAACGGGCGCTGGTGCCATGGATGGAATTGCGCAGTCGTGACCTTCTGGATTCGGCCGTGCAGGAATCCATGCTCGCGATTCCCTATGCGCTCGCGAAGCTCGACTCAATCAGCCAGGCGGCCGATCATTATTTGAACGCCATTGAAGCATATTACGAAGAGTCGAATCGACTGGATCGAACGATTGCGCATATCGACTCGGGCGACATGTTTCGTGAATTCGTCTCTGCGGATCCGCTCGGTAGCACAGGTTGGTACTGGCGCCTCGAAGAACTACCCGACGGACCCGAAGCACGCTACTTGTTTCACTTGCTGTCGACGCATGAATTTCAGGAAGGGCTGAAAAACTATCGCGACCTGAAATACATGCATCGCAATCTCGATGAGTGGCAACAGAGCGTCGACGTTTACGCGAACATGCTCGAAACGCGCGAACAGGCCTATGCAGAACGCTTGCCGCGCGTCGAGGAGACGCTGGCTCGTGCAGACCTCGACGGTATGGTCGATCGCAAACTGGAATTCGACTCACTGCTGAACGATATCGAGAGCAGTAATGACTGGCTCGCGCTCGCGACGCCTGCCGAATTCGAGATGTGGGGCGAAATTGCGGGTCTCGAAGCGACGCCGGCGCTATCGGCCGACATCCCGGAAGCTGCCGAAGCGCGAGACAAGATCGCCCTGCTTCGCGGCGTCTTGCAGTGGGACCTCGAAAAGCAATTCAGAGACCGCCTGTGGCGTATTCGCCGAAATTTGCGGCAGACCGGCGAGGCATTGGCACAAACACAACGCGCCAGACGCCAGATCGATGAGTCGATGCGCCAGCAGCCACTTGAGTTCGCCGCATTTTCAGAGCGCGTTTACTCACTTGAGCCGCGCATTGAAGGTATGAAGATCCGCATTGAAGATCAGATCGTCGAACAACGAGCGTATCTTCGCAATATCGCTGTTGGCGAGTTGCAGGCGCAGAAAGATCGTCTCGATATCTACACGGTCCAGGCGCGTTTCGCGCTTGCCGCTGTCTACGACATAGCGGCGACGGTCGGAGAGGTGTCGGAATGAATATCCGTCACCTGAGCGCACTGTTGGCCTCATTGGCGTTGCTGCTGCCGGCGGCGGATGCCGCTGCGGAAAAGGACATGGAAAGCGACACGATCAAGAGTCTTGAGCGTCAGCACGTTGAAGTACGACCGGGCAAAGTCATTCTCAATAGCTCGAATCTGGCGCGCGACAACTACCGCTCATTCCTCGACCTCGTGACGGACGATCCGGAGCTTCGCTCTGAAGCCATGCGACGATTGGGTGATCTGGAACTCGAAGCCGCCGAGGCAGAACAGCTCTCGAACAATATCGAAGCGATCGAGACCCGTGGCTACGATAACGCTGTAGATTTGTTCCAAAAGTTGCTCGAAGCCTATCCGGACTACCGTCGCAATGACACCGTGTTGTATCAGCTCGCACGCGCTTACGAAATTGGCGGCAGAACCGACGAAGCACTCGACGTTTTGGATTCACTGGTCGCGGGTTACCCGAATACGCCGCTGATTGACGAGGTGCAGTTTCGTCGTGGCGAGATGTTGTTCCTGCGCAGGCAATACAATGACGCCGAAATAGCCTACCAGTCGGTCATGAATTATGGCGACTCGTCGCGTTTTTACGAACAGTCACTTTACAAACTCGGTTGGGCGCAGTTCAAACTGGCCTGGCACGAGAAAAGTCTCAATCCATTCTTTGCCTTGCTCAAGCTCAAGATTGGCGACATCGAACTGATCGACGGCGACGACCGCCTGCAAGGCCTGAGTCGCGCCGAGCAGGAGATGGTCGAAGATACGTTTCGTGTTTTGTCGATCAGCTTCTCCTATATGGAAGGCTCGGCCAGCATTGATGAGTACATGAATTCGCACGGGCAGCCTGAGTTCGCCTACGTGATCTACATGAATCTCGGCGACCTGTATCTCGAAAAGGAACGCTTCGTTGATGCGGCCGAGGCCTACGAGTCGTTCGTTGATCAGGATCCTTACCACCCGAAAGCGCCGTTGTTGCAGGTTGAAGTTATTGAGGCATACAAGCGCGGTGGATTTCCGAGTCTCGTGCTGGAAGGCAAGAAAGGCTTCGTCGAACGTTATGGCATGGACGGCGAATTTTGGGTGCGCAATGCGCCGGAAGAAAATACGTCCGTCGCTGCACACATGAAAGCCAACCTGACGGATCTCGCCAAGTATTACCACGCCGAGGCGCAAAAGCGCGGCAAGAAATCAGATTATCAGGAAGCGGCTCACTGGTATCGCAAATTCCTGGCGTATTTTCCCGAAGATCCTGACAGCGCGAATACCAACTTCCTGCTCGCAGAGGTTCTGTTTGAGAGCGAGGACTACCAGCGGGCGACCGAGGAATATGAACGCACGGCTTATGCTTTCCCGATGCACGAGAAATCGGCCGAAGCGGGCTACGCGGCCATCCTGGCATATCGGCAACACGAAAATGTCATTGCGGAAGAGGCCAAAGACGAATGGCATCAGGCCTATCTGGACAGTGCGCTGCGCTTCGCCGACACCTATCCTGAACATCCTGAATCGGGCGCCGTGCTGACAACGGTCGCTGAAGATCTATTCGAACAAAACCAATTCGAGCTTGCGATTGCGATCGGTCAGGCCGTCGTCGCGAAACAGCCGCCAGTCGAGCGGCCCTTGGCACGTACCGCATGGACTGTCATAGCACATTCGCAGTTCGATACCGCGAATTTTGCAGCCGCAGAACAATCCTATTACAACTTGCGTAACTACACGCCGGCCGATGACCGCGAGGCCGAGCAGAACATCAAGGATCGCATTGCGTCGTCGATTTACAAGCAAGGCGAGACGGCTCGCGATGCCGGCCAGTTTGAAGACGCAGTAACACACTTCACGCGCCTGGGAGTGGTTGTCCCGGATTCCGATATTCGTGCCACGGCCGAATACGATGCAGCGGCGGTGCTGATCAATCTCGCTGCCTGGGGCAGGGCATCGGGGCAGCTTGAAAAAATTCGCGCGGACTATCCGGATAGCGAGTATGCCGACGACATCACTCAGAAATTGGCGGTGGCCTATCTTGAAGAAGGGCGGAGCGCAGACGCAGCGCAGGAATTTGAGCGCATGGCCATTGCGGAATCGAGCAGCGACGAGATTCGTCGCGAGGCACTGTGGAAGGCTGCCGAGCTGTATGAAACATCTAATTCCCTGACAAGCGAACAACGCGTTCTCGAGGACATCGTCGCGCGCTATCCGAATCCCTTGTCGGAATCGATCGAGGCCAATTTTCGTTTGCTGGAGATCGCCGAGGCCAGCGGCAATGAAGCAGAGCGCGTCGCTCGAATGCAGGACTTGGTTCGGATCGATGCAAGCGCCGGCGCGCAACGCAGTGATCGCACGCGTTATCTCGCCGCCACGGCGTCGATCGAGCTCGCTGAACCGGTACGCCGCCGATTCGAAGTCATGAAGCTTACACAACCGCTGGCCGACAGCATGAAACTCAAGCGCAGCCTCATGGAAGACGTCATCAAGGTGTACACGGATGCTGCCGACTACGGCGTGGCTGAAGTAACCACGGCAGCCACTTTCAGGCTCGGCGAGGTGTACCAGCAATTCAGCGTGGACCTGTTCGATTCGGAGCGGCCGGCAAATCTCGATGACGCTGCTCTCGGGCAGTACGAATTACTGCTCGAAGAGCAGGTGTTTCCGTTTGAGGAAAAGGCTATTGACCTTTACAAGGCCAACGCCGATCGTGCGGCGGATGGTGTCTACGACGAGTGGGTCATAAAAAGTTTCGAGCGGCTGGCGGAATTGGTGCCAGCCCGATATGCAAAGATGGAGCGCAGCGAAAATGTTGTTACAGCGCTTTTCTAATTTTGGCTTACCCGTCCCCGCGCTGGTCCTCGTGCTGATTCTGGCAGGATGCGCGTCATCCGGGCCAACGTCGCAGCCGACCGGGTCGAGCGCTGACGGTGTTTCCGGCGACGGGGGCCCAGTCGTGCCAGCAGCGGCGCTCACGATGTTCGAACAGGCTTCCGCCGTTATGGCGTCCGGCGATTACCTCGATGCTGAGCTGCGATTCCAGGAATTCTTGCTGCAATATCCGGCGTATCCGGGTGCTCATGTCAATCTCGCCATCATCCAGGCCAACAACGGCAGCGACGAGGCGGCGATCGCATCGATTGATGCGGCGCTGGCGATCAATCCGGATTACGCGCCGGCACTGAACCAAAAAGGCATGCTACATCGCAGAAATGGCAATTTTCTCGAAGCGGAGGCCGCTTATTTGAAGGCCGTCACAGCAAGTCCCGATTACGCCTTGGCACACTACAACCTTGGTGTCCTGAATGAGCTCTATTTGCAGCGGCTCGATGTTGCCCTGCAGCATTTCGAACTCTATCAGGGGCTTGTCGGTGACGACAAGCAAGTTGAGAAATGGATTGCGGACCTGAGGCGTCGTGTAGCGGCTTCTCAGCGCACGGCAAACGTGGCGGATTGACGGACATGAATACCATTAATCACAAACGACTAAAGGCATTCGGCGCCCGATTCATGCTCGCTACGTTGTTGGCATCGTTTGCCGCTTACTCGCAAGACACCGCAACAGAGGGGCCAAGTGCGCTGGATGCGCTCGAGCCTGCGGCTGAAACAACAGCTCAATCTGAGGTAACGGCGGACGAGGAACGTGACGAATTGGAGCCGGCAGTGCCATCGGCTGTTCTGGCACAGGACACCACGCGTACGCGTTCCGGCAGCCAGGTGATGGACCGCATGGAATTGGGGCGCACTGAGATTACGGGTAACCAGGAGTTGCCCAAGGTGATGTACATCGTGCCCTGGAAGAAAGCGGATCCGGGTGACCTGATGGGACGGCCCTTAAATACCTTGCTGGATGAAGTGCTGGCACCGTTGGATCGGGAAGAATTTGTTCGTCAGGTTGACTATTACGGCGACCTGTACGGAAGTGATAAAGAGTAGGAGCGGGGGGCCTCCCCTTTGGGGACCCCAGCCCGCGATTGATAGAGACTGATTGATTTTTAGAGGAGCAATCAAATGGGCACTTTAGTGCGATTTTTTCAGGAAGGTGGTGCATTCATGTACCCGATCCTGTTCGTGTTCGCGTTCGGCGTCGCAATTGCGGTCGAACGATGGACGTATCTGACATTGTCTGGCGCCAGCAATCGGGCGCTGTGGAAGAAGATTGTGCCGTTTCTAAAGGCCGGTAACTTCCAGGAGGCTGCGGCACATACCGCGAAGTCGAAGGCTGCGATCGGTTCGATCCTGACCTACGGCCTGTATCGGGTGAAGAGTGCGCGGCGTCGTGACGACATCGAAAAAGCGATGGAAGAAAGTATGATGGAAGTGTTGCCGCGACTTGAAAAGCGCACGCACTATCTCGCCACGCTTGCCAACATCGCCACGCTGCTGGGACTGCTGGGTACTATTATCGGCCTGATCCGCGCGTTTACCGCCGTATCGAACGCCAACCCGGCGGACAAAGCGGACTTGCTGTCGGCATCGATTTCAGTCGCGATGAACACGACGGCATTTGGCTTGATGGTCGCAATTCCGTTGTTGCTGACCCATGCCCTGTTGCAGACCAAGACGAACCAGCTCGTGGACAGCCTCGAGATGGCCAGCGTCAAGTTTCTGAACGCGGTTACCGAACGTCAGCTTAAGTCTGCCGGAGCCTAGAAAATGATTCGTCGCCGCAAGGGCGGTCGTCGTCAGAACGAAGACACGGCCGAGCTCAATATCACGGCATTTATGAACCTGATGGTTATTCTGGTTCCGTTCCTGCTGATCACAGCGGTGTTCTCGCGTTTGGCAATTCTCGAACTGAATTTGCCAGGCTCCTCTAGCGAGCCCGCGGCGTCGCAGGAACAGATATTTCAACTGGAAGTCATCGTTCGTAAAGACAAGATCGAGATTGGCGACCGTAATCAGGGGCTGCTGGGTGTCTACCCGCTGACCGAAAACGGTGAGTACGATTACGACGCCCTGAGCAACAAATTATCCGAGCTCAAGAATCGCTATCCGGACAAAACGGACGTAGCGATTCTGCTTGAGTCGGACATCGAGTACGACACGCTGGTACAGGTGATGGATCGCGTAAGAGTGGCGGAAGAGATCCAGGATGACTCGGTGGTTCACAGCGACTTGTTCCCGGATATTTCGATCGGCGACGCGCCGGTCTCGGCCGAAGGGGCATAGGCAATGGTTAAGTCAGCACGCGCCAAACGAATGGACAAGCACCATGCCCGCCACAAGGGGTCTGCGACGCTCAACCTCGTATCCTTGATGGATATCTTTACGATTCTCGTGTTCTTTCTGCTCGTCAACTCGTCGGACGTTGAAACGCTGCCGAACGCCAAGGACCTGCAGTTGCCGGAATCGATCGCTGAGAAAAAGGCGAAAGAGACAGTCGTTATTTTAATTGGCGAGGAAGACATCATCGTGCAGGGCGTGCCGATCGTGAAGGTTGCCGATGTCATGGCGGTCAAGGGCAACGACATCCCGGAATTGCGTCAGGCATTGAAGTCTCAAAATGATCGCGTACTTCGCCGTGAGGCGCAGGACGACATCGCAGGTCGTGAGGTCACGATCATGGGTGATAAGGAAATTCCATACCGTTTGCTGAAGAAAGTAATGGCGACGTGTACAGAATCAGATTACGGGCAGATATCTCTCGCCGTACTGCAAAAGAGCTCGGAAAAGCTCGATGATTTGCAGGCGTCGCGCTAGAGATGCTGGCTGAAGTTCAGGAGTAGCGGCATTGGATTTACCGTTCTACAGAGAGTATGACCTGCCATGGACGTCCAGTTCGGACCAGGAACGCAGGTTCAAGCGTCTGCTTGGACAAATATTCCTGCTCGTTGCTGTTCTCGGTCTGGTATGGCCGTTTATTCCGACACCCGAGCCGGATCCTTATGAGGAGATAGAAATTCCGCCGCGCATCGTGCAACTCCTGCTGGAGGAGAAGTCGCTGCCACCACCACCACCGCCCGAGCCGGAAGTCGAAGCACCTGTGCCCGACGACCCCGAGCCCGAGCAGCTTGTCGAGAACGATCCGGAGCCGGTGCCGGTGCCTGAACCCGAACCGGAAATTGACGTGCAAGAGATTGCTCGCGAACAGGCGCGGGCGGCACTGATGCCATTCGCTGAAGACCTTGCGGACCTCGTGGACAAGGAGCTTCTGGACAAAGTTGCCGATGATCGCGAACTGAGTGCATCGGTGGGTCAGGCCGAACGCAATGAGCGCTCGATTATCACATCCAAAGTGGGTACCGCTTCGGGCGGTATTAATACGGCGGCGATGAGCCGCAACACGGGCGGCACCGATATTGCCGGACGTTCAACGACCAGGGTCGACAGTCCTGTTGCCGGGATTGCGGCGAACGCCGGTGGCGCACGGCGTACCGGTACCAGTGGCAGGGCATCGCGTTCGCGAGAAGAAATCGAACTCATTTTCGACAAGAACAAGGGTGCGATATTCGCGCTCTACAATCGTGCCTTACGACGAGACCCGTCGCTGGAAGGCAAGCTGGTTTTGCGCCTGACAATTGCTCCGAACGGCCAGGTCACGGCTTGCGAGATCGTTTCAAGCGAACTCGGCGACCTGGAGCTCGAAACGAAGCTGGTGCAACGGATCAAGATGTTCCGCTTCGAAGCGCGTGATGTCGAGGCGATTACGACCACGAAGCCGATCGACTTCTTCCCGGCCTAGTCGAGGCTATAATCGGTCCGATGAACCGAACCGCGATCGATGGCGCAAGACGCCGACGCCTGTATTTATTCCGCCATGGGGCAGTTGACTATATTGATCCCGACGGCAACTGGGTAGCGGATCCCGACAACGTAGACCTCAATGCCAAGGGTCGAACCCAGGCCGCTGCAATGTCAGAGATGTTCGCCAACGTCGATGTCGACAAAGCGATTTGCTCCGGCTTACCGCGAACACGGCAGACCGCCGAAATGGTGCTCGGCGATCGCGATATCCGTTTGGAAGTCGTGCCCGAACTCGAAGAGATTCGCCCTCAGAAGGGCGAAGCCGAGAGCGACTATGACGTTTTTGCCGACGTCGCCTATACGCACTGGCGAGCGCAGGACTATTCCGCGACCTTCCTGGGTGGCGAGCGCTACCATGATTTCTACAGGCGTGTTTCTGCTGCCATGGAAGCGGTACTCGACAATCCGGAGTGGAATAACGTCGCGATTTTCGCCCATGGCGGCACAAACGCAGCGGCGCTGGGATGGGTGACCGGCCTGGGACTTGACGGTTTTGGATTGTTCGATCAGGCGACCTGTTGTCTCAACGTCGTCGATTTCGATACGGATGCTGACGGGCTGGTTATTCGAAAACATGTTCGCGGTCTCAATATCACAGCGGAAGATCCCGCCAAACAGAACCGGCATGCGGGCGACATGGAATCGCTGGCCGAAATGCTGTTGCAGATGCGGGCAGAGCGACAGTAGCGGCGGAGCCTACCGACACAGGCGACTACGTTTATCGCGCAGCTTTCTCAATCGGGCCTCGTAGCGATTGCCCTGCGCAACGGTATATCCGGAGCGCATCTTCGCCTGAATCTCGCGAATGTCGGCTTTCACAGCCTGGCAGGCTTCCTTGTCGCACTTGGTCGCCGCAATGGCTTGCG
>Ga0255056_10000212_pt1 | contig 16093 bp, 18 predicted proteins | sample Cases_109_1_MG_FD_183639 | JGI IMG/M metagenome (GOLD analysis project Ga0255056, IMG submission 183639) | Seawater microbial communities from Amundsen Gulf, Northwest Territories, Canada - Cases_109_1 | ecosystem: Environmental > Aquatic > Marine > Gulf | place: Canada: Northwest Territories... | reverse complement strand
TGCAAACAGCGATGCGCGACGCACTCGCTAACGAGATCGACAACCAGATTAACTCGGGCACCGCGCCGGAACTGGTGTTTGAAACGTCCGGTGATGTAGAGGTCGCAACAATCATACTCGACGCGACTAACGCATTTGGCGCATCATCGGCAGGCGTTATCACCATGACCGGACAGCCGCGTTCGGATACGAATGCGACGGGTGGCACCACGGTTCAGTTTTCGATCTTTATTAACGTGAGCCAATCCGGCAAGCAACTGGAAGGCACCGTTGGTACATCGGGAACGGATATCATTATCAGTTCCACGGTTATCGGCGCGACCGATACGGTTGAACTGACCACGTTCACGATTACTGTACCGACCGGTCCATAAAACCAACTAGGGGCGTCCTATGTCTCTGGTTTTCTACGCCTCGCAGACGGGCCGAGTGCGGCGGGTTGTCTTTGACGAATTGCGCACGGACGATCAGCTTGCACTGGCCTTTTTGCCGGGTGTGGACGAAGCATCTTTGCGCTTGGAATTGCGCTTTGAAACCGTAAAGTCATTCGACTCAGCAGCGGTGCAAAAATTCGTTACTGACTCTACCGGCTTAACGCCAACCGAGAATGATCAATGACTGACATTATCATTCTCTCCGGTACGACTTGGGCAACTCCCGGTGATTGGAACGCGGCCGATAACGATGTGCATTGTATTGGCGGCGCGGGCGGTGGCGGCGGTGGTGGCGACGAACACGACGATGGCAACGACGTAGCCGGTGGCGGTGGCGGTGCGGGCGGCGGCGGTGAATTTCGTGCCGGGGCCAATTTAGCCTCGTCCGGTACTCGAACCATACAGATCGGCGCGGCCGGTGCGGCCGGTGCTGCAAGTGGTGGTAACGGCGGCGACGGCACCAACACGTTTTGGGGCGCGACTTCTATCGTCAATGCTATTGGCGGTAAGTTGGGCAATGGCGGCTCGGAAGCTGGCTCAACCCCGCCGGGCGGTGCAGGCGGTGTCGGCGGTACGGGTGGCACAGGTGCGACCAATTTTAACGGCGGCACAGGCGGTACAGGCGGCTCTGGCGGCGGTGATCGTGAAGGCGGCGGCGGTGGCGCGGGTGCGGGTGGTGCGGGCGGCACCACGGCGGTCGGTGTTGCAGGATCGAACGGCGCGAATCAGTCGGGTGAAACTGGCGGGGCCGGTGGCGGCGGTGGTGCTGGCGGCGCGGCAAGTGGTGGTGCGGGCGGTTCTGCTGGCGCACAGAACGGCGGCAACGGTGGTGTTGGTGGCAACGGTACAGTTTGGCCGACCTCAGTAGGTGCGGGCGGTGGCGGTGGCGGTGGCGGCGGCGAAGATGCCAACAACGGCGGCGGTGCTGGAACGGGTGCAACCGGCGGTCAGTGGGGTGCTGGCGGCGGCGGTGGCGGCGGCATGGCTGGTCGTGGCGATAACTCGGCTGCCGGTGCTGCGGGAACACATGGCGTCATTCACATTCGCTACGAACCCGGCGGCACCACGCACACCGCTGACGGCTCGCCCGTTATCCTGATTCCGACCGCCAGCGGTGCCGCCGAAGTTATCAAGACAGCGACCGGCGCGGTAGTCATTGCGACGATCCTCGCAGCCGGCGCTGCCGAGGTTATCAATACCGCCACCGGCGCGCCGTTAATCCCGTTACCGACCGCTGCCGGTACTGCATCGGTCGTTGTTCTGCACACGGCCAACGGCTCGCCTAGTATCCCGTTGCCCACGGCGGCAGGTGCCGCCGAAGTAATTAACACGGCGACGGGTGCGCCGTTAATCCCATTGCCGACGGCTGCCGGTACGACTGCTTTAACTCGCAAGGCCAGTGGTGCGCCGGTCATTCTGATACCGGTTGCCGCCGGCGCCGCCGAGGTATTAAACACCGCAACCGGTGCGCCTGAAATACTGATACCGACTGCGAGCGGTGCCGCAGAGGTCAAAAAGACAGCGACCGGTGCGCCGGTCATTTTGATACCGACAGCGGCCGGCGCCGCAGAAATTACCAACACGGCGACCGGTGCGCCCGAGATCCCATTACCAACTGCCGCCGGCACGGCCAAAGTTCCATTCAAGTCTGACGGTGCGCCGTCGATACCGTTGCCAACGGCGGCCGGTACGACTGATTTAACTCGCTTCGCAACTGGCGCGCCGTCAATTCCACTTCCAACTGCGGCCGGCGCAGCCGAGATCCTTAATACCGCGACAGGCGCGCCTGAGATCCCGTTACCGACCGCGAGCGGCGCCGCCGTTGTTCTAAACAAGGCTACCGGCGCGCCGTCGATCCCATTGACGCTCGGAGCGGGTACAACTGATTTAACTCGCAAGGCAACTGGCGCGCCTGAAATTACGTTGCCTGTTGCTGCCGGCACGACAGCATTAACGCGTAAAGCGAATGGTGCGCCGGAAATCCCGCTACCGACAGCAGACGGTGACGCGCGGATTGTTGGTCAAGTCTCTGCCGATGGTGCGCCATCAATCCCGTTACCGACAGCGGCCGGCACGACAGCGGTTGATCGCACGGCCACGGGCGCTCCCACTATGCCGTTGCCGACGGCCGCCGGCACCGCCGAGATTAGCAATACCGCGACCGGCGCGCCAGAAATTCTGATTCCTACCGCTGCCGGTACGGCCGAAGTTAAAAACACGGCGACCGGCGCCCCGGTAATTCTGATTCCGACGGCAAGTGGCACAACCGCTTTAACGCGTAAAGCAACTGGCGCGCCAGAAATTCCGCTGCCAACTGCATCCGGCGTAGCAAATGTGCCGTTCAAAGCTGACGGTGCGCCGGAAATTCCGTTGCCGGTTGCTGCCGGCACAACTGCTTTAACTCGCTTTGCTAATGGCGCGCCGTCAATACCGTTACCAACTGCGGCCGGCGTTGCAGACGCGGGCGGTGTCGTTGACGAGGGAAAGCAAGGCGCTCCGCACGGTGCGTATGTGCCGCCATCGCGTAAAAAACAACTGGAACAAGATGATACCGAAGATCAATCCGTGTACGATGACGCCGAATTAGCAATCCTCGCCGTGATGATAATCGAGGATCACTACGAATGAACGAAACGATGGTATTTTTCCTTGGACAATCTGCCATTATCCTTACAGCATTCGCGGCCGGGTATGTAGGTATCAAGGTGCAGATCGCGAAACTCGAAGTACAGGTTTTCGCGTTAAAGGAAGATCACAGGTCAATGACAACACAACTTGACGGCGTGAGTCGCGTAGTTGCCAAAATGGCCGGCAAACTTGAGGCGGGCAGTGAATCGTGACCTTTGGATCGGAGTACGCAACGCGCTGCTTATGTCGGCGGTGTTGTGGGTCTTAGTAATTTTGGGGGTTTTATCATGCCTGCCAAACGGATTGTGAACCTAGCGAAAACTGTTGGCAGTGTCACCGCTGCGCTGATCGGCTTAGGCATTATTGGCGTTGCGATATCTGAATTTGCCGATCCAATCATCCTTACACTCGCCGAGGGGGATGACCGCTACGTGCAGCAAAAAGATTACATTGTGTACGAGGAAAAAGACGAGATTGCGGATCTAGAAAACAATATCGACGAGGTAAACAAAAACATTCGCATTCTCGAAGGTGCAGTACGCGCGAGTGAATTGGAAATCAGCCGCGACCGTGATGTAGATTGGAACGAGGAAGAAATTTTGCGCTTAGAGGAAGCACGCGCCGAGGAAGAATCGCGCCGTGCAAAACTCGAAAAGCGCATCAATGATAAAGAAGATTTCATTGAATGTATCGAAGATGACGGGGAGCATTGCGCTAACAATGGCGACTGAACACGCCTTTGGTAGCGGCTCAATGGCAAAGTTGAATACTTGCCATCCCGATATGCAACTGGTTGCCATCAAAGCATTGGAACTATCGCCGTACGATTTCACGATCATCCACGGTTGGCGTGGCGAGGAAGTACAGAACGCGTTGTTCGATTCCGGTGCCAGCAGGAAACGCTGGCCTGATTCCAGACACAACGCTTACCGAATGAATGACCCGAAATCGCCGGCGTCTGACGCAATTGATTTCGGGCCTTGGATTAACGGTAAAGTTCCGTGGGATGATACGCATATCTTCGCAGCAATCGCCGGTTGTTTTCTTGCCGCTGCATCCGATCTCGGCGTAGAACTACGTTGGGGCGGGGATTGGGATGGCGACGGTTCAACCAAAGATCAAACCCTAATGGATTGGGGCCACGTGGAGTTAGGATAATGTTAGCAGGACTAATCAAGGGCGCGCTCGGCCCGATCATGGATGGCGTGTTGCGGTTCATACCGGACAAAAATAAACGCTCCGAAGCGAAAGAACAATTCGAGGGTCAAATGCTTATGGCGATGACCGGCCTTGTGCAAGGGCAACTCGAAATCAACAAAATAGAGGCGAAGCACGCGAGCATCTTTGTTGCCGGCTGGCGGCCGGCGATCGGTTGGATCTGCGGTAGTGCGTTAGCGTGGAATTTTATTTTGCAACCAATACTTGCGTGGGTTGCATTCCTGTTTGACGTTGACTTGAAAGATATGCCCACGTTGGACACCGGCGAACTGACCACAATCCTGCTCGGTATGCTTGGCCTCGGCGGCTTGCGGACTTACGAAAAGCGGCTCGGTGTCGCGCGTAACGAGGTAAAGAATGGGGAATAGCCCGGCAGTCACAATCCCGGCGCCGACCACGTTTCGCAGCCCGGAAGGCACGCAGTTTCGCATACCGAACAGTAAGTACGCGGACACGATCGCGCGCAAGATTTGCGAGCGTTTGATGTTGGGCGAGTCGATGGCGAAGATTTGCGAAGATCCACGTATGCCGAGCAGTCGGGCGGTAACGCGTTGGCTGGCCGATCCGCAATTGGCTGACTTCCGCGAAATGTATTACTTTGCCCGCCGCGTGCAGGCGGAAGTTCGCATTGACGAGATCATTGAAATTGCCGATGACACGACGAATGATTGGGAAAATGTTTACGATAAAAATGGCAATGTCACCGGGCTTAAACCGAATAATGAAGCAATCCAACGCAGTCGAGTGCGCATCGATACGCGCAAGTGGCTTGCTGCGCGCCTCGTGCCGAGAATTTATGGCGAACGCAAGGAAATTGATCTCGATGTGACCGGCGATCTTGCCGAGTTGCTAAAAGCTGCGGCTAACCGCGACAAAGGATTGCCGAAACCTGTCAATGAGTGACCCACTCCAACAACGCCGGCTTTCAGATCCGTGGTGGCGGCTGAATCATCTTTACAAAATAAAAGATAAGACCGGCGAAGTCATTACGCTCAAACCAAATTGGGCGCAGTACGCGTTGTACCAGAACATGCACTATCTGAATTGCATTCTGAAAGCGCGACAGTTGGGCATGACCACGATGATTCAGATTTTCATGCTTGACCGGTGCCTGTTTAACGACAATCAGAATGCCGGCGTCGTGGCGCACAACAAGGAAGATGCCGAGGCGTTTTTCGCCGACAAGATCAAGTTTGCATACGATAATTTGCCCGAGGATCTTCGCAAGCTGCGCCGCGCGGACACCAACACCACGCGCGCGCTGAAATTTTCTAACGGCTCGATGATCCGCGTCGGTACATCGATGCGCTCGGGAACGTACCAGTACATACACATATCCGAGTTTGGCAAAATGTGCGCCAAGTTCCCCGATAAGGCGGCGGAAGTAATCACCGGCACGCTGAACACGGTCGCGCCCGGTCAAATGGTTTTCATTGAATCTACCGCCGAGGGGCCATTCGGCGAATTTTACGACATGTGCCGCTCGACGCAGGACATGACGCAGGCCGTTAAAAACGGCCAAACCGAATTTACATTGATGGACTACAAATTTTTCTTTTTCGAGTGGTGGAGCCATCCCGATTACGTGTTGCATGAAAAAGTCGAAATTCCCGATAAGTTGTCGGCGTATTTTCAGGAATTACGTGCTGAACACAAAATTGAATTAAACGACGCACAAAAATCGTGGTACGTGAAAAAGCACGCCGAGCAGGGCGACAAGATGAAACAGGAGTTTCCGTCGGTGTGGACGGAAGCATTCGAGCGCAGCAACGAAGTTGCCATTTACGGCACGGTCATGCGCAAAGCGCGCGAAGATAAACGGATTTGCAAGTTGCCCATTATGAAAGGCAAACCCGTTCACACGTTTTGGGATCTCGGTCGAAATGACTCGACCGCGATTTGGCTAATGCAGGAAGATGGGCCGTGGTACAACTTTATTTACTATTTCGAGGGCCGGTTAAAAGAATTGGCTGATTACGCGGCGGATCTGATCGAGGTTAAACAGGAACTTGGCATTTTCTACGGCACGCACTATTTGCCGCATGATGTTGACGTTACGGATTTGTCATCGGTTGGCAACCGATCGCGGCGTATGATTTTGAATGAGGCCGGCGTTAGCCCAATTACCGTCGTGGCGCGGTGCAAGGTACTCAATGACGCCATAGAATTAACGCGCAGAATGTTCGCTAAGTCTCGGTTTGACGAGGAAGGTTGCGAGCAAGGAATACGCGCGCTGGCGGCCTACGAATGGGGTTGGGATGATCTCAACAAGATCGCCCGTAAGACGGTTGCGCCGGGCTGGCCGAACCACGGTTCAGACGCTTTCCGGCAATGTGCGCAGGGTTATCGGAGTGCCGGCAACAGTTTTCGCGACCAACAGGCACAATTCGGAATGGACGGCGCCGGCAGCAGGAAGTATGCTCGGGATCAATCTCGCCGTGGCACACTGACCAATCCGACTACCGATCACGTGGTTTAAGCTATGGCAACGACAGGCGGCACATACAATCGCGGCACGCAATCATCGCTCCAAAAGGGCGGCGGGCATACGCGTCGGCGCGACAATAACCCGAAGTATTCCAGTCGCGAAGATGGGCAGGAAATGTCCGAATCGCAGATTGTCGGTTTCCTCGGGCGCAAAATCCAACAGGCAATGAATGACGAGGATGGCGATTTATCGTCCGTCCGCCAAGAAAATTTAGCTTATTACATCGGCGATGAATACGGCGACGAGCGCGAAGGCTACTCGAAGTTTGTCACGCGTGAAGTGCTGGAATGCGTTGAATGGGTTTTGCCGTCGGTACTGCGCGTGTTCCTGTCCGGCGACAAGGTAGTTAGCTTTGAGCCGGCCGGCCCCGAGGACGAGGAAGGGGCAAAGCAAGAAACCGACATTACCAATTACTTTGTAATGCGCGCGAACAATAACGGCGAGGGCGGATTTTTGTCGCTCCACCATTGGATGAAAGACGCATTGATGTACCCGAATGGATACATCAAGGCATACATGAATGAAGCCTCGCACACCGACGTTGGTGTTGTAACCGGCGTTAATGAGTTTGGCGTCGCGCAACTTGACCAAGATTCCGAAGTCGAGATTATCGAGCAACGGTCGCGCATGATACAAATTCCTGCACCACCGATGCCGCCAATGCCGCCAATGCCACCGCCGGGAATGGAAGGCCCGCCACCGGGAATGGGCGGCCCGCCACCGGGGCCGGGCGGTCCACCGCCGGGGCCGGGCGGCCCGCCACCGGGACCACAAATGCCGCCATCGATGGGGCCGATGCCGCCGCAGGGACCGCCGCCGGGGCCGATGCCGTTAGCGGAAGGCGCTGAACCTGCGCCGGGTTTTGTGCCGCTCGAAGTTTTCGATCTCAAAATCCGAACCACGAAGCAAGTTACCGAGCTACGCATTGTTCCAGTGCCGCCCGAGGAATGCTTAGTTGATAACGACTGCACAAGTCTGAATCTCGACGAGGCGGATTTCGTTTGTCATCGCGTGCGCAAGTCGTACACGCAGCTTGTCAACGAGGGTTACGATCCCGACGAACTCGATCAGGTTGGGCTTGGCGAAGATTACCAATGGAATGACGAGCGCACCAATCGGCTGTTTTACGAGGATGAAGATCCAGACGCAGAGGACGAGGATGATCCGTCAATGCGTACGTTTTGGGTTCACGAATGTTACGCGTGGTTTGATTTTACCGGCGTAGGTACTGCGCAGCATCGGCAAGTTACGTTGATTGGCGACGTTGTATTCGACAACGAGGAAACCAACTATCAACCGATGGTCGCCATGTCGGCGATTCTAATGCAGCACAAGCACACCGGTATGAGCTACGTCGATATTATGAAGGATTTGCAAATCCTTGGATCGGTGCTGACGCGACAATTGCTCGACAACATTTACAAGATCAACATTCGCAAAAAATACTTTTCCGAGGATTCACTGACCGAAGATGGCTCCACAATGGAAGCGTTGCTAAACACGCAAGCTGAATTTGTGCCGGTGCGCGGGCCAGCGCAAGCGGCGGTGTTCCCCGATCAGACGCCATCAATAGTCGGCGAACTGTTGCCGGTTATTCAGCATTTCACCGAGCAGCGCGCGGCGCGTACTGGTGTCACACCAGAGGCCGGTGTTGCCCCGAATGACTTGCAGGAAGTGCGGCAGGAAGTGTTTAACAACGCTATCGATCGCGCCAGCCAGCGTATCGAAATGCTTGTGCGTATCTTTGCCGAAACCGGCTACCGGCAGTTAATGATGAAAGTGCATCAACTGTTACGGTCGCATTGGGATATCGAAAAGACAATCAAGCTGCGCGGTAAATGGGTTGATGTTGACCCGCAGGGCTGGCGTGAACGTACCGACATGTCGGTTGAGGTTGGACTTGGTTTTAATACCAAGACGCAACTTATGGGCATGATTGTGCAAATGATCACGATGCAAAAGGAAGCGGCCGGGCAGGGCATGGCCGATCCGAAAAAGATTTACCATTCATTTGAAAAACTGATCAATGCAAGCGGCCTCGGCGATGTTCGATCGTACTTTACTGATCCCGAGTCGCCCGAGTTTCAACCGCCACCGCCGCCGCCTGATCCGAATTTGATTCTGGCGCAGGCGCAGGCCGATGCGCTCGGCAAAGAACAGGAGCGTAAGGGGCAGGAAGCGCAGTTCAAATTCCAGACTGAGGGCGCGAAATTACAAGCCGATGCGGCGAAGTCACAAGCGCAGGCGGCAGAATCGCAAGTTCAAACGAAACTTAAAATGCGTGAACTGGCGTTGAAAGAAATCGAGTTGAAACAGAACGGTGCAATGCAGGCCGGCGAAGTTGATGCGAAGATTAGAAACATCGAGGCCGATACCGAACTCAAGAAATCACAGTCAGACAAGGCAATGGCCGATGCTGCCGCAACCGCCGTTGAGGCAAGCGACACCTTCCAAACGGCGCTGAAAATGATTTCGGAAGGTGGCGAGTTGAATACACCGGGCGGCGGCGAGGACGGCGATCTCGATATCGAGTTTGAGAATAACGAGGATTCTGACGATGCCGACGAATAGAGAGCGATTGAGCAAGCCGATGGTGCCGCGAGTACGCGTGCGGACGCCGCAGGTACGGGTTAATGCCCCGAAAATCGTTGTTCCTGAAATCAAAATACCGCCGATCATGGTGCCGCCGGTGAATTTCGGGCCGATTTCCAATGAACTCAGCAAGTTATCTGAGGCTGTTGGTCAGTTGCGGCATATCGTGGACGAGCAGCACACCACGATTGAAAGTTTGCAAGACACGATAGCGAATATCAAGATAACTGTGCCGAACCGACCGCGAACCTTCTCGGTTGAGATTGATGACGGCAACGGTGGCACACGACAAATGCGGGTTAGAGCCAGTAAATGACACTAGCCGCTATGGGCCGCATGGTGTACGCTTGCGGCGAACTGACGATCGATTAAGAGGATATCTAAATGGAAGGTCAAGGTTATAGCCACGGTAACGGAAAGTTTGGCGGCACGACAAAATCCATGTCGAAAAAAGCCCCGATGGAAGATAAGACGGGCAACGTCGGCAAGGCGATAGGCGATACCGGTCGGAAAAATCCGAAAGGTAACAAAGATACGATGTGCGACGCTGACCGTTTCAAAGGCAGTTAATGGCCGACCGGCAAAAAGCCGACACCGGTAACGCGCACGTTCGCAAAACCTCGAAGCGCGAGTCGCCCGAGGTAAATGCGAATGATGCGCAACGACTGCTCGACGATCCTGCTTTTGTACGGGGCGTTGAGTTAGTCAGAGAAGGGCTTGTTCGCGAGCTAGAACAAATGAAAGCAGACGGCAGCCCCGAACTGGAAGATTTTGAACGCGAAGTTTGTAGGTCATTGCGGAGTCTGAAAAGTATCCGCCTTGCAATCACGGCTTGCGTTCAAGGTCAAACATTGCGGGAAGCCGGGTTTAGGCCCGTCGCACCGCAAGGGGATAGCGAATAATGGCAGGCAATGCCGAGGAAGTAGACCGACAATCTCCGACCCCTTCACAGGGCAAGGAAGGCTCGGATATGCGAACGGTTGCGCGGCAAATCGAAGGTTTGCTCGACGATGACGGACATTACAATCCGAATCCCGAGCAAATCAGTCGTGGGCATCCTGATTACGTGGAAGCTGACGATACTCGCGCACAATCCTCTGATCGTGATACCCGAGGCCGTTTCAAAAAAGCTGCGGCGGCCGAGGAAAGTAGCGACGATACAGCTACACCCGATGACGATGAAACACTCGACATACCAGCAGCAAGCGATGATTCAGACGCGGACACCGCTACCGGTGACACCGACGAGGATCTAGCAGCATCGGCAAGTGATGACGCCACACCCGAGGTTGGAGAAACCGGCGAGGATATCGACACGTTGCAGGGGTTTGCAGAAGCACTTGAAATGTCTATTGACGATTTCAAGGCGGCAGTAACGCATTCCTTTAACGCGGCGGACGAGGAAATCACGGTCACGCTTCAAGAATTGGAAAAGGGCTACCAAAAAGATGCCGATTACCGTAGGAGTACCGCGAAACTTGCAAATGACCGCCAACAAGCAGAACAGGATCTTTTTGGTCGGCACCAAGGTTACGAACAGCAGAATCATTTTCTGTCTGCGCAGTTACAAGCTGCGGAAAATATCGTAGCCGCCGAACTCAATGATCCACGTTTGACCGAACTCCGCGAGAGCGACCCCGCAGAATGGACGGCTCGACGCGATGAGATTGGTCAGCGACTTGGAGGTTTACGCAACGCTCGCATTCAAGCAGCACAAGCGTATGAGCAGTTTTCTTATAACAACAAAGCACAATTGCGTGCGCGTGAGGAAACGGCTCTGCTCGAATCGATACCGGATTTTGGTAAGTCGCATCGAGCGACGGCCCGCGATCTCTTATCAACACTTGGATACTCAGTCCCAGAAATATCCGAAGTTTTCGATCACCGTGTTATTAAAGGAGCGATCGAACTTTCGGGCTTGCGATCTGAGGTTGCCGAATTGCGTTTGCTTAAAGAGCAAGCCGGTGACACCGTTAAGCGAGTCAAAAAGGATATTCCAAGGCTGACGAAACCGGGTAAGCAACGTGGCAAGCCTCGCATCAAACGCGACAATGTTACGTCGTTGAGAGACAAGGCCCGTAAATCCGGCAAACTCGGTGATGCTGCACGGCTAATCGAAACAATGATTTGAGGTAGCAGAAAATGAGTACAGCAAACTTTGACCGGTTCGATCTCGCAACGTCGGGCGATAACGCTCGCGAGGATCTTACCGATGTAATCTATAACATCAGCCCGACAGAGGTTCCGTTGCAAGCAAATGCAGGGCGTGGCGACATGTCCAACACGTTACACGAGTGGCAGATCGATGAACTTGCCGCCGTGGACACGAGTAATGCTGCTATCGACGGAGCCGATTTTGGAACGGACAGTTCTGACGAGGCGCAACGCATCGGCGTGTTTGCGCAAATCTCGATCAAGTATCTTGCGGTGTCAAGGCGAGCAAATATCGTCAACAAAGCAGGAAGAAAATCAGAATTGGCCTACCAAATCGCTAAAAAAGGCAAGGAATTGAGGCGTGACGTAGAAGCAATTGCGTGTCTCAATCAGGCCACGTTGCAGGGCAACTCTACGACTGCATCGCTGTCCGCCGGCCTTGGTGCATGGATTGCAACTAACTCCGCTCGCGGGGCGCTCGGTGCTGATCCTGCATTGTCCAACACCACTTTCGGCGAGCCGACAACTGCGGCAACCGATGGTACTCAAGCGGCTCTGACGGAAACTAATCTTTTAACGGTGTTGAAAGATGCGTATGTGCAGGGCGGGAATCCGAACATGTTTATGGTCGGCCCGACTGTTAAGCAGCGATTCAGTAATTACATGTTTACTGCGGCTGCCCGCATTTCAACGCAGTTCCAAGATCAAGGTCCGACGAACAAAGGCGGTATCTCAGTGGTGGGCGCTGTTGATGTTTACGTGTCCGATTTCACGGTTATCGATATCGTGCCAAATCGTTTCCAGAGGGAACGTGACGGTTGGGTACTCGACACCGAGTATTGGGAGATCGCGTATCTCGACGGCTACAAGACGGAAACCATTGCGAAGATCGGCGATGCCGAACGTAGGCATATACTCGTCGATTGGGGTTTAGTGTCACACAATGAGGCCGCCAGCGGTGTCATTGCAGACATTGACGAAACGACAGCGATGGTTGCATAAAGTAACCACACGCGGAGGCAATCGGCCGGCTTCGGCCGGCCGATTCAATCCCGCAGGAGCAAACCGATGCCACGACTAAAAATTAAACAACTGGAAGATAAAATTGCTACCGCCGGCCTTTTCATGGGCGGCGGCCCGGTGCGACGAAAGTTGCAACCGGGCGAAGTCATCGATGTACCCGAAGATTTTGAATCGGGCATGTACGATGGTAAGGGATTGCTCGACGCCATGTGGGGTACGGGCAAAGTCGAAATGACGCTCGACGCGGTAACGCGGCCGATTGATTTCGACACCGAACGCGAAGCAAAGCTAACTTCCCCGACGTTTAAGAGCCGTGGCCCGGATGAAGATATCGAGATCGACAAGGCGCGTGTCGCAGTAGCGGCACGTTTAGCTGAAACGTCAGACACGCCGCTGAAAAGTGGATCGCCCGTTGATGACAAACAGCCCGAGCCATCCGATGATCCGCCTGCGGCTTTAGGAATACCGCCGGTGAATCCTCGTGCTGCGCGCAGGGCTGCATTACAGGCGGCAGAACGTGGCTCAGAGGTTCCTACTTGACGTTTCACCGACGGGTGTTCAGCACTACGCGGATATTGATCACGACGGCGATGAATTAACGCTGATCGAGTTCACACCTACGCTTGTCGAGAAGGAAATTCTCGATAGCAACGCGCGTCTGCGCAGTTTGCATCAACGTAAATCCAATTTTCAGCACGCATCGCGGGTTCCAATTAACACGTGGACAGCGTGGAAAAAGGAATGGCGCGAGCATTACCGTGACGTTTACACGTGGCCTACGTTTGAGGTTATCAAACTCAACAGCCGCGATTATTGTAATTTCCGTACCGGGAATCAGCGCAGCGCGTTTGGTAAAAAGTTATGACTACGCTGCTCATTCTCAAACAAAGCGTTGATTCATGGTTGCTCCGCGACGATGTTGCCGTAAGTAATTCCGAATTTTCAACGATCCTGCTACTGGCGGAAGCGGAGATTGCGGTTGATCTCCGCTGCGTTGTGCAGGAAACAACTGTAAGTCTTGTGTTCGATGGCCGTGAAAAAGATTTGCCGGCGGACTTTTTAGAAGAACGAAACCCGTTTATCGATGACAACGTGCGTAAGATCGCGTACATGACTCCGAAGGCGCTCCGCGAAACCGGGCCGTGGCAAACGGGCCGTACGGGCGCGTTCTACACACTCGAAGGCGGCGGCGGAACACCGCCGGATGATCGTGTGAAAATGGTCATTGCCGCGCCGGCTAGTGCGTCCACGACGTTGACGATCGATGTGAATTATTACAAACGCTTTGCGGCTATGACTGCCGATGGCGATACGAATTGGTTGCTGCAAAATCATTTCAACGTGTACTTGTATTGCACGTTGCGTGCGGCGGCCGAGTACATTCAGGAAGATGCACTCGAAGATCGGTTTAAGGGCAAATACGAGGAAGCGAAAGAAAAATTAGTTAAGCATGAAAATCGGAAACGCTATAGCGCGATGCCGAAACAATCCTATAACTCTCCGAGGGCAGTAGTGTGACTACGCAAGCCCAAACAGTTCCGTTTGGCGAATGGACGCCGGATCTGCCATCGCACATGAACCCCGGTGCGTTGATCGCGGAAAATGTTATTCCGCAGATACAAAGTTATCGCAGTTTGAACAGCCTTACATCATTCACGGACGCGTTGACGGCGGCTTGCGTAGGTACATTTTGGGCGCAGGATGATAACAATGTTGTGTTCAACTTCGCGGGTGATTTCACGGATCTGTACCGCCTCGATGGCGGCGACACGTGGACAAGCGTAAACCGATTAGTTGGCGGCGACTATGCCGCAAGCAATTGGGAATTCACCAAGTTTGGCGACCGGGTAATCGCTGCAAGCATAGCCGATGACCTTCAATTTTATGACTTAAACACTGATACGGAGTTTGACGATTTACCCGGCTCGCCGCCTAAAGCAAAAACGATTGCGACCGTTCGCGATTTTGTCATGCTCGGCGATATCCCGTCGCGCGGGCCAAATTTTATCCAATGGTGCGGGTTCAACAACTCCGAGTTGTGGACACCGAGCCTTGCGACGCAATCAGATTTTCAGGAATTGTTTGGTCGCGCAGGCCGCGTGCAGAAAATCGTGCCGGGGGAGTTTGCGGTAATTTTCTGCGAACATTCAATTTTCCGCGCAGACTATGCCGGCCCGCCGATCGTATTTCAGGTTGACGAGGTTGAACGCAAACGCGGCACACCGGCGCCGAACTCGGTCGCATGGACCGGTAACAACGTGTTCTATTTCGGTTGGGATGGCTTTTACGTGTTCGACGGCATCCAATCAACGCCGATCAGCCACAACCGCGTATCGAAGTGGTTTGAACAAAACGCCGGGGCCGATGCGCTCGATTCGATGCGCGCGGCGGTTGATCGAATCAATCGGCTTGTGATATGGGCGTTTAAGTCAACGATCTCGGCGACGCAGAATGACCGTCTGATTATTTACAATTGGGGCGCGGACAGGTGGAGTTACGGCAAACTCGATACGGAAGTCATTGACGAGTTTGTGTCGCCGGGCTTCGCGCTCGATGCTCTTGACGTACCGTTGCCGGCGGGTATCGACACCGATTCTATCGCCGTTGATTCAACGCAATTTATTGGCGGCATTGTCAACATTCAGGCATTCAATTCGAGCCATCAAGCGGCCACGTTTGACGGCACGCCGCTGACTTCGATTATTGATACCAAGGAAATTAGTAGCGGTGCGCAGCAACGAATTGTAACGAACAGCGTGCGGCCATTGATCGAGGGCGGTTTGTCAACTGTTATTACGTTACAAGTTGGCACGCGCAACACGCTGCAAGAAAACTTGAATTTTTCAGCGGCCAAAGCAACGAACGGTATCAACGGTGAGGTATCGGTGCGGGCAAATTCGCGGTATCAACGGTTTCGGGTAAATATAACTGGCGGTTTTGATCACGCGGAAGGCGCGCGGCCAAGTTCGCGGATCAGTGGAGGTAAACGGTAATGGGCGCATCAGGTGGATTCACTGGCGGCTACCCGCAAGCGTGGCAACAGTTGCAACAGAATGCGACACCGGCAACACCGACACCGGCGACACCGGAAGTTCCGGGCGAGCCGAACAACCCTAATTACGGTCAAATGGGGCCGTACAACACGATGGCGCATGACATGTCGCGCAACGTGATGGGCAACTCTAGTTTCAACGGCGGCAATTTCCAGTATCAACCGTACGGAAATCCTTTTGGCGGGCAGCAGTCAGTCGCCAGCATGGGCATGGGCGGGCAACAGCAACAAATGCAACAACAACAAATGGGCCAAGGCTACATGCCACAAACAAGCGGCTACGGCGGCGGCGGGTTTGGTGGACGCTACGGCGGCATGGGCGGCGGTTACGGCGGCATGGGCGGCGGTTACGGCGGCATGGGCGGCGGTTACGGCGGCATGGGCGGCATGGGCGGCGGTTATGGCCGTATGGGCGGTTATGGCCGTATGGGCGGTTATGGCGGTGGCGGCATGGGCGGTTATGGCCGCATGGGCGGGCAACAGCAACAAATGCAACAACAACAA
>Ga0255056_10000208_pt1 | contig 16194 bp, 13 predicted proteins | sample Cases_109_1_MG_FD_183639 | JGI IMG/M metagenome (GOLD analysis project Ga0255056, IMG submission 183639) | Seawater microbial communities from Amundsen Gulf, Northwest Territories, Canada - Cases_109_1 | ecosystem: Environmental > Aquatic > Marine > Gulf | place: Canada: Northwest Territories... | reverse complement strand
ATGCCGCATGCTCACTATTGACATCCATCATTGACCGCATCTCACGTAAAATTGCACTAACACGCGACTTGATCTGCGGATGGTCATGTTCCGACATTGCAATTTGATTCACCAGCGCGGAGCCGACCACCACGCCATCAGCGATCCTGGCGACCGCCTGTGCGGACGCACCATCTTTTATACCAAATCCGACACCCACCGGTAAATCGGATATAGCCCGGATTTCTGCCAGCTTCTGCGCCACCGCATCTACGTCCAGGGTATTCGCGCCTGTCACACCCTTGAGAGATACGTAATACAAATAGCCCGAAGCGTTTTCGCTGATTAGCCTGATGCGTTCCCTGTCCGTGGTAGGAGCGATCAAATAAATTAGGTCTATTTGACTGGCCTCCAGCATCGGTGCCAGTTCGCCGGCCTCCTCAGGAGGCATATCGACTACCAGCACGCCATCGACGCCAACCTCGGCGGCGCGTTGGGTGAAACGCGCATAACCCATCATTTCGATCGGATTTAAATACCCCATCAATACCACGGGTGTCTGAGAGTCTTGTTGACGAAACAGGGCCACCATCGACAATACATCTTCAAGGCTGACATTATGGCTGAGCGCCCGCTCGTCGGCCGCCTGAACTACCGGGCCATCGGCCATCGGGTCTGAAAATGGGACTCCAAGCTCAATAATATTTGCCCCGGCCTCAACCATTTCATGCATCAGCTCAACGGTAAAATCGGGTTGTGGGTCTCCAGCTGTTACAAACGGGATCAGCGCTTTTCTATCTTGTGTCGCCAGCCGCTCAAAACAGGTACTCAGAAGACTCATATCTCCATCCCCTCGAGTGCAGCGACGGTGTGCATGTCCTTGTCTCCTCGACCCGACAGGTTTACCACGATAATCTTGTTCTCATCCATGCCGCGAGCCAGTTTCTGTGCATAAGCAACAGCATGGGCCGACTCGAGCGCGGGTATTATGCCCTCGATACGGGTTAAATCGTGGAACGCAGCCACGGCCTCGGTATCGGTTATGGTCTTGTACTGGACTCTTCCTGTTTCTTTCAGCCAGGCGTGTTCCGGTCCAACACCGGGATAGTCGAGCCCGGCAGAGATACAGAAGGGCTCGATGATCTGGCCTGACTTGTTCGACATCAGGTAGGTTCGATTGCCATGCAATACGCCTGGAGAACCAGCTGTCAATGGTGCCGCATGTCGACCGGTTTCGATACCGTCTCCTGCTCCTTCGATACCGTATATCGCGATTTTCTGGTCATTGAGAAAGTCGTGAAATAACCCAATCGCATTGGAACCGCCACCCACGCAGGCGACCAGTGCGTCGGGTAACCTGCCGGCCTGTTCGAGTATTTGTGCACGGCACTCCCGACCGATGATGGTCTGGAAGTCGCGTACCATTGCCGGGTAGGGGTGCGGACCTGCGACTGTTCCTATGATGTAATAGGTATTATCGATATTGGTTACCCAATCGCGCATCGCTTCATTAAGCGCATCTTTCAGAGTTTTCGATCCTGAATGTACCGCGACAACTTCCGCTCCCAGTAAGCGCATGCGATAGACATTTGCTTCCTGTCTTTTTATATCTTCATCGCCCATGTAGACAATACATTCGAGGCCGAGACGTGCGGCAACCGTCGCCGAGGCAACACCATGCATGCCGGCCCCGGTCTCGGCGATAATGCGTGTCTTACCCATGCGCTTTGCCAGCAGGGACTGGCCAATGGCGTTGTTAATCTTGTGTGCGCCGGTGTGGTTCAAATCTTCCCGTTTCAGCCAAATCTGTGCACCACCAATTTTGCGGGTCAACCGCGTAGCGAAAAATAATGGACTGGGGCGGCCAACGAAGTGCTTCAGGTCGTAATCGTATTCGGCCCAGAATTCAGGGTCCTTACTATATTTTTCATAAGCCTCGCGTAATTCGCGAAGCGGACCCATCAATGTCTCGGCTACAAATATACCCCCGAACTGGCCGAAATGACCGGAGTCGTCGGGGTATTGATTGTAGTCATCTATCGATTCTTTGATTAACGTCGACACGTTTAACCTCGTTAAAAAATTGTTCGATCAATTCGGAATCCTTGATACCTTTAGCTTGCTCTACGCCACTGCTCACATCGACTCCCCAGGGCTTAACCTGGGAGATCGCAGCCGCCACGTTCGATGGATTAAGCCCACCGGCCAGCACCAGCGGAAAGTCAAAAGATGGAGGGATTTTCGACCAGTCAAATGTATCACCCGAACCACCCTGACGTCCAGCGGCATTACTATCCAGCAGGAAACCCTGGGCCTCTGGAAATTGCCGTGCATAAAGACTGGCGTTTTCAACACTGGCCATCGGAATCGCCTTAATGTACGGCATCGACCATTGCCCGCAAAATTCCGGCGTTTCGTCACCATGAAATTGTAAACAATCAGGCTGAACGGTTTCCACTACCTGTCTGATCCAGTTTTCATTTTCATTCATGAACAATGCAATCACCGTGACGAAGGCAGGCATCGCCAGCCGAATATGCACGGCACTGTCGAGCTCAATCACACGCGGGCTTTGTGAGTGGAAATTGAGACCGATAGCATCGCCACCAAGACCAGCTACCTGTTGTGCGTCGCGCAAGCGCGTAATGCCGCATATTTTGATTCTGGTTCTGTTCGCCATACTACAATAATACGAGTTTTTTACTCTCGATGGGTAGCTTAAAATGATCCGGGTAGTAGGCACGCAGAAAGTACAGGCCCGCGGCGGACGCTGTAACATCAGCCCGATCGCGATCTTTAGCGGATAAAACACCGGCAAACCATTCGATAGACTGTTCACCGGTACCCACGGCGATCAAGCTACCCACAATATTTCGTACCATGTGGTACAAAAATGCATTTGCCCTGATGTTCAGGATAACCAGATTACCCTCGCGGCTTAAGCAGATTTCGTCGACTCTACGGCAGGGCGATTTAGCCTGACAACCCGCTGCGCGGAAAGCACTGAAATCGTGTTCGCCGATCAGAATCTGCGCGGCCTGATGCATTTTTTCGTGATCGAGTGGTCGATATATCCACCCCACCCTGTCATGTGATAATGCGCCCGGGACGTCACTATTGAGAATAATATAACGATAACTTCGAGCCAGGGCACTGAAGCGGGCGTGAAATTCCTGCTCGACCGGTACCACCCATTTTAGCCTGATATCCCTCGGTAAACGGCAGTTTGAGCCAAGTAACCAGGCTCGACTATCACGGGTCACTGTGGTTTCAAAATGGGCCACCTGGCCAATCGCATGGACACCTGCATCTGTTCTTCCGGCACAAACCAGCTGCAGCGGGTGATTCGCCACGTAGCCGATTGCGTCTTCCAGGTGTTGCTGGATAGACGAAGAATGGTCCTGCCTTTGCCAACCACTGTACGCGCTACCAGCATACTCGATACCTACCGCGTATTTAGCCAAAACAATCTGCTCGATGAATGGTAGACAGCAATCGTGTGCCTCGCTTAGGGATTAAAATTCAAGCAATGAAACAGGACTATATTCTATGACCATACGAGGTCAAATCAAAACCGCGGCAATTCCGGGGACACAGTACGCAATTCACGGTAACCTGGGATTCCAAATGGCATTCTATAACCTGTAGACATTTCTAAAACCCGTATCAGATCTCTATTATATCTAGGCGGTCACTTCGACCTCTGAAGCCAGGACCGAAGGTTCAATGATAAATTACTAATTACGTATTGTGTCACCGTAATTACCCGTAATTAAGAACAAAAAAAAGCCCACTTTTTCGACAGCAGGCTTTTGCTACATCGGTCCCCTCGGGAATCCGAAGTATATTAATTAATTCATAAATGTTTGAGCAGCCCTGTTGCTTCCGCCTTTTGATCCTCATCACCTTCCACAAGCACTTCATCGAGGCTACTGCGCGCGCCTTCAGCATCGCCCATGTCAATAAATGCACGTGCTAGATCAAGCTTGGTACCAACTTCATCGACATCATCGGGTAACACCAGGTCATCGATATCGTCGAAACTGACATCCCCTATATCGGTTTCGGATATCGCCAGTTCCTCGGGGTCATCGAAATCACCCGGTGCAAACGTATCTGTCTTGACGGGACTACCATCGGGGTCAACATCCATCGCAGGATCATCGTCCAGGCCAAACGATATTTCATCATCGCTATCACCGACATCCTGGTCGACAACACTCATGAATGCGGTGGCTTCAAAATCGTCTTCGTCGTCGGTTGCATCCAGATCGATACTATCTTCATCTAGATCGATTCCATCCGCGCTCAGGTCTAAACTAGACTCATCGAGCTCAATTGCATCACCCTCATCAAACTGGTTATCTTCCAGAGAGGTGTCATCCATATTTTCATCGATACTACCTAGCTCCTGACTGGAGCCGGCATTGTCATCCATGTGATCGAGTTCAAAAGCGGTGACATCATCGACGAAACCATCGACCATATCTATGATATTAGTGTCGTCGGCATTCTTTGCGTCCTCTATCTCCTTATCTAACTCCTGATCTGCCGATAAATTGCCGTTGAACTGGAGGGTTTCCTCCATATTGAATTCCATCGTCAACTCGTCCGGCTCGGCCTCGTCCTCGGCCACGGAATCTCCCGCGTCTGCATCCATATCATCGGGTAAATTGAAATCCATTGCGTCATCATCGTCAGACCCGGCGTCAGATGCGTCCACATTATCATCGAGTGCGAATTCGAGCTCACCCAGTTCGCTGCTCGATTCTTCGGCATCGACTGAATCATCACTGTCAAGACTTATCTCGTCATCAAGTCCTGGTAAATCGTCCAGATTCGGTAGTTTCTGGGTGGCTTCGATTTCGCCAGTATCCTCACGAACCACGGTTTCGACAAAATTCTGTGTTTCTTCCAGATCTTCCAGATCTTCCAGTTCTTCAGCTTCTTCTGCCTCTTCCCCCAAATTAAAATCTGTGGTCGAAAAATTGGTGCTGTCTTCGCTTGCACCAATGTCCAAATCAGCCGCTTCAGGTTTGGCTACGCCAAAATCGTCGGCGTTAATGGCGCTATCTTTACCACCAGAAAACAATTCGTTATCCGGTACCAGGGTATAACCCATGGCCTGTACTCGATCCCAATAAGGATCTGCGGCTGCCCCCATTGCTTTCAGCGTTTCGGCCTGTAGCAGGAATTTTGCGGCATTTTTGGTGGCGAAATAAGTATCGAGTAATTTTGATCGATAATCGGCACGTTCAGGATTAGCTTCCAGGCTTTGATTCAATAAATCTTCGGCATTGTCGTATAAGCCATAAGCCAGATAAACATCGATTTCGTTTAAAGTATCATCCTGATCTTGAGGCACCGAATCCTGTGCCATGGACTCAGCAATTTCAGCCTGGGGGGTGGAGGGTACTGGTGATATATCTACTTCGTCCTCTTGAACATCTTCGACACCGCCAAGACTGGTACTCGGTTCGCCTTCGCTGCTTTCCGATACGGTATGTATCGGTGTTAATTCTTCTTCAGCGAGCGTTAGTTCATCTTCAGAACTAACCGTAATACTATCGTCGTCATCGTCATCATCATCCGGGTCACTGCTTTTTCTACGCTTAACGAATATCAGAACCAGTATCAATAATACGACGCCACCCAGCGCGCCAAGCATGACAGGATCGGCTAATATGTTATCTATTGATGGGACCAGGTCTAAAACCCCTGTCAGCATCTGAAGAAACTCTGGTGGGATTATGCCATCCAGCATCGAATCTGAATCCTGCATCGGCTCGGTAACGATGACCGGTGCAGGGGGTGTAACGCTGGCTTGCTGCTCTGTGGCGCTTTCAGACTTTGCTTGCTCAGCAAATATTTCCTCGATTAGCGCTTCCTCTTCGCTTAAAAAAGTGCCAGCCGACGCCTGTTCTGCCTGCTTTGCGGCTTCCATTGCCTGATCGAGAATTGCCTGTTCTTCAGCTGCAGCTGATTCTGCGGCAGCTTGTTCGGCCGCTGCCTCTGTGGCAGCTTGCTCGGCTGCTGCCTGCTCTGCTGCGGCGGCTTGCTCTGCTGTCTTCGCAGCCTGGTCAGCCTGTAACTGAGCCAGACTATCGTCCTCGATCTGAACCATTTTCTGCAATTCCTGAACTTTACTCAGGGTTGCTTCGAGTTCCGCGATTCGGGATTCCAGTTCAGAGTTTTCAAGTTGCGATGCCTCAAGTTCTTCTTCGGCAATCGCCAGATTCCTGCTGAGCTGATTGGCATCTGCGCCATCACCCTGTAAACCAGCCGCATCGGAACTACCGTCACCGGGTGCGAGCAAACTCAAATCGCTTAAGCCGGTGCCACTGCCGTCACCGCTATCACTACCGGCATCCCCACCATCACCAGCCATGGCAACTGGTGTCACACCTGTGACGCGCATGACATAGTCGTTCCAGAGACCATGTTGTACGAGTACTTCGGCTTGTGCCTCGCGCTGGCCCAGGCGCTCCAGCTGCTCGGCACTCGGCGCGCGTAATACGGCGCCAATTTTCAAATGGTTGATATTACCGGCACCGAAAGCTTCCGGATTCATTCGTTGTATCGCCAGCATTATCTGGCCCATACTGTGCCCAGAATCCTTGAATCGAGAAGCGAAACTCCACAAGGTATCTCCCTTTTCAACCTGCAAATCGCCTATAACCATGGTAATTGATTCATCGGCGATTGGGTCCGTCGCTAAATATTCGGCGTCAGCGTCTGAGGTATCCGACAGCGCTATGGGTGCAATGATGGTTTGTTCATCGCCCGCTGTAGACGGAGCAATTATCGCTATTGGAGTGACAGGCTCGATAACCACAACTTCGTCGATTATTGGTGTAACAGTCGATGTGGTCGGAGGTGTTGACTGGGATATCGTCGACCGGGGTGTTATAGGCTGGGGCGTTAATGGCTGGGGCGCTGCTGACTGGGGGGCTGTAGGCTGGCTAGCGATTTCAGTAGGTGCTGGAATTTCCGCGTAATATGGCGGATCGAGCAGCACAGTGAATTCTCTTAAAACCTTGCCCTTGGACCAGTCAGCCTCCACCAGAAAACTGAGAAACGGTTCTTTAACTGCGGTTCTGGTCGTGAAAAAAATGACAGCAGAGTTACCGTCTTCAGCCTTTTTAACTGCGAATCTTAATTCTGAGAGATGTCGCGGTCGAGATAAGCCCGCACGCTTAAATGCATCGCGCGAGGCGAGCGTAACCAGCAAATCATCGATTTCCCCGGCTCGGGTGGATATAACTTCTATTTCTGCATTTAACGGCTGGTTCAAAAATGATTTGACTTCGATTTGACCCAGACCCAACGCAAAACTATTCGTTGGCAGCGCAATAATTGCCAACCAGAAAGTTATAATTAGTCCCAGGTTACGCACGTTTAGTCTCCCAAACTCACTACTGTATATCTTATTAAAATGCAGAAAATCCATACACCTATCTTACAGTTGGAGAATTTACTTTAAAGAAATCACATTCACAAGTAGATGTAACTATAGAATATAAAAAAGATATTAGCATAATATCTGCCACATTCAGGTAAATATTCGATTATCTAGATTGAATCGGATTTGTAACTATTTAGAACTGTAAAGCATTAGCCGGAAATGGCGCCTGTTGAGATTGATTTATAACACAGTCAATTGGCCGATTTCAATCAGAATTCGGGCGTACCACGATGGATAGTAGCACCGGTTTGCCAGTATTCTTGATTATTGATAGAAAAGCTCTCAAAACGGCTTTCAGGGTTAAGGAATCTCTAATCCAGTAGAATTTTCAACATTCGCCGCAGCGGCTCGGCAGCACCCCACAAAAGCTGGTCCCCGACGGTAAATGCAGCCAGGTATTCGCCACCCATATTCATCTTGCGTAATCTTCCTACAGGAATATCCAGCGAACCGGTAACCGCCGCGGGTGAGAGTTGTTGCATGCTAAGCTGCTTATCGTTTGGAATTACCTTGACCCATTCATTAGACTCGGCCAGCATCTGCTGAATTTCGTCCATCGGTACATCTTGCTTTAATTTCACGGTCAGCGCCTGCGAGTGTGATCGCATTGCGCCAATGCGTACGCAGATACCGTCAATAGGAACGATATTGTCGGTATTACCCAGAATTTTATTGGCTTCTGCACCTCCCTTCCATTCTTCCCTGCTTTGACCATTATCGAGTTGTGCGTCTATCCATGGAATCAGGCTGCCTGCCAGCGGCACGCCAAATTCATCGCTGGGATATTCTTGTGAGTTCAAATGCTGGTTGACCTCACGGTCGATTTCAAGGATAGCCGAGCCCGGATCATCGAGCAAAGTGGCGACACTCGAATGAATACTACCCATTTGAGAAATCAACTCGCGCATGTGCCTGGCCCCGCCACCCGAGGCCGCCTGGTACGTCATGACACTGACCCAGTCGATCAGGTGGTGCTCGAACAGCCCCGCCATAGCCATCATCATCAGGCTCACGGTACAGTTACCGCCGATGAAATCCTTTGTCCCTGCCGCTAACGCGTTATCGATGAGCGAACGATTGAGTGGGTCGAGTACTATGACACTGTGATCCTGCATACGCAGTGGCGAAGCAGCATCAACCCAGTATCCCTTCCAGCCAGTGCCGCGTAATTCGGCATGTACCTGGCCGGTATAGTCTCCACCCTGGCAACTCACGATTATATCCATCGATTTCAGGCTATCGAGGTCAGTGGCGTCCTGTAATGGCGGGATATCACGGCCGATATCGGGGCCACTCTGGCCTGGCTGTGAAGTCGTGTAAAATACCGCTTCCTCAATATCAGTAAAATCATTTTGCGCCAGCATGCGCTGCATTAGCACGGATCCCACCATGCCACGCCATCCTACAAATCCCACGCGCTTCATTTGGCTATTGCTCGAAGCGCGGCGACCACGGCATCGCCCATTTCAACAGTACTCACGGTATTACCACCTTCCGCAATATCGGCGGTTCGAAAGCCCTGATTCAGGACATTGCCTACCGCGGTATCGATTAATTTTGCGAGCTCCGGTTCGGCCAGGCTATAGCGCAGCATCATTGCCACTGACAACAGCGTCGCCAGGGGATTGGCAATACTCTTGCCGGCAATGTCCGGCGCCGAGCCGTGAATCGGTTCAAACATACCTTTGCCATTGCTGTCCAAAGAAGCCGACGGCAGCATTCCGATCGAACCGGTCAGCATTGCCGCGGTATCGGACAATATGTCGCCAAACATGTTAGTGGTAACCATGACATCGAATTGCTTGGGGGCGCGTACCAGTTGCATCGATGCGTTGTCGACGTAGAGGTGCGATAATTCGACTTGCGAATAGTCGTTTCCGACCCGGGTGACAACCTCGCGCCACAGCTCCGAAACCTCCAGCACATTTGCCTTGTCGACCGAGCAAAGTTTTTTATTGCGCAGCATCGCGATATCGAAAGCGGAACGGGCTATACGTTCGATCTCGTGCTCGGCGTATACCAGGGTATTGAAGCCTTCGCGTTCGCCGTTATCGAGCTCCCGAATTCCGCGAGGCTTGCCAAAATAAATACCCCCGGTGAGTTCGCGCACAATCATGATATCGAGGCCGGCGACTATGTCGGGTTTCAGACTCGACGCATTGACCAGTTGCGGATAGAGCATTGCCGGTCGTAGATTGGAGAATAGTCCCAGCGAAGCGCGCAATCCCAGTAGCCCACGCTCAGGACGAAGGTCACGATCCAGCGATTCGTATTGTGGGCCTCCGACTGACCCAAGAAGAATGGCATCAGCCTGTTGGCAAAGGGCCAGGGAGGCCTCCGGCAGCGGATGTCCTACCGCATCAAATCCGGCACCGCCAATGGCAGCAGATTCCAGTTCAATGTCGAATCCGAAATCCTGCTGCAGGCAATGCAATAGTTTCTCGGCCTCGTTAATAATTTCCGGACCGATGCCATCGCCGGGCAAAATCGCTATTTTATTCGCCATATTCTAGATGCTGAGCCAGGGTACTTTTTTATAATACTGCTGTTCGAATGCCCTGATCTGCTCGGCATGTTGCATCGTTAATCCGATATCATCGAAACCGTTGAGCAGGCAATATTTACGGAATTCCTCTATTTCAAATGACATTTCAATTCCAGCGGCATTCGTGACCCGTTGATTTTCGAGATCAACACCCAGTTGATAGTCCTGATGTTGCTCCAGTTCATCGAATAGCTGGTCTACCAGGGCCGAGTCCAAAGCGATGGGTAAGAGACCGTTTTTAAAGCTGTTATTGTAAAAAATATCGGCGAAGCTCGGGGCTATAACTACTTTAAAGCCAAAATCCATTAACGCCCAAACCGCGTGTTCACGCGATGAGCCACAGGCAAAATTTTCCCGGGCAAGCAAGATTTGCGCATGCCGATAAGGATTTTTGTTTAATATAAAGTCCGGATTAATGCGGCGATCGGCGTTGCTTTCCCCCGGGGCGCCGGGATCAAGATAACGCCAGTCATCGAATAAATTAATCCCAAATCCGGAGCGTTTGATTGATTTCAGATACTGTTTTGGAATGATCGCGTCGGTATCGATATTGGGTCGATCGATACCGGCAACTATACCGCTGAATTTTTTAAATTTTTCCATGCTTGAACCTCAGTGTTCAATCTCTTTCGTTGCGATCAAGACTACGCACATCGACAAAATGACCATAGATGGCTGCCGCGGCTGCCATCGCCGGTGACACCAGGTGAGTACGACCGCCCTGCCCCTGCCTGCCCTCGAAATTACGATTCGAAGTCGAAGCACATCGTTCGCCCGGCTCTAAGCGATCGTCGTTCATTGCCAGGCACATAGAACAACCCGGATGGCGCCACTCGAATCCCGCCTCGATAAAAATGCTATCCAGACCCTCGGATTCGGCCTGCTGTTTCACCAGGCCCGAACCCGGCACAACCATGGCCAACTTGATCGTGTTGGCCACTTTGCGACCCTTAACCACCGCTGCGGCTGCACGCAGGTCCTCGATGCGGGAATTGGTGCAGGAGCCAATAAAAATTTTATCCAGGAAAACCTCGATACACGGGGTATTCGCCGTCAGACCCATGTAATCGAGTGCGTTTTGCATGCCACCGGATTTTACCGTATCGGTCTCTGACGCGGGATCGGGAACATTTTCGTTGATCGAAATGACCATTTCCGGCGAGGTGCCCCAGGTAACCTGTGGCTCAATCGAAGCCGCATCGATATGAATCTCACGATCGAAAACCGCATCTGCATCGGAGTGCAGTGTCTGCCAGTAGGAAACTGCCTTATCCCAGTTGTCCCCGGTGGGTGCAAACGGCCGTCCTTTTACATAGTCTATGGTGGTTTGATCACAGCCAACCAGTCCTGCGCGTGCGCCACCCTCAATGGTCATATTACACAGCGTCATACGGCCCTCCATCGATAGATTTCTAATCGCTTCACCGGCAAATTCTATGGTATGTCCGGTACCACCAGCAGTGCCTATCTCGCCGATAATCCTCAGCACTATATCCTTTGCCGTAATACCTTCGGACACCGCGCCGTCGATAGTAATACGCATATTCTTTGATTTTTTCTGAATCAGGCATTGTGTTGCCAACACGTGTTCGACCTCCGATGTGCCAATACCAAAAGCAAGTGCAGCAAAAGCCCCATGTGTGGAGGTATGTGAATCGCCACAAACCACGGTCATGCCGGGCAGCGTAGCACCCTGCTCGGGACCTATAATATGCACAATACCCTGCCGAATATCGCCCATTTTGAATTCGACCAGCTGGTGCTCATCACAGTTTTGATCGAGTGTTTCTATCTGCAGGCGTGATACCGGATCGGTGATGCCTTTTTCCAAACCAATGGTAGGAACATTGTGTTCGGGAACAGCCAGTATCGACTTCTTTCGCCAGATCGGACGCCCGGCCAATTTCAGTCCTTCAAAGGCCTGCGGCGAGGTCACTTCGTGTACCAGATGCCTGTCTATATATAGCAGCCCCGTGCCGTCATCATCGCGACGAACCTCATGCATCGCCCAGATTTTGTCGTACAGCGTTTGCGCAACCATAATTATCTCATTTATTTACTTGCGAAAATTCTACTCCTGTTAGTACAATAACTCTAATTCATATTTTTCATAATTTCGATAACTTTTAGGAATATGCAAATATCACAAATCAATGCCTTCCTCGCGGTCGCCGAATTACAGTCATTCTCGCTCGCAGCTGAACGCCTGCATATTACCCAACCCGCGGTGAGCAAGAGAATCAGGCTGCTCGAAGAGACAATGAAAACCACATTGTTCGATCGTATCGGCAAGAAAAGTATCCTTACCCCTGACGGATTGGCACTCATGCCCCACGCCGAACAAATCCTGGCTGAAATTAAAACCTATCAATCCAGGCTTGTGCGCAAACACGATAAACCATCGGGTATCCTCAGTCTGGCTACCAGTCATCACGTGGGTCTGCACCGATTGCCACAGATACTGCGGGATTTCAAAATAGAGTATCCGCAAGTCGATCTTGATTTGCACTTCATGGACTCCGAAGATGCCTGCATAGCCGTCAGCAACAACGAACTCGAACTGGCGATTGTCACACTGCCTGAGGTCCCGGACGAGCGCCTGATTCTGGAGCCAGTCTGGATCGACATACTACAAATTGTACTCGCAACCGATCACCCATTGTCGCGTCTGACCCAGATCAATAAAGAGCAACTACTCGAATATCCAGCCATTTTACCGTCTGCAGGCACCTTCACGCGAAAAATCATTAACCAGTATTTTGGCGCGGTCAAAGATTCCATGAAAATCATTCTCGAAACCAACTACCTCGAAACTATCAAGGTCATGGTATCTGCCAATCTTGGCTGGAGTATGCTGCCGGTCAGCATGCTGGACAACACCGTCACCGGAATAGCGCTTGGTGATCTGGAAATCAAACGACCCCTGGGAATAGTCACGCGCCGAAATCGCACCCTGTCCTTGAATGCATGTGCAATGATCGCGATGCTACAAAAGGCGAAAGCCTCAGAGGTTCCTAAAATATGAACAGAGTCACATAACCCCTTAGTGCTACTGTATTATTGATAATTTATTGCTATAGTCCGACGTCACACACACAAGGGAATTAATATGCGTTATTTCATCAAATTTGCATTACTGGCATTAACAATAGGTATCGGTAACAACGCTGTTGCTGGCGAGGTCAGCCGCGCATTATTTACGATTGGTGTCGATAACCGTGAACCGGTCATCATGGTTACCAGCATCAGTGCCGATTCATACGATTCAATATCATTTTTTACCGAACTGACTGATTTTAACGGACATACAGTAACCCACCAATGGAAATATAACGATAAGGTTATGTTTGAAAAATCTTTCGAAGTGGGCGGTGCGCGCTGGCGTGTCTGGACCAGCAAAACACTGATTCCGAGCTGGACTGGAACCTGGACAGTCAATGTTCTCGACGATGACCGTACCACACTGGAAAGCAAGTCGTTCGATTATAATTAATATAACCCGTTCTGATATCAATCAAACCCCGTACACTGGTGCGGGGTTTTTTTTGCCTGCAGAAAATGGTCATTTCAATTTTGCATGCGTGGTATCGTGATTTAAATTTATAGACTCGCAACCAATTTTCAGGAATGAAATCAAGCAAGGTCATACAAATGGTTTCCTGCCACGCTGAAGGCGAGGTTGGAAACGTAATTGTCGACGGCGTTTCCCCTCCAGTGGGTGACACGCTATGGGATCAGTCGCGCTGGATCGATTCCGATCAGGCGCTGCGCCAGTTTGTCCTGAACGAACCACGCGGTGGCGTATTCAAGCATATCAATTTACTCGTACCGGCAAAAAACCCCGAGGCAAAATACGGGTTTATTATCATGGAACCCGAATTTACGCCGCCGATGTCCGGATCAAACTCGATATGTGTCGCAACCGTTCTACTCGAAACCGGCCTGGTTGAAATGCACGAACCGGTGACCGAATTCAACCTGGAAGCACCCGGTGGTCTGGTCAGGGTCAAGGCCTACTGCCAGCAAGGCAAGGCACAAAGCATTGAAATCGTAAATCTGCCGTCGTTTGCCGATAAACTGGATGCGACACTCGAGGTAGAGGGTATCGGCACTCTTAGCGTCGATACCGCCTATGGTGGAGACAGTTTCGTCATCGCCGATGCATCAGCCCTGGGCTTCGAAATTAAACCGGACGAAGCGCGTGACCTGGTTGAAACCGGGGCCAGGATCACAATCGCGGCCAATCAGCAACTCGAGTTCAGGCATCCGGCCAACCCCGACTGGAATCATATTTCCTTTTGCCAGATAGCCAGCCCGCTGGAATACGAAGACGGTATACCCGTCAGTCGAAATAGTGTCGTCATAGAGCCGGGGAAACTGGATCGATCACCCTGTGGCACAGGTTGTTCGGCCCGCATGGCCATCCTGCATGTGCGGGGAATACTGAAAACGGGCGATCGTATGATTGGCCGCTCGATCATCAATTCGCGCTTCGACTGCGCGATCATCGAAGAAACCCGTGTCGGCGATAAAAAAGCGATAATTCCCTCGATCAGGGGTCGTGCCTGGATAACCGGGACGCATCAAGTCATGCTCGACCCGGACGATCCCTGGCCCGGCGGTTACCGGCTCACCGACACCTGGCCAAATTCATCTATGGTCAGGCGATAATGCGGTCGTTTATCAGTTCATCGATTTGATCCCTGCCCAACCCTAACAGGTCGGACAAAACCTGCTCGGTGTGTTGTCCGAGCAGCGGTGGTGCCTTATCGTAACTAACCGCTGACTCCGACAATCGAATAGGATTAGCCACGCTCGGCACTTTGCCAGCAGTTGGGTGATCGAGTTCGAGCTGCATGCCGCGGTGCTGCACCTGCGGGTTGCCAAAAACCTGATCTATATCGGCAATCGGCCCACAGGGAATCCCCTTTTCATTAAGCTTCTCAAGCCAGGTACCGGTACCCTGTGTGAGCATGATTTCGACCAGGTCCGGAATCAGGGAATCGCGATGTTTCACCCGCTGACTATTCGTTTCAAAGCGCTCGTCAATTGCCAGTTCGGGTCGCCCAGCAAGATCGCAAAAACGCGCGAACTGGGCATCGTTTCCGATTGCCAGAATCAGGTAACCATCCGCAGTCTGAAAGGCCTGGTAAGGCACGATATTGGGATGGGCATTACCCAGGCGCTGTGGATTGTTTCCGCTGGCGAGATAGTTCATCGCCTGGTTAGCCAGCGTCGCTACCTGAACATCGAGCAAAGCGAGGTCGATATATTGCCCCTCCCCGCCGCGCAGTCGATGGATCAGCGCCGCCTGAATCGCGTTGGCGGCGTACAAACCTGTCATCACGTCCGAGAGCGCGACACCGACCTTCATCGGTTCGCCTTCGCGCTCACCGGTGACACTCATCAGTCCGCCCATCGCCTGAATCATAAAATCGTATCCGGCTCGCTCTCGATAAGGTCCGGTCTGACCAAAGCCGGTAATAGAACAGTAAATCAACGTCGGATTGATGGCTTTGAGGCTAGCGTAATCGAGGCCATACTTTTGCAAACCGCCGACCTTGAAGTTTTCGATTAACACATCGCATTGCTCGGCCAGTTGTCGAATCAGTTGCTGGCCCTGTTTCGACGATATATCGATACAAACCGATAGCTTTCCCCGATTCGCGCCATGGAAATAGGCAGCCTCGCTGGTCGCATTTCCCGATTCATCGGGCATATAGGGTGGCCCCCAACCGCGTGTATCGTCACCCTGCCCCGGGCGTTCAATTTTGATCACCTCGGCACCAAGATCGGCCAGCATCTGGCTCGCCCAGGGCCCTGCCAGAATACGGCTTAGATCGAGCACGCGAAAACCGGCAAGAGGACCCGCCATTAACAGAATGCCTGAATCCCGGTCTGGGCTCGCCCAAGGATCAAAGCGTGAATATCGTGAGTTCCCTCGTAGGTATTGACCGTTTCCAGGTTCATGACATGACGAATCACGTGAAACTCGTCCGAGATGCCATTGCCACCATGTATATCACGGGCAGTCCGCGCGATATCGAGTGCCTTGCCGCTATTATTTCGTTTCATCATCGACACCAGCTCTACCGGACAATTGTCTGCATCCATTAAACGCCCCATTTGCAGGCAGGATTGCAACCCGAGTGTAATTTCGGTTTGCATATCGGCGAGTTTTTTCTGAATCAACTGGGTCGCCGCG